>Ga0105044_10007156_pt1 | contig 15362 bp, 13 predicted proteins | sample MAT01_FD_78092 | JGI IMG/M metagenome (GOLD analysis project Ga0105044, IMG submission 78092) | Freshwater microbial communities from Lake Fryxell liftoff mats and glacier meltwater in Antarctica - MAT-01 | ecosystem: Environmental > Aquatic > Freshwater > Ice > Liftoff microbial mat | place... | reverse complement strand
GAAAAATTGAAGTAAAGTTCGGTTGAGAAACCTAACAATATTCGATTTCATTAAAGATTCTCGATACAAATTTCCCCATCGCTTAGGCGCTGTGAAAATTCACTCGAATTGACTCACTCCATGATTATAGACACTGAACGGTCAATAATTCGTTTCAATTTTTAAAACAGAATACCATTTTACTTTTACGCATATAAACAATCAAAAACAACCAAGTTTGCACATGAAAAAGCCAGACAACGCCTGGCTTTTCATCAATGTGAATATTTCTCAATTACAATCCCAACAATATCTCAACCGGATCTTTGCTGCCGAAAATCATACGTTCTGGTTGTTCGAGCATTTCCTTCACTTTCACGAGAAAGCTTACGGATTCTTTGCCGTCGATGATGCGGTGGTCGTATGAAAGGGCCACGTACATCATGGGTAGGATTACCACCTGACCATTTACAGCCATCGGGCGTTCTACAATATTGTGCATTCCAAGAATGGCTGATTGGGGCGGATTGATAATTGGGGTGCTCATCATCGAGCCAAACACACCTCCATTGGTGATGGTAAATGTGCCGCCCTGCATGTCTTCAATGCTGATTTTTCCATCGCGTGCTTTTACCGCAAGGCGTTTGATTTCATTTTCGATTTCTGCAAGGCTCATTTGCTCGGCATTGCGCACCACGGGTACCATCAACCCTTTGGGTGAGCTCACCGCAATACCGATGTCGGCATAATTATGCGTGATAATGTCCTCACCATCCATCATGGCATTCACGGTTGGGAAAAGGTTGAGGGCTTCGGTGACCGCTTTGGTGAAAAAGGACATAAAGCCCAGATTTACATCATGCGTTTCACGAAATTTGTCCTTGTATTTATTGCGCAAATCCATGATAGGTTTCATGTTCACCTCATTAAAAGTGGTGAGCATGGCTGTTTCGTTTTTCACGCTTACCAGTCTTTCAGCTATTTTCCGGCGCAGCACAGAAAGGCGTTTGCGTTCTGTATCGCGGCTACCGCCCCAACCACTGGCTTGTTTGGTATCAAAACCTGCCGCCATGGCATCCACCACATCCTGTTTGGTAATGCGGCCCCCGGGACCGGACCCATTCACCTGTGATGATTTTACGCCTTTTTCGTCCATCATCTTTTTGGCTGATGGAGATGGATGACCATCCGCATAAGACTTTTCGGAAGGTTTTTCTTCCTTTTTTTCAGGCTTATTCTCCGTTTCTTTTTCGGCTACCGCGCTTTTTTCTTTGTTCGCTTCGGGCTTGGCGGCACTTTTTTTCTCGTCGGCAGGTTTGGTTTTCGGAGATTCTTCTTTCTCCTCCACGTTTTGTTTGCTTTCGCTTTTGCCCTCAGGTTTGGCTGCTTCGGTATCAATCAGGCAAACCACGTCGCCCACCGCTACGGTTTCTCCTTCTTTGGCTTTCAAGGTGATGATGCCGGCCACTTCAGCGGGCAATTCGAGGGTGGCTTTATCGGAATCGACCTCGGCGATGGCCTGATCTTTTTCCACATAATCTCCATCGGCAACAAGCCAGGAGGCAATTTCTACTTCTGATATCGATTCGCCCGGGCTGGGCACTTTCATTTCAAACATGGGGGAGAATTGTTATTTTACTGGTTGTTTGGCATGGACAAAAAGCCGACTCATATTTGCTTTATAGCGCGCTTCGGAAGCCTTGCTCGAGCCTGAGGCCGGACTTGCGCTTGGTTTTGGTGAGATGCATTCGAGTTGTACAGCGGTATAATTCAGCGCCATATAGCTCCATGCACCCATGTTGCGGGGTTCTTCCTGCATCCAGATGTATTTTTTGGCTTTGCCATATTTGGCCACAATCGCATCAAGCTGTTTTTGCGGAAGCGGATAAAGTTGCTCCAAACGCACGATGGCCATGTTGTCACCGCTTTCTGTGCGCTCTTTTTCCTCTCCGATTTCATAGTATATTTTGCCGGAGCAGAATACCACGGTATCGATATTTTCCGCTTTGGCAGATGGATCGTCGATCACTTCCAAAAATCTTCCTTCGGCCATCTCGGCCAGTGTTGACGTGGCCTTTGGGTACCGAAGTAATTTTTTTGGTGTGAAAACCACAAGGGGTTTTCGGAAATTTCGGTGCATCTGTCGGCGCAAAAGGTGAAAGAAGTTGGCCGGCGTAGTGGCATTGCAAATTTGCATGTTCATTTCCGCGCACTGCTGAAGAAATCTTTCCACACGTGCACTTGAGTGCTCCGATCCCATGCCTTCGTAGCCGTGCGGAAGCAAGAGCACGAGACCGTTCTGTGCGCGCCATTTGTCTTCGGCCGCGCTGAGAAACTGATCTATGATAATCTGCGCACCATTGAAAAAATCGCCAAACTGGGCCTCCCAAATGGTGAGACCCTGCGGCGTGGCAAAAGCATAACCATAATCGAAACCGAGCACAGCATATTCTGAAAGCAGGGAATTGTAAATGGTAAATTTTGCCTGGTCTTTCGACAAATGATTAAGGGGAAGGTACTCTTCTTCCGTATCCTCTGTTTTCACGACGGCATGGCGGTGGGAAAAGGTACCGCGCTCCACATCCTGACCGGATACGCGTACCGGAAATTTCTCTTCCAGCAAAGTGGCATAGGCAAGCAGTTCACCCATCGCCCAGTCAAGTTGATCATTGGCGATCATTTTTACCCGGTCTTTCAGCAGTTTTTCAACCTTCCGGAAAAAATTCATTCCCTTTGGGAGGGTATTCATTTTTTTTCCAATCTCGCGGAGTTTGTCAATGTCGTATCCCGTATCTGGAGAAATGTCAAAATCCTCCGATTTGGCCGTGTGAAAATCATTCCAGGTTTCTCCTAAAAAATGCCGGATATATGCGTTCGGCACTTCCTTGGCCGACTCGTATTCGCGTTCGAGCGTGTTTTCAAACCGCGCCATGATTTCATCAGCTCTCTCTTGGGTAATGAGCTTTTTGGCGATGAGTTCTTTCAAATAAATTTCCCGCGGATTTGGATGTTTTGCGATAAGATCATAAAGAGTGGGCTGGGTGAACTTAGGCTCATCACCTTCGTTGTGCCCATATTTGCGGTAACAGAGCAAATCCACAAAAACATCGCGGCTGAATTCCTGCCTGTAGGCAAATGCGATAAGCAAGGTTTGCACCACCGCTTCAATGTCATCACCGTTTACGTGAAATACCGGTGAGAGCGTGGTCTTACCCACGTCCGTGCAGTAAGTTGAAGAACGTGCGTCCAGATAATTCGTTGTAAATCCAACCTGGTTGTTGATCACGATGTGAATGGTGCCACCGGTGCGGTATCCGTCTAATTGCGCCATCTGAATCACTTCGTACACCACCCCCTGGGCGGCAATGGCCGCATCGCCGTGAATAAGGATAGGCAGAATGGCTTTTTCATCCTTGAGGTAATTGTCGATTTTGGCCCGTGTAATGCCTTCCACAATTGGATCTACCGCTTCGAGGTGCGAAGGATTTGGAGCCAGCGTCAATTGCAGGGGCTCACCGTTTTCTGCCGTGATTTTGGTTGAATATCCAAGGTGGTATTTTACGTCACCATCAAATTCTTCATCCTCTCCATCTTCTTCGTAAAATCGACCTTCAAACTCGCTAAAGATATTCTCAAAACGTTTTTTAAAAATGTTCGCCAGCATGTTCAGTCGGCCGCGATGGGCCATGCCAAAAACCATCTCTTTCACCCCGAGATTGGTGGCTCTTTGCACAAGTGCATGGAGGGCTGGCATCAATGATTCTGCTCCTTCCATCGAGAAGCGCTTTTGTCCCACAAATTTCTTTTGCACGAATTGCTCGAAACTCGTAGCCCGGTTGAGCATGTTAAAAATGATCACCCTTTCCTCGTCGGTAAATTTAGGACGATTTTTGAGTTCGATTTTATCGCGTATCCACTTGATCCGCTCCGGATGACGTATGTAATTATACTCAATGCCAATGCTCTCGCAGTAGGTCTCTTTCAGGTGATCGACGATCTGCTGCAAAGTGGCAGGCCCAATTCCGATTTCTTCTCCGGCCTGAAACACCGTGTCCAGATCTTCTTTGCCGAGGTTAAAATTTTCCAGATCGAGCGTTGGGCTGTATTGCCGGCGCTCGCGTACGGGATTTGTTTTGGTAAAGAGGTGGCCACGGGAGCGGTAACCTTCCACCAGATCAAGCACCCGGAATTCTTTCATTACATTTTCCGGAATCTCTGAGGCATCATCGTATTTGGCTCTGCCAAATTCAAATCCGGCGAAAAAATGGGCCCAATCTGCTTCGACAGACGAGGGGTCTTTCCGATAGTTTTGGTACTGTTCCTCAATCCATTCGGTTGAGGTATTTCCTAAAAATGAAAATTTATCCATAAGGTGATAATGTCACTTTGTTTAGATAACGGTGCAAAAATACAATTTTAAATATGGTGGGTGCACCGTGCACAGGTCGAATACGCGGGTTTTAAAGAGAATTGACAACGGATCCGATTACTTCATCTTTTGCCGCCAGTACACTTTCGTAAAACATCTGAAAAGGATGATTTCAGCGAGGGTTTCTGCCCAATGGGAATTTGGCGTGTTGGTGGCGAGTTTGGCTATTTCATTTTCTGAAATATCCAATTGATACAGCAATCCCGGAAGTTTTTGACCGGAGATCAATTGGCTTGTTTGCAGATATTTCGCCAAAACGGTTATTATCTCCTCCCGGTTGATGGCTTTTTCAGGAAAACTGAAGGGAATTCCCTGAAGCATAAAATCCTTTTCAATTTGCCGCAAGGTCCATTCAATCCATTGGATATTTCCAGCAAATAAGCCGCTCAGGTCTGTTATGCGCTCAGGTTTGTCCAGATAGTTTAGAGATTAATCCAGGCTTTGCGCAATTCGAGTTGCGATGCGGAGGGTGATTCCATGGGTTCCAAGACGTGTTTTCTGGTCTGCTCTACGGTGATGGTTTTCGCTTTTAATTTAGTCGGTTTATAGGTGCCATCATCATTTTTGCGGTTGACGACGACTTCTGCTTTTTTACCCGGAACCGTATTTTGTTTAAAATCCTGAATTACTTCCCTGGCGTTGTCCATTGTGATTTCGACACCATTCCACGATACAAGTTCGTCGCCATTTCGCAGCCCGAGTTCCTTTCCGAAAGCGTCGAGGCGATCAGTGCCCAACACGACCATTTTTTCTCGTCTGGGATTGTATCCAAGTCCGAATGAGCCGCCGGAAATGACTTCTTCGGTAAGCGATGCTTTATACGTGATTCCGGCAAGTGGCAACAGCGCTTCGAAGGGCAGAGGCACGGTATCTGCCACGTGAAGCTCGAGAAAATTCTTCATTTCCGGGAAACCTGAAAGCCGTGCAATTTCGTCAAAAAGGGAGTCATCTGGAAAAGGCTTTTCCGAACCATATTCACCCGCCAGGTCGCGCATCAATTCCTGCGTGCCATAAGCGCCATTGCTCAGAGAGCGGAGTTTGAGATCGAGCGCCATGCCGATCAGCGCGCCTTGCTGGTAAACATTTCCGTATTGATTTTCGTGTTCGCCAAGGGCTTTTTTGCTCACTTCCGTAAAAGCGATGCCGGTATTATACTGAGAAGCAGAGACCATTTTTTGCTGCATCACTTCGAGGAATTTTTCGAGAGAGATGAGGCCGTGTTTTACCTGCACGTGGTGGGCCGCATATTCTGTGCAACCTTCATAAAGCCATAGGTGGCGACTCATTTGCGGATTTACGAAATCGTAATCGTGAATCTGTTCAGAGTGAATATTGAGTGGGGTGACGATGTGAAAAAATTCGTGGGCAGTCACGTCACGGAAAGTTTGCGCCAGCGCGTCCATCGGTGCTTCGGGCATCACAAATACAGTAGATGTGTTGTGTTCCAAAGCGCCAAATCCACCGGATCCGTTTGTGTTGCTGAGGTAGACCAAAATGGTGTATGCATTTACCGGAAGGGTGCCACCGAGATAGAGCGCCGAAGCTTCGAAAATGTCGGTTACTTCATCCATGATTTCCTTGCTGGTAATGATTTTGTCTGAGGAGTAAACGGCGACTTCCACCCGGGCATTTGCCACCTGAAGACTCGTGGTGTCAGGCTCGCAATATAAGATCGGGCAGTCATGCAGTTCGAAGTAATTTTTCGCGGTAAATACGTCTATTGAATCAGACGTTGCTTTTCTTTTCATGGAAGTAGCGCCATAGAAATTTGCCGGTTTTTTCACCCGCAGTTCAAAAGGCGCATCCTTGTAATCATCAAAATATCCTGCAAAGCCAAACACATTCATCAAGACATTTTTTCCCGCTTCGATGTTGGTGCCTCCCGGTTCAAAAATTCCGCCTCCTCGCGGAGCACCGAAAGTATCACTCACTTTATAGGCGATATGGTCGAGCGAGGGGGCATTGGCGATGGCCCATCTGTTGGTATCGAGTCGAATTACTTCGAGGGGATTGCCGAGGGTATCTGTGGCGCTGAAATCGTGCACAAACCTTCCAAAATCGCTGATGGAATAAGTGCCCGGAACAATTTTAGGCATGTTGTATATGGCCGTGTCTTTGGAAAAAGCGGGCGGAAATACCTTCATAGCCACCCGATCGTTTTTGATATTGTCGATGTCGGCTTCTACCACACAGATTCCTGCGTTTTGGTCCTGGGCTATCGCCAAATGAAACGGGGCGAACAGCGCAATCAAAACGTTCAATTTCAAAGAAAACTTCATAGATTCTTTTTTCAGAGCCGAAAGTTACTGCCAAACGGGCGATTGGACCATTCGTTTTGAAATAAATAAGACAGGGGGTACAAAGGGGCGGATAAACAGTGGGGAAATTCCTATTTTCACGGATCAAACCCTATTTTTATGAACCCATCAGCCGCTACTGAACTAAATCCTTCCGAATATGCGCCCTATTTCGAATTGTATATTCAGCATGTGAAACATCTCTCCGTCATGGAATCCCTTAAACATGACTGGTCGACCATTCGCAAAATGTTTGTCGCTGTCGACGATGCGCAAGGGCTCCACCGCTATGCTCCTGAAAAGTGGAGCATCAAAGAAGTGATTTTGCATTGCATAGACTCCGAGCGCATTTTCGCCTACCGGGCGCTCCGTTTTATGCGCGGTGATTCCACGGCGCTTCCGGGCTATGACCACGAGGCCTACGCTGCAGTTTCCCGGGCCGACGAGCGCACCATGCACGACCTGAACAAGGAGTGGAAATCAGTGCGGCTTGCCACCAAGTCGTTGTTTTCGCATTGCGATGAGGCAGCATTGCACATGGCCGGCACCGCCAATGAAAACCGCGTTACAGTTCGCGCATTGGCCTATATTATTTCCGGTCACAATTTGCACCATATACGCATATTGACGGAGCGTTATGGTTTGAAGATTTAAATAGACTCCGCGACGACTTCCTTTACAGCTGGAAGTTCAGTCGTGAGCAATTGCTCGATGCCGTTTTTGAGCGTCACCGTGCTTGAAGGGCATCCTGAGCAGGAGCCGCGGAGCTGCACGGTTACAACGCCCTCATAAAACGATACAAAGTCAATGGCGCCACCATCGCTTTCCACAGCGGGTTTTACATATTCATCAAGGAGGGCCTTGATCGCATCATCGTATTCACTGGGCAATACATTGTGTTTTAATTTTTTGGCTGTCTCGGGCGTCGCTTCGTTCACACGCGGCTCAGGCATTTTGGTGACAGCCATTTCATTTTCCAGCAGGTAATTGCGGATAAACTCTCTCAGTTCGAAAGTGATCAAATCCCAGCTCAGGTCGCCGGATTTGGTCACGGTCACGAAATTATTTGCGATGAAAACCCCCTTTACAAAAGGGAAAGCAAATAGCTGCGCGGCGAGTTCAGATGATCCGCGTGATTCATCTGCATTGAGGTATTCCACCGGATCGGATCCTTTAAAAATGGTCCGGTCCGCAACAAATTTGAGGGTATTCGGATTTGGGGTGAGCTCGGCATATAATGTGGTAGGATACATCGAAATAGAATTTGTACTTTTGCAAAGGTAACAAAGGATGTCCGAAGCATTGTTTAAAAGCCCGAAAAATAAAACCCCGCTCACCCGCATTTCCACGGCTATGGCTTTGGTGGTGGCTGTATTTCTGCAAATGGGTTTTGTGTCTGTCACAACCATGGAATGTTTCAGCTCGGGCAAGGATAAAATTTTTCTGGGTGAAAATAAGTCTTGTTGTGCTTCTGAAGCCCCAAATGAATCGCAGACACTCACACCTCAATGTTGCGATGTGTCTGTCAGTTCGGCTACTTTTTATACCTATAAACCTTCTCAGGGACAGAGCGTGGATTTTGATATTTCCGCTGCCATTCCCTTTGGTTTACCCGAAAGGCTGGATTTCGAGCCAGTTTCTTTTTTCCAAAGGTTTGCGATCTCCCATTTAAAAGTCCCGCCAGTTTCCGGCAGGCAAATTCTCATCCTTTTCTGCAAATACACCATCTGATACTGAATTAAATTCAGGAAATCATCCTTTTTTTATTCTCTAATATCAGTTGTGTATGAAAAATCTTTTAATAGTTGTAATGGTCTTTGGGCTTGCGATACAAGTTCAGGCTCAGGATTCCATTGCCGCTCAGGTTTCGGGTGTGGTAAGTGATGCCGTTGACCGCCAGCCCATTCCCGGAGTAAATATTTACTGGCAGGGAACCACCCAGGGTGTCGTTTCAGATGCAGATGGCTCCTACAGCATCGAAGTTTCAGTGCCTTTGCCGGCAGCACTCGTTTTCAGTCATGTTGGCTTTCAAACAGAAATATTCAATATAATAAGGCCTGCCGCGGATTTTAATATTGCTTTCAAATCTTCCCTTGAGATTGGCACGGTGGATATCTCGGAAAGACGGGAGACTTTCACATTTTCCTCCGCTTCCACCATACATACAGAAGCGATCAACCGAGGCGTATTGCGCAAAGCGGCATGTTGCAATCTCTCTGAGAGCTTTGAGACCACTGCTTCTGTCGATGTGGTACTCAACGATGCAGTGACAGGTGCGCGGAAAATTCAAATGCTCGGGTTGGAAGGGGTGTACGTGCAAAATCTTTTTGAGGGCATTCCATTTTCAAGGGGATTGGGCAATGTGCTCGGTTTTGATCAGATTCCCGGACCGTGGATCAATGAGATTCAACTTACCAAAGGAGTTGGTTCGGCCATCAACGGTTATGAAAGCATGACAGGACAAATTAATCTGGAGTTTTTGCCATCGGATGGTGAAGAGGTATTACACGCCGACATTTTTGCAAGCAATCAGGCGCGTTACGAAGCCAATGCAATCTGGAACAAAAATCTTTCAGAACGATGGTCAACTGCGCTCTTTGCCGGCGTTCATACACAGCAGATGAAGGTGGATCAGAACGATGATGGTTTTCTGGATATGCCGCTCCGGGAAGGTGTGAAACTCATGAATCGGTGGAAGTATAGCGGTGACAGGTTGCGCTCGCATATCGTTGCAAAATATACCAGCGAAGAACGTACAGCCGGACAAACCGGTTTTAACCGCTCGGAGGACCTCGGTACGACCGATGCCTATGGATTTGGGATGGATTATCAGCAGGCGGAAGTATTGGCCAAGTTGGGTATTCTTTCGCTTGCACGTGAGGATCGGAGTGTGGGGATTACGGGTATATACAGTTATACCGATGTGGACACCTATTTCGGGATGCGCCGATACACAGGTATCCAACACAATGCCCGGTTGAATGCGATTTTTCAAACGAAATTTGCGCAATACAGCGACCACGGGATTGCTGCTGGCGTCCATTATCTCTACGATGATTACAATGAAGCCTTGGACGATTCTGTTTTTACCAGGACAGAGCAGGTGCCGGGTATTTTTGCAGAATACACCTATGAGCGTCCGCGGTTTACGGCTGTGGCTGGTGCCCGTACAGATTTTCACAACCTCTATGGGACGCAGTTTTCACCCAGATTGCATTTGAAATACAATTTGAAGCCGCTCACCACCTTGCGAACTACTGCAGGTCGCGGATTTCGATCGGCCAATGTGTACGCCGATCAGTTGGGTTTGTTGGCGAGCTCCAGGCAAATCCGGGTACTGGAAAATCCCGGGGCAGAATCATCCTGGAATACAGGGGTTTCTTTTATGCACAAATTTGAATTGGGGAAGCGGGATGCGGTATTCAATATGGACTATTATTATACTGCTTTTGAAAATCAATTGGTGGTGGACAGAGACTTTGATGCCGGCCAGCTCTTGTTTTACAATCTGCAGGGTCAGTCATTTGCCCATAGTTTCCAAACCGATTTTCAGGCAGAACTCGTAAAAGGTCTTGGTGCAAAAGTGTCGTACAAATACCAGGATGTGCAGATGGATTACATTTCCGGAAGGTTGGACAAACCGATGATTCCCAGGCACCGCGCCCTTTTTAATGTGGGGTATACGTCGCCGAATGGAAACTGGTATCTGGATTTTACCACCAATTGGTATGGCACTTCACGTTTGCCGGACACGGCAGGAAATCCTGAAGAATTCAGAATTGCTGAGCGATCAGATTCTTTTTTCATTCTGAACAGTCAGGTGACGCGGGTTATTCATAATTTTGAAATATATGTCGGTGCGGAAAACCTGGGTAATTTTATCCAGTCCAATGCGATAATCGATGCAGAAAACCCTTTCGGATCAAACTTTGATGCTTCCATGATATACGGGCCCTTGAATGGAAGAACTTTTTATATTGGTGCCCGACTAAAACTTAAAACCAAAAAATCATGAAGTATTTAATGAGTGCTTTTATTCTTATTGCAGGATTTTCTTTCGCGCAAGCGCAGACTGAAAGCATGCCTGCAGACACAGCCAGTGGTGAGATGACGGTATCATCTTCCGTGGTGTGTATGATGTGCAAAAATACCATCGAAAAAGGCATGGCCTACGAAAATGGTGTAAAGACGGTGCGCGTTGACGTGGACGCCAACGAAATTTACGTGAAGTACAACCCCAAAAAAACAACCGAAAAGGAAGTAAAACAAGCCATCAACGATCTTGGCTATGTGGCTGGAGATACGAAGCCTTCCAAGGAGGCATACGACAATCTTCACGGGTGTTGCAAAGCTGATCTCGGAAAACACTGATGGCAGAGGTACGCGCAGTCGATAGCCTGGCACCGTTTATCGGTAAAGGAACCTGGCTGGCTCCCAGCGCCACGGTGGTAGGCGATGTGCATATCGGGCAGGAATGCAGTGTGTGGTATCAGGCCGTGATTCGCGGTGACGCCGGGGCCATCATTTTGGGAGATATGGTCAATATCCAGGATGGAGCCATTCTGCATTGTACCACAAATAAAAGCACCATCAAACTTGGCGATCGGGTTACTGTTGGCCACAGGGCTATTGTGCATGGCTGCTCGGCTGAGGATGACGTATTAATCGGGATGGGAGCCATTGTGCTCGACAATGCTTATCTGGAAAGTGGATGTATCGTTGCTGCGGGCGCCGTGGTGCTCGAAAATACCCGGGTGCCGGCAGGGACCATCTGGGCGGGTGTTCCGGCTGTACAGGTGAAAGTAAATGATATGGAAAAAGCGGTGGCAGGTATGCGGCTCATGGCCGAGAGTTATGCAAAATATAAGACCTGGTATGAAGATTTGAAAGTGGATTGAATTCTTTTGGGCAGAGGATAAAGTGTTGATTTGAAACTGTTTCTCGTAGGTAACCTACGCGCATCTACGTATTATTCTACCTCTCTTTTTTTAGCAAACTGATAAAAGTGAAGTCCTCCTTAGCAAAAGCCAACCGGCCCTGGCGTACTTTTTTGTCTGCATTGCTCGTCCGGTAAGAGAATGCTTCTTTCAAATTGAATTTGCTTCTTTCAACCAAAATTTGCTTCTTCTCTACAATTCGCCAGCCGCAATTTGTAGGCCTGGAATCTATCAGAACCGATTTTTTCTCGGCATCGTTCGTTTTTATTCTGTTGCTTAGATATCCTTTATTGTTGCTTAGTAAAGATAATATTATGATTTACAGCAATTCAAATGAATAAATTCGTGTTGCTTAATTATGCACTATTGTTTCTTAAAGGTGTACAGTGCATCCGCATCTCTTCATTTTTCGCTTTTCGCTTCTAGCCTTCCCCTTTATCCTTCCAAAGATTCTTCTGTTCCAGCCTTACTTTCTCCCCAAAGAATATCTGCGTGCTTTCGGCAAATGAAGCGGTGAGATCGGAGACAAAAAAGCGGTGGGCGCCATTTTTCTTGTCGGAGAGCAAGTTGAGTGAGTGGAGAACCTGGGCTGTGTGTTCGGCCACTATTTCGGTAGAATCAATCACCGTAGCCTGTCCAGCATAAAATTTTTCCACTTCTTTTCTGACAAGTGGAAAATGTGTACAGCCCAAAATCAGGGCATTGATATCTCTCAAACTCGATTTTTCGAGATAAGAATTGATGATGGCCTGCGAAATGTTGTTGTTGAAAAACCCCTCTTCGATCATCGATACCAGAAGCGGTGTGGCGAGCATGGTCACTTTTACATCCGGGGCCATCTTTTCGATGCGCTTGGCGTAGACCCGTGAATTTACAGTGGCTTTGGTGGCAATGACGCCTATTTTGCCTTTCGGATTCTGAAGCACGGCATATTTTGCGGTGGGATCAATCACATTGATCACCGGAATTTTCTTGCCTGCGTGTTTTTTTACGGTTTCGAAAGCCACAGCAGACGCTGTGTTGCAGGCAATGACGATCGCTTTGCAGTTTTGCGAAAGCAGGAAATCGAGAATGCCCAATGCATAAGATCTTAAAGCCTGGGGTGATTTTTCGCCGTAAGGCAAATGGGCTGTGTCCCCAAAATAAATCAAGCGTTCGCGTGGCAGTCTTCGCGCGATGGCGGCTGCAACGGTGAGTCCTCCGATTCCCGAATCGAAAATGCCAATGGGTCTATGGTCGAAAGTAGGAGACATAAAAAAACATCCCAAAGTAGGGATGTTTTTGATTTTGGTAAGGTGCTTATGAATTAAATGCCGAGTTCTTTTTTCACAAGTGCGGTAACATCTTGTCCACCTGCATACAACAATGTACCGTTGCTGGAATCGAAGATATAAGTGAAATCTCCGTTCTTACCGACATTCTGTGCGGCAGTACGAACTTTTTCAAACATCTTGGCCATCAATTCATTTTGCTTGGCTTCGATTTCGCCATAAGCTGTTTGCTGAAACTCCTGGATACGGCGTTGCAAATCTGAAATCTCACCCTGCGCACTGGTTTTAAGCGTATTGCTCATGGTTGCTCCCTGCTCTTCAAATTCAGCCAGTTTGGTTTGGTAGGTCGTAACCATCGAATTCAATCGGGTCTCAAGCGTTTTTTGTAGCTCCTGAACTTCTTTCTCTGACGCAGCCCGCTCAGGCAGCATGGTTACAATTTCTTCAAAATTGGCATGGGCAAATTTTTGAGCATTGCTCTGGGTTATTGCTCCAGTGATAAAAATTGCCAGGATAATTAACTTTTTCATTTTGTTTGTTGTTTCTGATCTTGTTTGGTTTACTATTTCCGCCCACCACCACTATCTCTGCTGGGTGGAGAAACTTTTTCGTTTTGAGGTTCAGCTTCATTACCAGTTCCGGTATCGGTGTCATCATCGTCTGAGCCGCCACGGTCTTTTGAACTCACGCCGAGGCGTGTGAGTACCCGGTCGCTTCTGTCGTACTTCGGATCGGCATAGAGAATGTTTGATTCTTTGGCTTTGTCAAAAATAACAGAAAATCCCCCACCTTGAGCAACTTCCTTGATGGCGTTGTAAATTTCATCCTGAATAGGCTGGATCAATTCCTGTCTTCGCTGGAAAAGATCTCCATCTACTCCAAATCGCTGCCGTTTCAATTCTTTTGCTTCAGTCTGTTTGCGCGCTATTTCGTCTTCTCTCTCCTTGCGCATATCTTCCGTAAGCAGAACCTTTTCGGCCTGATAGGCCGCTATCAAACGGTCGATAGACTCATAGCGCTGCTCTATCTCAGATTGCCATTGGATAGATACGCGGTCAAGTTCCTTTTGAGCCGTATTGTACGAACTCAGATTTTTCAATATATAATCCGTATCCACGTAGGCATACCTTTGTGCGAAGAGCCCTGATGATAGGCTTATGAACAAAATGAAAACCAGAGTGGTGCGTGTCATGTAAAAAAGGTTGCTGATAAAAACAGGGGAGGCGAAAGTACTAATTTTTTAGAGTTCTCCAAGATTCATGCCAATGGTAAAGTGAAATTGGCCACGTGCCATGCCTGCCCTATTGGGTACGTCGTCAAACCGCCAACCGTAATCCAGCCCCATCAAGCCAAACATGGGAAGGAAAATTCGAAGACCAACACCAGTGGACCGGTAAACCCGGAATGCATCAAAATTTTCAATGCCGTCAAAGGTATTTCCAGCCTCCAGAAATCCGAGCGCGAAGATGGTGGCACTTGGATTTAAAGATACGGGGTAGCGCATCTCAAGGGTATGTTTGATAACGATATTTGAGCCAACCTCCCGGCCTCCAATCTGTGTGGCAGTCAGGGAAAGGTCATCGTATCCCCTGAGGCCAATAATCTCACGGCCATCCAGCGCAAAACCGGAAAGTGCTGCTCCACCAAGATAAAATCGCTCGAAAGGGGAGATGCCTTTGTCGCGGTCGTAATATCCCATAAATCCGAACCCGGATCGGGTCATCAGGACAAGTTTTGGCGCAAGCTCTGTGAACCATTCAGCCACAAATTTCCATTTGTAATATTCAGCCCACTTGTTTCTGGTTTGATCGGAGATGTCGCCGGCGTAGTTCACATTGTCCCAGAGTGAATAAGGTGGGGTGATCTTGGTGTTTAGGCGGATATTCGAGCCATACCTCGGGTAGATCGGATCGAAGACCGAACTTCGGGCGATGTTGAAAATAAAAGAAAGGTTGTTTGAAGTACCGTCCGAGAATGCAAATGCACCTGCAGTATTTCCACCCCCTGTGAAATCTTGAATATCGTAATAGAGATAGCTTACACCCACTTGCAAATTAAAGAAGTCATCCGGCCACTCGAGTCTTTTACCCAGGGTAATACTACCTCCGGTGATGTACAGGGCCTGGCGCGGGATTGGGCCATCCGCATCTCTTTTGGATACGCCATTGGTTTGCACCGATCGCTGTATACCCACCGAAAATGAATTGGGCTTTTTGCCACCCAACCAGGGTTCCGTAAAGGACAAATTATAGGATTGAAAAAAAACGCCGTTGGATTGAGCACGCAGGGAAAGTCGTTGCCCATCTCCTGAAGGCAGCGGATTCCATGCACCTTTTTTAAAGAAATTGCGCACTGAGAAATTGGTAAAAGAAACGCCGACCGTTCCCACTACGCGGCCTGCACCCCATCCACCTGAGAGTTCTATTTGATCGGATGGCCTTTCGGCAAG
>Ga0105044_10007155_pt1 | contig 15363 bp, 10 predicted proteins | sample MAT01_FD_78092 | JGI IMG/M metagenome (GOLD analysis project Ga0105044, IMG submission 78092) | Freshwater microbial communities from Lake Fryxell liftoff mats and glacier meltwater in Antarctica - MAT-01 | ecosystem: Environmental > Aquatic > Freshwater > Ice > Liftoff microbial mat | place... | reverse complement strand
TGTTGCGGATTGCGGATAGTCCTGGTGGAAAGTATTGGATGCAGCGGGTGGTGAAGATGTGATAAATGTCCAATGTCCAGCAAGTAATGTCCAATGTCCAACAAGGAATGTCCAATGTCCAAGGGGGAGATGCGTATAGTTTCCAACTTGACCATTCGGTTTGAAAAACGACGAATACCTAGCGCATCGCCCCCTTGGACATTGGACATTCCTTGTTGGACATTGGAAATTCAATACCCTCCTGCCGAATCATCTCCTCTCCCATCCGCTACCCCTTGCCATTTCCCATTCGGCAGGCGCAAAATGGCCTCTACTCGGCCAATTGGCTCGCGATAATTGATATGGTGTCCCATACGCCTCAATTTGGACTCGGTTTCTTCAGAAAAGCAACCTTCTTCTGCGGATATATGGTTGGGTTTCCATTGGTGGTGGAAACGTTTGGCTTGCACGGCTTCGGGCAATGATTGGCCAAATTCGGAGACATTCACAATCACTTGGAAAACACTGGTTGGAATCGTGGTGCCGCCCGGAGAGCCCAGGATAAGCCAGTTTTTCCCGCCTTTGGTCACAATGGTTGGGGTCATGCTGCTGAGCGGGCGTTTGGTGGGCGCGATGGCGTTTGCTTTGCCGCCCACGGCACCGTAAAGGTTGGGTGCTCCCGGTTTTGCACTAAAGTCGTCCATTTCGTTGTTGAGGATAAAGCCTGCACCCGCCACTACTGTGCGAGAACCGTAACTATCGTTCAAAGTGGTTGTCACCGACACAGCGTTTCCTTCTCTGTCTACCACGGAATAGTGCGTAGTTTCTTCACTTTCTTTGATTTTTCTAGCCCAGACGTCCCAGTTATCCGTGACGGTATCCGCCTTAAAGTTTGCCATGCGGGATTTGATATAGGCTGTATCGGTCAGCGTTTTCACAGGTACTTTCCAAAAGTCTGGGTCGCCAATATGCTCGGCGCGATCGGCGAATGCTCGGCGTTCCGCCTCGGCCATCAGGTGTACAGCGGCTGTGGAATGAAAACCGTAACTTTTGAGCGGAAAACTGCCGACCATGCCTAAAAGTTGTCGCAAAATAATGCCACCGCTGCTGGGTGGAGGCATGGTAATGATGTGCAGGTCTTTCCAGTCAAATTCGAGGGGTGTTCGCCACACACTCTTATAGGATTTGAGGTCCTCCAAGGTGATGAGGCCTCCTTTTTTCTCCATTTCTTTCAAAATGAGCGCAGCGGTTGCGCCGGAGTAAAACCCATCGCGGCCATCGCCTGCGATACGCCGAAGCGTCTGCGCCAGGTCTTTTTGGATCAGCCATTCCCCTGCTTTCCATGCTTCAAATTTTACAAAAGCAGGGCTTAGGCTGCTCTGACGTACAAACGTAAGCTTTTCGGTGTTCAACTGTTGAGCCTCTTGCTCTGTGATCTGGAAGCCCTTTTCGGCAAGTTCAATGGAAGGCGTAACGATTTCACCCCAGTTGAGCCGGCCGTGGTAAAATTGAGCTTGCCACATCCCATCTACTGTGCCGGGTACGCCACAAGCCAAGGCTCCGAGGCGACTTTTGTTGGCTATTACGTTGCCTGCCGAATCGAGGTACATTTTTTCAGTTGCTGCTGCCGGGGCTTTCTCGCGATAGTCGAGTGCCAGCGTTTTTTTGCCTTTGGCATCCCGGTAGATCAGAAAACCGCCCCCGCCAAGGTTGCCCGCTTGTGGGTACACTACAGCGAGCGCAAACTGCATCGCTACGGCTGCATCTATGGCATTGCCCCCTTTTTTCAAAATATCCAATCCGACTTTGGTGGCCAAAGGGTGGGCCGAAACGATCATGGCAGTGTCGCCAATGGCTTCTTTTTCAATCGTGTAGGGGAATGGTACGAGTTGTGCAGAGCACAAAAAAGAAGTAAAAATGCATGTAAACAGGAGGAGCAGCGTAGTCTTGTTCATGTCAGAAATTAATTGAAACTGGGGCAAATATAAGCCAGCTTGGGGCAAGAAAAACAGGATTCATGCGAAATATGGGTAAATAGAGCGTTCAAAGTCTCATAATGGAGACTCTCTTTTTAGCAAGCTCCCTAAAAACGACATGAGTCACCCCAAAAATTGGGATGACTCATGTTAAATCGTGCGATTGTTATTTCATCGGTACTAAAGGGCAAAAAAACAGGGCACTAACTGAAGAATCAGCAGCACCCTGTATAACCCCAAAAAACCAAATGAAAACTTCTTAAAAAAACACCTGAGTGGTGAAGAATTGCTTAATTAATTTCAGACTGCACTTTATTTAATGCTTCTGACAGGACAAAGATACGCCGTGTTTTAAATTCCACAAGCCCTAGCGCAAAAAAAAATCTTTTTTTTTGCAGCAAAAAAAAGCTGCGCAAAATTAGTGGCTAAATATGCCTAAAATTCTAATGTTGGGGGATAAGGATTCCTGTTTTTCTCGTCATCCCACCGAAAAGGCCTTGAAAAAATATTTTTACCAAATAGGGTCACCGACACATTTTCCGGCAAAAATGACAAACATTTGTCCCGTTATGATAACATCTAAAAAAAATCTCAGCACGGGGATGCTTCGAGCTATTGGAAGTCTTTGCCTCTTGTTACTTACATCTTGTGGCGGTGACAAAGAAGCGATTGTGCAACAGCAGGTGGCGGAACGGGTCGTAGCATTCAAAGTCAAGAAAAATGCCGAATGCCGCGAAGCATTGCTCGATACCGCAGAACGGACCGTGGACTCCCTTGTCTTAACAGAGGCCCAAGACGCACTCAACGATTCTCTTGCCCGGCTACGCCCTGGGCGGCCTTTTCAACCCGCAGTCATTCCGCCCATTGACAGCCTTAAAGTGAAGCCGATTTTCGATGGCATTCGGCCTGCTTCAGGGACGAGGGGGTGATTTAGACCTTGAGTATCGCAGCGCCAATTCCGTGATTGCCCTAGCAAACGCATTAACCAAAGGGCGGTAGCCAATCTTGACCGTACCAAAAGCGGGTCAAAAAAGACCCGAGTGCGGGGGGAGAAGTAAAACAAAATGGCCCGCCCAGATTCGCTCGAGGCAGGCCATTTTAATAGACAGTATACCGAATAGCGGTTTATGTGTGGGGACAGAGATTTTTTTGTCCTTTCAGGCGCTTTTTGCAGACATAATGGGACTAATTCTGGCGAAAAAAAGGAACGAAGAAGGCCGAAAAAAGATCGGCACCACACATAAACCCCTACTCGGTATACTGTCTAATGTATTTGTTCGTAAAATCAATCTCGTCAATTGAGCCTTATCTCATCATCGTTCCCATCAAAAAAGCGGTATTCTGTCAGATGGAAATCGGTGTGCGCTGCCACGCGCACCCACTTGTTGTAACGCATAAACCAGCGCATCTGCCGACTGGGGAACCCCTTTTTGAGGAAGGCCTCCAGGAATGGATGTACGCGCAGATGCAGCGGGGATTTGGGTCTCGACTGCATGATGAATTCCAGATCGCGTTCAATGTCATCGGTCATTAGGATGGTGGCATTCACCTGCCCGGTACCGTTGCAGGTTGGGCACATTTCGGCGGTGTTGACCATCACTTCGGGGCGGGCGCGCTCGCGGGTGATCTGCATGAGGCCAAATTTGGAAAGCGGCAGGATGGTGTGCTGCGAGCGGTCTTTACGCATAAAATCCTCCATCGCCTTGCTCAATTGCTTGCGGTGTTCGAGGTTTTTCATGTCAATAAAGTCAATCACGATCAAGCCGCCGATGTCGCGTAAGCGGATTTGTCGCGAAATTTCCTCTGCGGCTTCGAGATTGACCCCAAAAATGGTTTGATCCACATCGTGGCTCACGATTTTGTGGCCGCTGTTCACGTCAATGACGTGCATTGCCTCGGTCTTTTCAATAATAAGGTAGGCACCCGAACTCATGGTGGCGGTTTTGCCAAAAGCAGCCTTCACCTGGCGGGTCACACCATACGCATCAAAAATTGGCTTCGTATTGTTGTGCAATTGAACGATGTTTACTTGATCCGGGCTGATGCTCTGCAAATTGGCCCGGATGTCGGCGTACAAATCCTTGTCGTTCACCACTACACGGCTAAAACTGTCGGTCAACAGGTCGCGGAGCACACTGCCGGTTTTGTCGAGTTCGCTTAAGAGTTTGGCGGGTGGCGCTTCGGTTTTCAATTGCTTGAAAATTTCGTCCCATTTGTTGAGCAATTGCATCAATTCCTCATGCAGTTCCTGCACTTTGCGGCCTTCGGCGGCGGTGCGGATGATGAGGCTGAAATTCTTGGGGCGGATACTTTCGGCCAGGGCATGGAGGCGTTTGCGCTCTTCCGTGTTGGCGATTTTTTTTGATACCGATATCGTGTCGGAAAATGGCGCGATGACCATGTATCGTCCGGGCAAGGTTACCTCACAAGAAAGCCGTGGGCCTTTGGTGGAGATGGGCTCTTTCAAGATTTGCACCAAAATGGGGAAGCGCTTGTTGAGCACCTGATCCACTTTGCCCGTCTTGACGATGTCTTCTTCGTACTTGAAATTGTCGAGTTTGGAGGTGTTGATGTTGCCATTGGCAACCCCGTTCGACCATTTAATAAGCGAGCGGAGTTTCGGGCCCAGATCGGTATAATGCAGAAATGCGTCTTTTCTGTGGCCAATGTCCACAAACGCTGCGTTCAGCCCTGGCATCATCTTTCGGATTTTGCCAATGAAAATATCGCCTACGGTGAAGTTGTTGTTGGTTTTCTGGTGGTGGAGTTCGGCTAATTTGCCGTTCTCGATGAGTGCGAGTTCAACGCCCGTTTCGGTCGCATTGATGATTAGTTCTTTATCCACGAGGATGTATTATGGTTTTGCACAGGCATCAAAAGTCCCCTCACCAAGCACCGGGGTGGCGCAGGCGGCAGGAAATGGCCGTCGTGAAATGCGGCGGATTGGCAGGACAAAGTGCGAAGGAATAGGGTTCGTTCGCGTTGAGTCGGAATGACAATTCGGTTGGCAAGGAGGGCTGATTCATTTTTGCTTGGGAAGGTCAAAAATGCAGCGAATGTCCTTATAGGGTGACGAAAATGCTTGCCAAAGAACTGCTTGTGTTAGGCTGCCAATCAAAAGGGTGGACTGGATAGTGTCCAAATGCGGCATACAGCGAAAAACTTTCCGAGGGCCACGGCCCCCGGAAAGTTTCGCTATTTTTCGACGTCCGCGTCGTTGTCGCTGACCCCTTGAGTGCTTGGCTGAAGTTTGACCAAGTACCTGTGGTTCAGTTACTTAACGCTTCTTCTTGTGACGGTTCTTGCGCAAGCGCTTTTTGCGTTTGTGGGTAGCAATTTTGTGTCGTTTACGTTTTTTTCCGCAAGGCATACAGCTTCGAAAGTTATGAGTTATGAGTTATGAGTTTACCCAACGAGGCTACTTTGGTGTATTGCATCGTTGGGCGTACTCGGTTGCTTTTTCTATGTTTCCGATACCTTCATAAGCTTTCGCCAAAAGGCAGGGGGTATTGGGGTTCTTTTTGTCGAGCGACCAGGCTTTTTCCAATCGGTCTATGGCACGTTGCCATTGTCCGGTTTTGATGGCCAAACGCCCCAGTGCATTGTACACTGATGCGTTCTCGGGGTATTTGCTTTCCAGTTCACGGAGCATCAGCACCGCTTGCATCGGGTTGTCTGGCGGAGGGGCTTCTGCCCACACCAAAGCAAGATTCACCCGGTGCGCCACTTTTTCGGGTGCCAAGGAAGCGGCACTTTCAAATGCTTTGACTGCATGGCTGGCACAATATTCACGCACCTTAGGATCTTTTTCAGCCAAAAGGGCCGTGAAAAAAGTCCCACCGGCTACCGACCAGGATGAATCTGCGTTTTCTAACAATGCTACCTGTTCGGCAAATCCGCCTGCAATGGGCAATTGGCCAAAACCGTACCAAAGCCCAGACAGCTTTTTGAGCAATTCAATCCGTTGTTCCTCGTCGGGTGCGGCTTGAATTCGCTTTTCCAAACTTGCAAGCTCTTCTACCTGTGTTGCGCTCAGATGCGTTGTAGCCTCCTCTAGCAAAGTCTCAAAACTGGTGCTTTCTCCCTGCAATGAACGGGAGCGCTCGGTCGTCTTTTGCTTCTCAGGTTTTGTGTCAAACCCAAAATAAAGGCCTGTAAACAGTACCATCGCAATAAAAACACTCAATATCTGTGCTTTGTTCATCTATCAGTTTTGCTAACAAGCATGCGGCTTCCGTGACAATTGTGCCACGGAAGCCGGATGCCGCCTTTCTGGATTGGCAATTAAGTTTAGTCCTCCGGCAACGAATGTACTTGATTCTTCACGTGATCCGTGAAGATTTTGGCAGGCTTGAACGACGGAATGTAATGTTCCGGGATCTCGATGGCCTTGCCTTTTTTAATGTTGCGGCCAATTTTCTTGGCGCGACGCTTGATGACGAATGAGCCGAAACTGCGTATGTACACATTTTCGCCTTTTGTCATGGTAGATTTGATTTCCTTGAAAAGTTCTTCAAGTGTCACCAAGACATCTACTTTAGCAACGCCGGTCTTTTCGGAAATTGCATTCACAAGGTCAGCCTTTCTCATGTTTTATCTCGTTGATTTAGAATGAATTATAAACGAAAGTAGGGTTTTCTGAAAAATCGAGGTGCAAAGTTCGCACAATATCTTGCCCGTGCAAGCTTTCGGCTGAAAAATTCAGGGATACGTTGCTTTAAGAGGCCGAGCCTCTGTGTTTCGTTTTGTTCAGTTAACCTTCTTCCGTGTTTCAGGGCGCAACCTCGCTCATTTTCAGCGATTTGCAAACAAAATCGGCAAAAATTTTCTCACTAATGTAACGCTAAAGTGTTTTGTCTACATTTGCGCTCTCTCCCTCAATTCCATTTAGTCAGACACTGAGATTATGTTGCTGCCTAAATTGTTCACTTATTTCCTTCATAATTCATTATCAACCTGATATGTTGCTTTCGATGACAGGCTACGGGCGTGCCAACGGCAGTTTCGGCGAAAAAACACTGACTGCCGAAGTGCGAGCACTCAACGCCAAAGTGACCGACGTGAAACTCCGCCTCCCCGGCGACTACAAAGAAAAGGAGATCGAACTGCGAAAAATAGTAGCAGACCATGCCGAACGCGGCAAGATTGACCTCTTGCTAGAGGTTCAAAATGCCGACGGAGCCGCCAATGTCTCGCTAAACGAAGCGCTTTTCCGCGGCTATCATCGGGAGCTTACCCGACTGACTGCTGAACTGAATATCCCCAACGGCGAAATGCTGACGGCGCTTCTTAGAATACCCAACGTGGTGCAGTCACCCTCTGGCGAAATGGACGAAGACGAGTGGCTGGCTATGTGTGAGGTCATTGGCCGTGCGCTTGACCACCTCAAGGCTTTTCGCCGCCAAGAGGGCAAGGTTTTAGAGGCCGACTTGCGTTTGCGTCTCACCAATATAATGTTGTTGCTTACGGAAGTCACGCCATTTGAGCAAGAGCGATTTACGCGCATGCGTGATCGCATCCGCAACAACATGGAAGAAGGCATCGGCAAGGAAAACCTCGACCCTAACCGTTTTGAGCAGGAAATCCTTTTTTACCTTGAAAAAATGGACATGTCGGAGGAAAAACAGCGTTTGGAGCAACATTGCAAATATTTTCTGGAGCAGTTGGACGGCAAACAGGAATCGCTGGGACGTACGCTCAATTTCATTTCGCAAGAAATCGGACGGGAGATCAATACGTTGGGTGCAAAAGCTTATGATGCTGATATACAGCGTATTGTAGTTCAAATGAAAGACGAATTAGAGAAGATAAAGGAGCAGCTTGCGAATGTGCTGTAAGTTGTCATTTGGGTCATTTGGTCATTTGGGTCATTGGGTCATTTGGGTCATTGGGTCATTGGGTCATTTGGGTCATTAGGTCATTGGGTCATTGGTATAGCCTATAATGACCTAATGATCTAATGACGTTCTTTACGCGATCATCTCCAACAACTTTCGCATATCCACTTTCTCGCTCACGATCCCAGCAACCTCGCTGATGTGGACACGCTGCTGCTGCATTGAGTCGCGCTCGCGGATGGTCACGGTTTCGTTTTCGAGTGTTTCGAAGTCAATCGTAACACAGAAAGGGGTTCCAATGGCATCCTGGCGCCGGTAGCGCCGACCAACGGCATCTTTCTCGTCGTACTGGCAAAGGAAGTGGAATTTTAACTGGTTGTACACCTCCCGGGCTTTGCCAACGAGCTCGTCTTTGTTTTTTAAAAGGGGCAACACGGCACATTTCACGGGCGCGAGTGCCGGAGCGATTCGGAGCACTGTTCGGGTGCTGTCTTCTCCTTGGGCATCGGGTACCGTTTCTTCTACAAGTGCGTTGCTCATCACGGAAAGGAACATCCGATCGCAACCAACGGAGGTTTCTACAACGTAGGGCGTGTAGTGCTCATTGAGTTCAGGATCAAAGAAATGCAACTTTTTGCCGGACAGTTCCGAGTGACTGCGCAGGTCAAAATCGGTGCGTGAGTGAATGCCTTCCAGTTCTTTGAACCCAAATGGAAACTCAAACTGAATGTCTACGGCCGCGTTGGCGTAATGTGCCAGGTTATCGTGGTCTTTAAATTTCAATTTTGCGGCTGGTGTTACAGCTTGATGCCAAGCCATACGGCGCGCTTTCCAAGTATTGTACCACTCCATTTCGGTGCCAGGGCGGACGAAAAATTGCATTTCCATTTGCTCAAATTCACGCATCCGGAAGATGAATTGACGTACCACGATTTCGTTGCGGAAGGCTTTTCCGATTTGGGCAATTCCAAAAGGAATTTTCTGGCGGGTGGTTTTTTGTACGTTCAGGAAATTGACAAAAATTCCCTGGGCAGTTTCTGGGCGCAGGTAGAGTTTGTCGCCTTCTCCGGTGTTCGACATTTGTGTTGAGAACATCAGGTTGAACTGACGCACCTCGGTCCAGTTGCGCGAGCCGCTGTCAGGGTCTGCGATTTCGAGCTCGTCAATGATGGCCTTCAAATCGGGCATGTCGTTGTTTTTCAAGGCATTGGCGAGGCGTTTTTCTACGGCATCTGCTTTTTGTGTGTACTCAAGCACACGCGGATTCGTTTCGCGGAACATCTTTTCATCAAAGGTTTCGCCAAAACGTTTGGCCGCTTTTTCAACTTCTTTATCCGCTTTGCCCGTCATTTTATCAATTTCGCCTTCGATCAGCACGTCGGCACGGAAACGTTTTTTCGAGTCTTTATTGTCCACCAAAGGGTCGTTGAATGCATCCACGTGGCCACTGGCTTTCCAGATGTGCGGGTGCATAAAAATGGCAGAATCGAGGCCCGTGATATTCTCGTTCATCTGAACCATAGCTCTCCACCAGTATTCTTTGATGTTGTTCTTGAGTTCCACACCCATCGGACCGTAATCGTACACGCCGTTCAATCCGTCGTACACTTCTGACGAGGGGTAAATAAATCCGTATTCTTTGCTGTGCGACACGATGCGCTTGAACAAATCTTCTTGCATTATGGGTAAACGATGAACGATGAACGATTGACGATGAACGGGGCGAACACGCGGCTCAACGTATTTTTCTTAAAAAACGCCGCAAAGGTGGGGAAAAGGAAGGAAAAAGCGGGGCATTGAGTTTGCTTTTTCAAAAATGGCTTACTTTTTTCAAAAACCTGATTTGCTAAGCGATGCTAATCGTTCCAAAGCCGAAGCGCACACTTGGTTGGCTTGGCAAGAAGACCCCGGAAGGTCTATGGGGGTAGCGCTAAAGAGCAATTGGGCCAACGCCGAGCATCCGCTTGCAGCCCGGCTCGCCCAATGGTTTGCCAAAACATTTGATTTGGAGCCCTAAACAAAGTGCTCATAACCTACGGTTTCTGCGATTCCAACCCCAAAAACCAGTCGCAACCATTGCTAACGCGACCAAAACCCACCACCAACTCATTTCAAATACAGGTTTCGCAGGCAAATCCAAAGCCCGCATGTCACCTACTGCGGTAAGCCCGGCCCAAAAAAACGGGTGGGTCATTTCAAAGTTTTCGTCACTTTTCAGAAAATCAAGCTTTGCCATCCGGAGGGCTTCATCTTTGGATTTTCCCTGCTGTAAATATTTGAAGAACGCCTCCACAAGCGGCGGGGCGGTGTTTTCATGGAGCAACCAAAGACTCATCACCGTAGCGGGAACCCCTGCGGCAGCGAATGCCCGGGCAAGACTGTACACCCCTTCGCCTTGTTCGAGTTTTCCTGAGCCGGAGTGGCAGGCACTCAGCACTACCAGGTCGGCTTGAAGCCGCATGATCTGGAGTTCAGAAGCGTAGAGGATATTATTGTTGATCAGGGAATCCGGGCCTGGGTCACCGAAACGGAAGTGAGAAAGCTCGGGGTGTTCGCTGTCTGAGATGCCGTGCATGGCGAGCAGTAGGGTGCGATAATTGAGCGCCGAATTTTTAAAACGGGCTTCATCGCTCTCCGCCCCCAGCCACGCCTTTCCGCCCAGGAGATTGCAGATGTTTTTTACCATTGGGCGGGTGTTTTGAAGTTTGTATGCGCTTGATTCTGAATAACTTGGTGCAAACCCGCCAAAGATGTGCGCTGGCTTTGATGGAGCCGATGCATGTTCCTCGCTGATGCCATTTTGAAAACTTAAGAGGGTGGCAGAGTAGGCGTATGCCATATTGTAATTGACCAAAAGCCAGGGCTGATCGCGCCAAACGCTCCCTTTCAAGGCTGGACGGCTGAGTAAAACCTCAAAGGGTACGAGCATCAGCACATCATCCGGCACGACCATTATACTATTGACTGCCGTACCCCAACGTATTTGTTCCGGGACGAGTAACAAGCTGTCAAGTATCCATGCGGTTTTCAAAAAGTTTTCGTGTCCAGATTCTTCACCCGCCCAGAGGTAAGCTGCGAGTTGTTTACTTTGTTCTCGGAACTGTTCAGGCAGCATGGTTTTACGCCATCGAACCTCGCCGTTGGCATCAAAACTAAATACATACGCAGCCTTTTCTGTTAGGAAAAAATCTATTAGGGCTTGGCCAGGGCGAAGCAATTTATGCACGTCTTTGGCGGCCAGCACCTCGAGAAAAAGCGAGTCGGGGCTGTTGTAAGAAGGGAATTCTGTCAGAATCTTTTGTCGTCCGAGTTTCAGGTCAAATAGTTGATCTTCATAACCTTTAATCAATCGCTCGTTTCCTTTTTCATCTACTTTTAAGTCAGCGATTTCGTGTTCAAGCCAGGCCATTTTTACCCGTAGATTGTAGTCTTTATCGCGGATGTCATTGGGTAAGAATTGGCGGGCTTGCACGAGGCTTTGCAACAAAAGCATTCCACGCGCCAGTTCGGTGAGTCGGAAGGCACGCTCAGCGTATTGTGGGTTGCCATTACTTTGTTCAAACAGTTTCCAGGCAATGTCAACTGCTTCATGGAAACGCTGTCGGCTTTCTTTCAAGGCGAGCAGTGAAGAAGATTCGTAGGCGTGGGTGGCGCGGAGTTTGGCTTCTACGATAGGGATTAGCTCGTAACATTCCAGGGCTTTTTCGAGTTGGTTGAGGGCATGGAATGCGCGGGCTTTGCCATGGAGGGCTTCAAGGATGGTATTTTCGGAAATAAATCTTTGAGGATTGGGATGCTCTAGTAAGTTGACCGATTCAAAACCATTGACGGTAGAACGGAGGGCTTCATGAAATTCTTGAAGTGCCATTTTTGGCTTTCCCAATACCAGATAAATCTCCCCTGCTCCAATGTGGAATTTGCCGATCTCACGACGTTTGTTTGTGCCCCACTTTTCAGTCCCGCTAGCGATAGCATTTCTGTAGCTCTTGATGGCTTGAGGATAAAGTTTCAATTCATTGAAAATATCAGCTTGCGCCTCATAATAGCTGGTTTTGAAATAATTAGCAAGGTCTGGATCCTTCTGTGCCAAATTATCAATCAATTTTTTCGCTTTTTCACAAGAAGGAAATGCCTCATTCGCCCTTCCCAGATATTTCAGGATAACGGCCTCTGTCAACAAAATACTTATCTCGTTTTTTATCTCCTTTCCCTCTAAATCAATCCCTTGTCTGATTACCCGCAGGGCAGAGTCGAATTCTTTCATCTCATATAGCGCAAGCGCCAAATCTCCATGGTCTGCTATTTTGGGATTGTCGTAGCGCCGTCCATAATCTACCCCTCTTTGTAGCAAGTTTTTGGCACGCTCGAAATCACCGAGTCGGGTATAAATGTTGCCAAGTTGGTGGTAGATGTATTTGGCAATTTTATCATTGTGCTCTCCAAGTTTGTGTACAAACAGGTCGAAGCCTTTTTCATAGCATTGCTTTGCCCCAATGAAATCACCAATGGATTCCTTGAAGATATGTCCTTGAGAAAGATACATAAGGCAATACTGTTCCCATTCTTTTTCGGAAACAGGTTGCCTGAAGCAGTTATACACTGCTTTTTCCATTAATTCGATCCCTAAATAGGGCTGTTGTAAATCAAAGGCCCAAGTATTGCCCAATACAGCATGGCTTTTGAGCCAATTCGTTAGCATATTGTTCCGCTGGAACAACTCCAGAGCTTGGCGATGGTATATAGTCGCGCTGTCAATTTTCTGTGCTTTTAGGCAAATTTTGGCCTGCTGAATTTTTTGTTCTGCAAGAATAGAGTCAACTTGGCTGTTCGCCGGACAAGCCAAAAGAAGGATCAAAAAAGTTTTGAGAAATTTCACTGGGGATTAATTAGGTGTATTGCCATTTGATTTTTTGTACCACTTAGCCAGAATGTACAGTAACAGTAAAAGCAACACTACTAAAACCAGCCAGTAGTAGCCACAGAATAACCAGCAATCGCATTTTTCTTCCATCGGCTCATACTTGTCAGTCGCATTCCTAAATTCACCCAATGGCATGGTATCGTTTAAACAACAGGTCAAGTTGCCGACTATTCCTGACGTAAACACGACACAGGCTTTGAGTACTCTTGGATCGCCTATACTTAGTTTCTGGATTCCGGTTGCATTGGTCTCCATGGTGAACTCGACTTCTTCGCATTTAGGCTCGTATGGCTTGGGGACAGGAGCAATAGGGAAATTTAGCAGTTGAAACGCCCAATTGTTGGGGGAGGGCATTACCATATCTGTTCTGTCTATCAACTTTAAATTTTGAAATAATCCTCCCGTCAAATCTTCTACATTCACTTTTGGGTTTGGTTCCAATATTTCACCCTCATTGCAAATTTTCAACTTGAAGCGAACCCTAAATTTTCCTTGCCCGGCATCCTGAATACCCGTGATCATCAGTTGATTGGGATCGTGTGATGCCGCAATGGGCAAATTCAACTGAGCAGTGCCAACGATATAGCCCGAGTTGCCTAAGGATAGATCGGTCGTATCAAAGATTTCATTGACTTCTCCTTGAAGCCGTCCGTAATAGGGGTCGTTGTCATCCAAGGGCTTTTCTGCAATTAATATTGCTGTGAAACTAAGCGGTTCTATTGGAATCCCGCTTGGAAATCGGCTAAGGGCTGCAGTCTTCAATTGGGGAAATATTCTCAACTCCTTAAAAGCGTTGGGAATGACACTGGAGATAGGTGCATTTAGATTAAACCAAACATAATTACTGTATTGACTACTCAGTGAGGCGGGAAGGAATGTTCCTGGAAAATCATTGGATAAATTGGTGATTGATTTTTCAGCAAATGGGGAATTGTTTCCATTAAAATAATTGGGCAAATCTGTTTTAACATAATTCACCAGAGAAGAAGATTTAGCAACAGTCCCACCTTCCATGTTGAAGCCATTGTAAAGCAACAGTACTCCTTTGAACATACTAATATCTTTCGAAAATGAAACGGCCAACACTATCGGGTGATTTGGCCTTGGGGGGTGGTTATAGTCTAAAGCTATTTTTCTGGAATCTCGAAGTTGGGGCATGAGATCTCTTACCTCGGGTGTAATACCGCCACCCGCCCTGATGGTTCTGGAAAGTACATCTGGAGGTTCACTGTTGTTGTACTTTTCTGTGAAATACACGACGGGCTTGTATTCGCCCCCTTGTGGGTAAGTATAGGTCAACCTAGCGATTATTTGGTCCTGCTGGAACGAAGTTTTGTGGTCGCCAATTTTCAAATAATTGCCATCCCCTGTAATCCAAAATGCATGATACCAACTACCAGAGGGTGTGTTGGTAACCGTTTGCGTTGGAGCATCCATAAAGGAAAATGTGAAGGTATTGCCTGTGCTGACTATCGGGTCAGAACTACAATCTGTAGAAGTTGCGCCTAGTGGAAGTACACACATTTTTTGTCCGCCGGCACTTGGAACAATCGGTTGGGCGAGCGCAAGCGAAGGAAGTATCGCAAAAAGGCTCAGTGAAAAACAAAAGGCGAGTAGAGCTTTGGCTAATTTGTTCATTTGAAAAAGAATGGTGAGGTGAGTATAAGGTTGAGTTGTTGGATTTAGCACAGGTTCACAACGCGAAACAAAGACTTTTTGCCCAAAAAATACGGCATCTTATCCATATTTTTTTTACAAAAGCATTTAAATGCCAAATGGACGTTTATTTGTATACACAAAAGCCAATTTTCCTTCGGTTTGTCTTTAGAAAAAGTGAAAAAGATGCCTCGGATCAAAATCGCATCGCATGCCATTTCTCTGATCTTAAATAAATCAACACCAAGACAATCATCGGCACCCAATACAGCACTTCAGCGGCCCAGACCCACAATAATCCCAATTGGGTGTAATTGGTCACCCAATAAACATAGCCAAGGTACACGGTCACACAGAGTGCTTGTATTTTCAGACCAAACCAGGTGGCGCCCGTGCCGGAAAGAGCATTCATCAGCACCGCCCCGAAGGTGGTGAAAGTGAGCAGTGCCAGCAGGAAATAAAATATTGGCTGTGTCTCTGTTATTAAGCTCATGTCTTCCTTGCCCAAAAGTGGGTAGAGCAATTTGTCAGGGAACAGTAAAATCGGCACGGCCATGAGCATCGTCACGAACCAGCAGAGTTTGCCTGTTTTCCAAGCCGCTGCCATCACTTCAGAATGGCGGTTCTGGCCTATCAAGTTGGAAACCAATGTGTTAACTCCTGTAGAAAAACCCCAAAGGGGTATAGAAAGCAAAAGATAAACCGTGCGGGCAAGGTTGGAGATTGCCAGCGGGCGCTCGCCCAAATTCTCCACCATTCCAAAGAAAAACACCCAACTTCCTTGCCCAACCGCCGCCTGCGCTACGATCGGCATTGCGATTCGAAGTTGCTGGATGGTCATCGGCCAATCAGGTTTGGGAAAGGCGAAAATGCGGAGCAGACGGTTCTTTTTGTCAACCACCATATAGGCCACAAAGAACACAAAGGCTAGCCCCTCGGCAATACTGCTCGCCAAGCCCGAGCCGCCAATACCCATTTCGGGCAGGCCGAATTT
>Ga0105044_10007154_pt1 | contig 15364 bp, 6 predicted proteins | sample MAT01_FD_78092 | JGI IMG/M metagenome (GOLD analysis project Ga0105044, IMG submission 78092) | Freshwater microbial communities from Lake Fryxell liftoff mats and glacier meltwater in Antarctica - MAT-01 | ecosystem: Environmental > Aquatic > Freshwater > Ice > Liftoff microbial mat | place... | reverse complement strand
CTGAATGCGGACGTGTCCGCCGCATATTTTCCGTACCTGCACGGCTGGCTCTCAGCTTGGGGCGTCAACGTGTCCGGCACAAACGGCGGAGCTAACGATACGCTGAGAAGTGCCACGCCGAATGCCGCGTTCACCATCGGGACCGGTGCAAGCAATCTGGTTCAGGATGTTGGCGGCGGACAGACCCGCATCAGCATTCCGGGAATCAGTTCGCAGACGGACGGCCTGCTGCTCGCCATCCACGGTAAGAACGAGGACAACTATTCCCTCGCCGCGGCGAACGGTGATGGCTCCTGGCAGATCAAGATCAAGGATAACGGCAGTTCCGGGGCGGGTCTCGAACAGGACCCCATCAGCTTCGTCTACCTTCCCCGGAACATGCCGAACGTGATTTCGGGACGATTGCTCGGCAATGGGACCGTTCAACTCGCGAGTGGCAACTTCTCGATCAGTAAGACCGGGACCGGGACCTACACGTTGAGTGTTCCGGGGCAGTCGCCCCTGACCGGTGTGCTCATACTTTCGCCGGAAACGACCGTCGGTCTCGGGGAAGACAATATTCTCAGTTATCAGGCATCGGGCAGCGACTTTGTCATCCAGACGCGAGATATTGTCAACACGACGGCCGCGCCGGTCCTGGAGGATCTCGCTGCCTCGACTCCCGTTGCGTCCTTCGCCTTTATCCCATTCTTGAATTCGCCCGCGATTCGGACGACAACGGCACAAAGCCCCGGTGGAACTCCCAACCAGAGCGACCTGGGTGCAACCTTGACCGTCAACGCGGATGGCACCGTCAGCTATGACCCTTCGACTTCCGCGACCATCCAAGGATCGCCGGCTGGCTCCATCGTCATCGATACTTTCACGTACACCTCGACTTCGCTGACCGGTCAAAATTCGACTGCCACTGTCACGGTCACAATTGCCGAGGGTCATTTGGTCGACTTGGCCAGTGGCGTTCTCTCGATCAAGTCGACACCAGGCATCGACAGCAACTTTGGGATCTCGACCGACGGGAGCACCTTCACGCTGACCGATCCGGCAGCTATTTTTTCGCTGACGCAAGCGGTGATCGACGCGGGATTCTCGGGTGCTGGAACCAATTCGCTCACTGGCCCGGTTGCGGGATTGAGTCTCCTCAATCTTGATTTGGGCAATGGCAACGACTCCTTGGGTGCTCTGAACGGTGGCAGCGCCGCGATCAGCGTGGCGTCGATCGGGATCTTAACCGCAACCGCGACGATCGCATCCACAGGCCCCATCAGTCTCTCGGCACCAACCCTTCAATCGACTGCCGCAGGCCTTCTCGCCAGCCCTTCGGTTCAGCTTGAGGGCAACTCGATCGGTACGTCGTCGGAGCATATGCGGACACAAGCGGGATCCGTTGCCGTCCTGATCAACAACGGCGCGGCGTTCGTAACCGAGCTGGATGGAGGCAATTTCACGGCTACGGCAACCGGTGCGGGAGCAATCACCGCGGTGAATTCTTCGGGCACACTCAATTTCGCCGCGACCTCGGCGGCCGGCAATATTTCGGCAACGAGCACAACGGGCACTCTCAACGTCGTTGGCCCGGTTCAGAGCATCAGCGGAAACTTGTCGCTGTCGAGCGGCGACGAAGTTATCCTCGCGAGCAATGTGAGTGCGGGCTCGGGGCTAATTGCCATCGCGGGCAACACCGATGGTGTGGGTAGCGAGGGAGTGTCACAAACAGGTGGCATCATCAGCGCTGCAACCACTAGCACGAGTGCCGTCACGATCACGGCGAACACCGCTGGCGGCGGAACCGGGAACATCAGTATCGATAGCTCGAACGTCGCCGGCCGGCTGAATGTCAGCAGCAATGCCGGCAATATCTTATACGCTGGCTCCGGGGTGCTCGACACATTCCAGCGAGGCGTTCAGGGCAATGGCGGCGCTGCTCCCACGCGGGTACTCAAGGCCGGTACATACGCGTTCACTGCCACCGGCGCAGGTTCGATCGGGACAGATGACCGGCCGATCCAGTCCGACAACGTCGCCATTGTGGACACCGGTGTTTTCGCAGCAGGCGACGGAGGTGTGTACTGGACCGATTGGGGAGGCGCAGCTTTCGAATTGAAAGCAGCTTCTGCTACCGGGTCCGGAAACGTCCGCGTGGTGACGGCAAATGCTTCTGGGCACAACCTGTCGATTGCAGGCCCAGTTACCGCCGATTTCGGCAGCATCTATCTGGCGGCCGACGATAACTTCGCCATCACGTCCGCGATTGGCGACGCGGGTTTCTCCGGAACGGTGTACTTGGCCGGAAATCGGGACACCGGCAACACGGCAAACCTGCGCATGAACGCGGGCGCGTCGATTACGACCTCAAACACATCCACAAGCGCGGTGTCGCTCGAAGCCTTCAACCTCGCTGGCACCCAGGCGGGCGGCATCACCCTCAACGACATCGCCGTCGGGAACGGCGGTCGAATCACGGCCAACACGATCCCCATTGCCGGCAGCAAGGGAAACGTCATTATGCTCGATACCTCGGTGCTGCTCGACGCCGGTGCCACCGGCCAGGTGGTCTTCATAACATCGGAGCAAACGGGCCAAGCGAGTGCCATCGGCTCAGCGGCACTCCCCATCCGTGTCACCGCGGGCTACGTTGTGGCCACTTCGCAAGCGACTTCGACGAGTGCGGGGACCAGCGCAGGCATCTTCGTCACGGGCACCGGGGCGACGGCGTTCACCGCATCCGTTGGCGGCACTGGGACCAACGCCGCGAACATTCAGCTTTTGACCGAGGCCGGCATACTCTCCGTTAATGGGGCCACGGCCACTGCGGCAAATGGAACAATCTCGTTGACGGGTGCCGGTGGCGTGGCAATCAATGCCCCGCTCAGTAGTGCCACTACGGGCAACATCACGATCGGTGCCGGCAGCAATCCGGCAACGCTCGCCTCGACCTTGACGATCAACTCCAACCAAACCGTCGCCGTGACCGCGGCGAATGGACTCGAAGTTTCGTCCACCGGCAGCGTGGTAGGCACCGGCACGACGGCCAACTCGACTCCATTGAAGGTGAGTTCGGGGGGCTTGGTGTCTCCAGCAGGCACGAGCGTCGGGACGTTGAACCTCGGCAACATCACTTTGGCACCCGGCAGCAAGCTGCGGATGGACATCCAAAGCAGTACTTCCTCGGATGCGCTAAACGTGACAGGCACCGTGGATGTAACGAATTCCCGGCTGCTTGTGTTCGTGAACGGGAACTTAAGCGTCAACGACTCTTTCACCGTTCTTACCAATGACGCTGGGGAGAGCATCACCGGCCAGTTCCTCGGCGGCACAACGTTGTCCGCATTGAACGACCCACGATATGTGTTCTCGCTCAACTATGCGGGCGGCGATGGCAACGACGTCGTCGCGACCGTCTCGAGCATCATCGCGACCAACTTTTTGACTCTCGATGCGGATGGCCTCATTACCTTTGCCGCCGCCACCGACCTGAACAACGATTTCAGCATGAGCCGGGTGGCCGGCAACTATGTCGTAACCGACACTTCCGGGCCGATCGGCCTTTCGCCCGACGCCATCGCCGCAGGCTGGAGCGGGGAAGGAACCAATACGGTCACTGGACCGATCGCCGGCGTCACCGGCATCGCGCTCACCTTCAACAATGGTAGTGACGTGTTGAATGGCGTGGATGCCGGGGACGTTCCGTTGACAGTCAACGGTATCGGCAGCTTGGGTGTTTCAGGCCTGAACACGACTACCAACACGATGACCGTGACGGGAGTGACGGATATTACCGGCACCGGCACCCTTGAAGCGACCGCCTTGAACCTGACTGCTTCCAACGGGATCGGCAATTCCTCCCAGAAGCCGGCAACGCATGCCGCGACCATCGTTGCTTCGGCCGGGAATGGCGGCGTCTTCCTGTCCGAAGCCGACGGGGCCGACTTCACGGTCACAACGACCGGCTTCGGCAGCATCGGTCTGGACAACGCGTCTGGAACACTCCACATTGCCGGCCTGACGAGTACCTCTGGTGGAAGCATCACGCTGTCGAGTGCCGACGCGATCGCGCTCGGTGCCAACCTGAACGCCGGCAGCGGTGCCATCGCCATCAGCGCCAATACCGATGGTGCCGGCTCGGATGGCTACGATCAGAAGGCCGCGTCCTTGTTGACCAGCAACACGAATCTCGCCGCGGTCACGATTGCCGTCAACACGGCCGGCGGCGGAACTGGCGACGCCGTGATCGGACTTGGAATCATCGGTAACGACTCGGGCGGTGGCATTACCGTCTCGTCCAACGCTGGCAACATCCTTTGGAGCAACCACCCCTCCTACACCGCATTTACGACGGCTCAGACAGGCGAGGCCGGTGGCGGCAGTAACTCGCAGACATTGAAGGCATATTCGTACACGTTTAACACCGGAGCCAACGGTTCTGCAGGAACCGCGGCCCGACCGCTCCAACTCGATAACTACGGAATAAACGGAGATGTCAACACCGACCCGAATTTGAGCGCCACGGTTGGAAGCGGCGGGCTCTATGTCCTTGCTTGGGATTCGGCGGGCAATCGCGATCTCACCACGGGAAATCTGAGCGCGCAGGGGGCTGGCAACATCCTCGTCGCGGCCGGCAACGCCGGTGGCCACAACCTCTGGGTCAACGGAACTATCACTACGGGTTCCGGCTCGATTACACTCTATGCAGACGACGAGTTTTTCATGACGGGAACGGGCAAGATCGGCGACGCCGGCTTCTCGGGCACGGCATTCTTGCTGGCTAACCGCGATGCCGGAAACGGCCAGGCAATCACCATGCGAGACGGTGCCGCCATTCTCACCAGCAACGCCGGTGCAGACGCAGTCCATCTGGAAGCGCGACCGGCCGGGACGGGTGCCGGAACCTCGGACTTGGCTCCGCAAGGGGGCATCGTCCTGACGAACATCACCGTCGGCGACGGGGGCACCATCACCGTGAATGCCGCGGGCGGGACCGCAGCGGGTCGTCAAGGCACGATCGTTCAGCGAGATGGCACGCTGCTGAATGCAGGAGCGACCGGCACGGTCAAACTGCTCGCACGAGCGAACGACTCCACGGGACTCCTGAATACAGGAAACATCGGCGCAAACGGCGACACGACCACGCTCGTTCTGTTGCCCGTGACTGTCCGTGCAGGCACAGTCATTGCCACAACGAACGGGACTTCGCTGGGCAATACCGGCGTCATCAACGTAGTCAATGAGATCGGGGGTAGCTTCACCGCGACGACCAGCGGCAACTCATCCGCAATGGTTCAACTCGCAACCAAGACAGGCGTCCTCACCGTTGATGGTGCGACGAGCAATGCGGGTGGCCCGATCCGACTGACAGGTGCCGATGGCGTGCATCTCCAGGCACAACTGGGTAGCAGCAATTCCGGCCCGATCACGATCGATGGCGCACTCAGCGGGAACAGCAACATCGTCCTTGGCACCGGCGGGCTCACGATCGATCAGGACTCAGGTTCCACATTTGATGGTGTCATCAGCGGCCCACAAGCGCTTACGAAATCGGGGACCGGAACACTCACCCTGGGGGCCGCCAACACGTATGCCGGTGGAACGGTCGTCTCCGCCGGAGGATTGCTCGCAGAGAACACCAGTGGATCGGCAACCGGCGGGGGCGACGTTGTCATCGACGATGCGGCCTCGCTTGGAGGCCGCGGGTCCGTCGCCGGCACGCTAATCGTCAGTGGGACTCTCGCAATCGGCGCAGGGAACGCAACCGGCACGCTTGAAACCGGCAACCTGACATTCGGAGCCGCCGGGGCCAGGTCCCTCGGGATTGACATCAACGGACTGACCGCCGGAACCAATTACGACCAGGCCAGCGTCTCGGGCACCATCGACTTGACTGGTGCCTCACTCTCCGTGGTGGTAGGCAATGGATTCCAGCCGCTGCTGAACGATACCTTCGTCATCCTCACCAACGATGGCTCCGACGCCATCACAGGAGAGTTCACCGGCGTGGCGGATGGCGCAACCTTCGACGTCGGCAATCGAACCTTTGAAATCGACTATGGCGGCGGCGACGGCAACGACGTTAGTGTCAAAGTTACCCACATCACAAGCGGCCCGCCGGTCAACACCGTGCCAGGCGATCAGTTGGCCTTCGAAGACATCGACCTCGTCTTCTCGAATGCCAATGCCAATGCAATCTCCGTTGCCGACCCCGAATTCGGCGGACCACTCAAGATCACTCTCACTGCGACCCAGGGCGTATTGACCTTGGCCTCCCTCGGCGGACTCAGCTTCTCGGACGGTGACGGCACCGCCGATACGACCATGACGTTCGTCGGCTTACCAACGGCAATAAATATCGCTCTCGATGGCCTCCGCTTCATCCCCGATGCGGACTACAACGGCGATGCGACACTGAGTATCGTCTCGGACGACCAGGGTGGCACAGGCGACGCCGCTCAGTCCGACAGCGATTCGGTGGCCATCTCCCTCGCGGTGGTCAACGACGTGCCGAGCTTCACGAAGGGGAGCGATCAATCGATTCTCGAAGATGCCGGACTTCAGTCCGTGAACGGCTGGGCGACATCGATCGGAGTTGGTCCGGCGAACGAAGGCAGCCAGTCGCCGTCGTTCCTGATCAGCACTGACAACGACGCGTTGTTCAGCGGCTTCCCGTCGATCGACGCGAGCGGCAACCTGACTTACACGACGGCCGCCGATGCCAATGGATCGGCCACCGTGACCGTACGCGTCATGGACGATGGCGGCACGCTCAATGGCGGAGTCGATACCAGCGATCCGCAGACCTTCACGATCGATGTGACCCAGGTCAACGATGTGCCGACGTTCACGAAGGGTGCGGATCAAACAATAAACGAGGACGCCGGAGCGCAGACCGTGAATGGCTGGGCGAGCGGTGTGAGTGTCGGGCCAGCGGATGAGGTTGGACAGACGCGCACGTTCGATGTCAGCACCGATAACGACAACTTGTTCAGCCTAGTGCCAGAGATTGATGCCAGCGGGAACTTGACGTTTACACCGGGGGCGGATGCTCACGGCTCGGCAACGGTCACGGTCTTCCTGAGCGACAACGGTGGCACAGCCGATGGCGGTGACGACACAAGTGACTCTCAGACGTTCTCGATCACCGTCAATTCGGTCAACGACGTTCCGAGCTTCACGAAGGGGAGCGATGAAACCGTCTTGGAAGACGCGGGCACTCAAACGCTGAACGGCTGGGCTACAGCGATCGATGTCGGGCCTGCCAACGAAAGCGGCCAGATTCCGACTTTTCTGATCAGCACTAATAACGACGCATTGTTCAGCGGCTTCCCGTCGATCGACGCGAGCGGCAACCTGACTTACACGCCTGCGGCAAACGCCAACGGATCGGCCACCGTCACGGTACGCCTGATGGACAGCGGCGGCACCGCCGACGGCGGCGTGGATACCAGCGATCCGCAGAGCTTCACTATCAATGTGACCGCCGTCAATGACGTGCCCACGTTCACCGAGGGCGCGGATCAAACGGTGAATGAGGACGCCGGAGTTCAGACCGTGAATGGCTGGGCGAGCGGAGTGAGTGCCGGGCCGGTGGACGAAGTTGGACAGTCACTCTCCTTCGACGTAAGCACCAACAACAATTCACTCTTCAGCGTCCTGCCCGCGATCGATGCGATCGGCAACCTGACATACACGCCCGCACTGAACGCCCATGGCTCGGCGACGGTCACAGTGTTCCTGAGCGACAACGGCGGCACAGCCGATGGCGGCGATGATACCAGCGACTCGCAGACGTTCACGATCACCGTCAATTCGGTGAATGACGTGCCAAGCTTCACGAAAGGTGGCGATGAATCGGTGCTTGAAGACGCGGGAACGCAGACGGTGAACGGGTGGGCAACGTCGATCAACGTAGGCCCCGCGAACGAGAGCGGCCAGTCGCCCACGTTCCTTATCAGCACCAACAATGATGCGTTGTTCAGCGGGCTGCCTGCCATCGACGCCAGTGGCAACTTGAGCTACACGCCTGCGGCAAACGCCAATGGATCGGCAACCGTCACGGTACGCCTGATGGACAGCGGAGGTACGGCGAACGGCGGCATTGACACGAGCGATCTGCAGACTTTCACGATCGACGTGACGTCAGTCAACGACGTGCCGACTTTCACCAAGGGCGCGAACCAAACGGTGAATGAGGATGCCGGAGCGCAGACTGTGAGTGGCTGGGCGAGCGGAGTGAGTGCCGGGACCGCGAACGAGGCTGTCCAGACCCTCACCTTCGACGTAAGCAACAACAACAATCTACTCTTCAGCGTCCAGCCCGCGATCGATGCCAGCGGCAACCTCACATACACGCTTGCACTGAACGCTCACGGCTCGGCGACGGTGATGGTCCTCCTAAGCGACAACGGTGGTACGGCTAACGGTGGCGACGACACCAGCGACACACAGACGTTCACAATCACCGTGAACTCGGTCAACGACTCGCCACTGTTGAATACCGCCGGCACACCGAAGCTTCCTTACATCCCCGTGCGGGGCAAGGTGATGTCCGCAGGGACCGTGGCCGGGGCGATTCTCTCCGACCTGACCGAGAACATCTCCGATCTCGCCGACGGCGACCAAAAGGGAATCGCGGTCACGGCGATCGACAATACCAGAGGCATCTGGGAGTACAATCTGGCGTTCAATCCATCCTCGCCAACAAGTGGCTGGGCCGCCATCCCCGCGAGCGTCTCGACTTCCAACGCCCTGCTGCTAGCGGACGACGGCGACACCCGGCTTCGCTTCATTCCTAACTTGAAATTTAAGGGTTTTGCGAGTTTGACATTCAGGGCCTGGGACCGGACAAACTCGCCTCTTGCCGAAGGAGCGTTTGAGACGAACCTGAACACGTCGGCCTATAGCCCCGAGGACGATCAGGCTTGGATCGCAGTCGGCGTGACAAAACCCGCCGTCGATGCCGACGGCCGCACCATCTTGAAGCCGGTTAAGTCGGACACAAAGATGTCTTCTCCAATATTTGTCAAAGACATGATTGGCATCGCGGGTCTGGAGACTGGAAAAGTGAACCTGGGCGTGGCGATTATTGGCAACACTATTGCGGAAGGAACCTGGGAGTTCCAACTCGCCAAGACCAAGCCGTGGGTGGCCGTTGGCGCGGTGAGCGCCACCAGCGCTTTGCTGTTGAAGCCGACCGACAAGCTTCGGTTTGTTCCGAAAGTTCCCGCGATCGATGGCGACTCGGCGTTGACGTTCCTCACGTGGGACCAGACGTCGCCCGCCGCCGACCAGGCTGGTAACAAAGTGATCCCGACGGGTAGTGCGTTCGGCTCGAATCCAGGGGCCGCAATTCTGGACTTGGTCCCAGTGCTGGACCTGTCCGCCGCGGGCGCGCTGAATCCGGTGGCTGCGAACGGCACGACCAACGCGGTGGTGTTCTCGTCGCTGATGAACGCGAACCATGTTGTGGGAACGAACCTCGGCGTGGCCATCACCGCGGCCAAGGGCATGGGCACATGGGAGTATTCGCTGGACGGTGGCGTGACCTGGAAGGCCGTCGGCAAGGTGTCGAAAGGCAAGGCCCTGTTCCTGGAGATCGACACCCAGATTCGCTTCAAAGCGGCTGCGGTCGTGAAGCCGGGCACGGCGCGTTTGTCGTTCAAGGCCTGGGATCTGACCAAGGTGGCACCGGGCACGGTGGCGGCGGCGAGCGGCAACTCGGTGAGCAAGCAAAGCGAGATCGTCAGCGTGGCAGTGGCGAATACGAACCCGACTCTGGATGCGACGGGAACCCCCATCCTGAAAGCGATCAAGGCCACTGCCAAGGCCGGCGGCGGAACTGCCGTGAGTCCGATCCTGGGCAAGGCGTTCGGCGACTTGGATTCGAAGTCGCAGAAGGGAATTGCCATCACTGGCTTCACCGACAACGGCGGGGGCAAGTGGCAGTATTCGGTGGGTGCGAGCGTGTGGGTCGATCTCGGAGCGGTCGGGCCGAATTCAGCGGTGCTGCTGGCGAGCAACGCGAGGGTGCGCTACTTCGTGACCAACACCGCGATCACGGGCGATGCGACGATTACCTACAAAGCCTGGGATCGATCGACGGGCCAGTCGGGCGACCGTGGTGTGGACACGACCGGGTTGCTGAACTCGTTCAGCACGAATTTCGAGACCGCAACGATTTCGGTAATGCTGTGATTCGGCCCGGTCTTTAAGAGCTTGAACAACGCGGCTAGAGTTGAATGGGCGAGACGTAGTGCATGGCCACTACGTCTCGCCTTGATCTGAGAATTAGACTGGCTAACAGGAGGAATAGCGGCTTGAAAAAGCGAGACATGGCGTCCGTGCAGAATCGTAGGGGTTTTGGGGGAGAAGCATGGTTTTTGTACAGGGCCAGGTCTGGCGGACCCCAGGAAATCCGGCCACGGGCTACGGACACTCAACGACGGTTCAAAGTCGTTCGGTTGTCAGGATGACGATCGCCTGCGGATGACCTTGTACAGTTCTGGACTTGCCAAAATGGCCGAAAAAACTCTCTAAACCTGTTAACTCGTTTTGTTCATAAAACTTAATAACAATCCGCTTTACAGCTTGAGAGAGTTTTGGGTTCGAGGAGTGTCTCACTCGGGCACCGAACGCAACCCGGCCGAAATGGAAGCGCTTCAATTCGGCCACGGCGATGATGCCGTGGAGACTAGTAGCTAATACTACAGCGCTACATCAGCTAACCTCAGCTGACACGGATTGTAAATAACCTCTTTGACCACAAGGAGGTGCGGCATGACGCCCGATCAACTGTTGGTTCTGGGTACGGCCTTCACTGGCTACCTTCGATTGTTCGAGGGTTGTATTGCCTATCGCCCGACCGCCGAACACTTGCATTCGTACTGTCGCGGCTTGCTCTCGGACCTGCCACGCAAGAGCATTGAGCCGATGGCGTTGGCGTGTGGCACGGCGGTACGAACTCTCCAGGAGTTCTTGCGCGATCATGTGTGGGATCACTTCCGCATGCGCGATCTGTTGCAACAACGCCTGGCTCGGCAACCGGCACTGAACGCGGCCGATGATCTCGGCACCATTGGCGTGATCGACGAAACGTCGGTCGTCAAGAAAGGAAAGAAAACGCCGGGCGTGCATCGGCAGTATTGCGGAGCGCTCGGCAAGATCGAGAACTGCATTGTCACGGTTCACCTGGGGATCGTCCGCGGCCTGTTCCGAACCTTGATCGATGCCGCTCTGTTTGTGCCCAAAGTTTGGAGTGAGGACCGCGAGCGTTGTCGCGAAGCCAAGATTCCGGACGACGTGGTTTATCGGCCCAAGTGGCGCATCGCGCTTACGCAAGTGGCTCGCGCTATCGCCAACGGTGCGGATGGCTAGGTCAACAAACAGAAGCGTGAGATAGGCTCGGAGTATCAACCACAAGTCCCGACGCCGGGCCGCTCGCAAGAGCTTAACTATCATGGCGTTCAAGCAGGTTATGACGCTCGAGATCGACCAGAAAAGCCGAGACGTCGATCGATGCTTGCTCCGTGGTCGCGTCAAACTCCCGCACGACCTGAGCGATAATTTCTTCTTGACTCTTCCCCTCGGTCGCAAGTTTCCAGACTCGGGCACCTACGGAGCCAGCACCATAGTACATGCCGGAAGACAAGTTCAGAAGCACGACTTCTTCGCCCGTGTCTTGAAAGAGGACATGGCGGCTTGAGCGAAATCGAAGGCCCACGATTCGTGCCCCTGAGAAGAATAAGCAAAGTCGGTGTGTCGAAGTAGATTCCATCTCAATCTGGCGAGACAGTCAAGTGTCGAGATCCAAAAATCAACACTCTCTCAAGCGGTAGGCGATCCAGAATTGTTCATCGCCAATCCAAAGCACATTCTCAGAAAGTTTGCGAACTGTCTCGATAGAGTGGCGAACGATCGGCCGCGACCTCGCACGGCTTCGTGCAAATGGCCTTTGCCGTCATCGCCCAGAACAAGCTCTGATATAGGCTCTAAATATTGGTCGAAATTGCGCCACAATACTTGCGAACGGCCTTATCGTTGACTGCTCCAATGCACTCTCTCCAAACGCCTCCCCAGGATACGTGAACGTGTTGTTCGTGGCGTTTTTGCCCTTCTTGTTGCGAATTTTTGACACCAACGTCAACCACTGCAAAAGAATCTATGCTGCCTGCTCCGCGCGGTGAGGCTTGCACTGTCCCCGTACGCCGGCCACGCGGAGCAGGCAGCGTAGATTCTTTTGTGTTAGATTGCTGGGCAGACCGCAATGGGAACATGTGCGAGCGAAATGGCGAATTGTCGACGGGGGACAGACACTTGACATGCGGGTCGACAAACCCTGCATTATTACTACTTGCCCAATTTGGATAAGTAAGGTCGCCATGATCGATATGGCTGAGCTTTCAGCTCGTTCTGGCGTGCCTGTCCGAAAGCTCCGGTACGTGTTCGATCACGGAGTGCTGCCCGGGGTAGTGGGTGTGGCCCCTGGACAGGGCATCCCGAGGACGCTTACAAAGTTCGAGGGGTTCGCTATCGCGTTGGGCGCTCGGCTGCTCGATACCGGTCTGACTCGGCAGCTTATCGCTGACTGTCTCACCGTTGCGTGCCGATGCCCTCGCGAAAGTCCGAGTCATGCTCCGCTCTACCATGCCTACTTGGGGTCACATGGGCGGTTGGAAATCGGCGACGGAAGATTTGTAAGATTGTTTGCCGCCCGCATCCCCGGGGTCGTAGCTGCGCTCGATACTCGGTGGCTGCCACTCAAGGGAGGAGTTCTCCCTGCTGGCTACACGCCCGCAGTGCTGGTGACGGTCGAGCTGGGCACACTCGCAGAGACAATTAACCGCAAGTGAAATCGCCGGTACCCCGCGGCGCTTGTCCCAAGACAGGAATGTCCTTTACCCGGAGACCAAGATGGTCCGCACATTACCCGCCGAGCAAATCCGATTCGCCGTTGATGGTGCCGAGGAGGAAGCGGTGGGGGTGATTGCTTTTTTGATGAACTCCGGGTTCACGCCGGGAGACGCCCATGGCTTTCCGGCCGGCATTCTCCTCGACCTCGCCGGGATGGTGCGGTTGCGGGTGTGGGAAGCGGCGGGACTCGGAGTGCACCTTCAGGCCGGTTAACCAACGGCTTGCGAGGCTCTCGATCATGTCATTAACATACTCACCGCGGCTGCCGCCGACTCTGCCGAACTCGCACGAGCCGGGCGACTCGGCCGGGCGGTCTTCGACCTGCGGATGAGTCAGTTCGCGTGGGCCGGGCCGACGGACTTTGGGGCCGACGTTGCTCTGGACTCGCCGAACTCGGACGTCCTGTTCAGGTCACTTGCCAATTTCTTGTGGGCATCCCTGCGTCGTCAAGCCGCGGATGATAGAACGCGAGAACAAGGAGAGATTTTCATGGCGACCCGGGCACCCAAGTCCAGTTCATTTTACACTCGCGACAGCGGCGGGGAACACGAGAACACCCCTGGCGAGTATGTCGAGTGGGCGATCCGGACCGCGACCGAGCACGGAGTTCGGTTCACTGGCACAGCCAGTCAGATCGAGCAGATGATCCGATCGAATTTGCACCACGAGGGAGACGTGTTCCTCGATTTCGGGGTGAAGGGCAACCTGCTGAATCGGCCAGGGCTGAATGCATTGTTGAACACGGCCGCGTCCGATACTGCCATCTCACACATCTTCATCCCGCGCCGCGACCGGTTGGCTCGACCAGACGACCCTCTCGAGGGGATGCGGATCGAGACTGATCTCCGGCGTCTGGGCGTCACACTGGTGTTCATGGACCTTGTGCTTCCGCCGCTGGGCCGAGGCCGCCGGGACATGGGCGAAATGATCGTCGGGTTGATCGATTACGACAAGGCCGGGAAGGAGCGCCGCGACCTGGCGGAAAAGCTGCTCTACTCCCAACTGAAGCTCGCCCGCGCAGGCTTCTCGACTGGCGGCCGCACCCCATATGGCTTTTGTCGATGGTTGGTTGGTGAGGATGGGACGCCGAAGCGGCGGCTGATGGACGGCGAATGGGTCAAGATGCCTGGCCACCATGTAGTCTGGCTACCGGTCGACGATACTCGTGTGTGGGCCACCATCCACAGGATTCTGGAACTCTTGGAGACGACTCCGGCTTCGCGGGTAGCCGCGCTGCTGCCTCGGGAGGGGGTGCCGACCCCGGACGATGGTCGGCAACGGACGGACCGCGGGGTGCGGCACACGACTAGCGGAGTGTGGCACCAGGTGACGGTCACAGGGATTGCCCGGAACCCGCTCCTGCGTGCAATCGTTGAATATGGTCGCCGGTCGATGGGGGACGTACTGCGGTTCACCAAGATACAACCGCGTGAGCTGACGGACTCCGACCTCCGGGTAGACGGCAAGCCGAAGGTTGTCGTGAACCCCGAGGCCGACCGGATCACGGCAGCGACACGGTTCGCCCCTCCGGTCGAGCTGCAACAGGTGGAGAGGGTTATTCAAGTTCTTGACCTGCGGGCTCGGACACAGCGAGGAAAGCCACGATCCCGGCAACAACCCCCTCGGCTGCAGGGTCTTCGATTCATCATGCGGATGGCCGATGTACCGTCAGCCGTACAAAGACTCGTTCCGGTATGCGTGTGGGCTGTACCAACAAAGCCATGGGGCAGCCTGCAAGCACAACACTATCGACGGGTTACTCGCGACTCGGTTCTTATTAGCCTGCATCCGGCAGCGAATTCTCACAACGGTCTTCCGAGCTCGCCTCCGCAAGGCGATTGAAGAGATAGCCGTTGCCGAGCAAGCTCAATCTCAACCGACCCACGATGCTGCCACGGTCTTGGAGGCGTCTTTGGTAGAGGTTCGACGGAAGCGCGAATTGGCCGAGGGGAATATGGCCCTTGCGACGACACCGGATCAGTTCCAAGCCATCTCAAAGATCTTCGAGCAATTACGATAACAAGAGCAAACGCTTGCAGATCAACTCCGGACCGCGAAACAGAAGCGTGAACCGGCTCGAAACGCGATCGGGACGGACGTGGACGCGGCACTTAGGGCATTCGACCAGATGGCCACCTTGGCCACGAAGCCGGAAAATTTGGCGGCCGTGGGAGAATTGTTCACGCGGCTGAATGCACGGATGTTCTTTAGGTTTGCGTTGGCGAATTGGGGGAATCGAGCGGTGAATCGGGTCTCGAGTGGTGTGGTGACGTTTGGGGCGACCTTGCCGCCCATCCCCCTGTACGATGGACCGACGGGGCGGCGTGCGCTGAGTGGTCGCCCCGACCTCCAGCCTTCGAGTCGGGAAGACGGTTGTACGAAGTTGAAGGAGCCACAAGCTCCGGGTCAGGAGAGAGACTCGTTAGGAAATGTAAGTCGGGGTGACAAGACGGCTATTGAACTTTTT
>Ga0105044_10007152_pt1 | contig 15366 bp, 12 predicted proteins | sample MAT01_FD_78092 | JGI IMG/M metagenome (GOLD analysis project Ga0105044, IMG submission 78092) | Freshwater microbial communities from Lake Fryxell liftoff mats and glacier meltwater in Antarctica - MAT-01 | ecosystem: Environmental > Aquatic > Freshwater > Ice > Liftoff microbial mat | place... | reverse complement strand
TTCCGGCGTTAATGAGAGCACCGGTGCCGTCGCCAACGCAGATCGCACCAACCTTTCATCCCGGGCTTGACCCGGGACCCAGCTTCTTATCCTGCGAAAGTACAACTGGGTCCCGGGTCAAGCCTCGGATGACGAATCAAATAGCGTCTAGGCGCGTCGCCCCCCCGTCATCGCTATCGGCACGCCAGTCGTCTCCGGCCAACTGATGGCTTTGCCCGCTGCGCTGCGTACTGCCAGCCAGGCAAACGCCTCAGCCTCGAGTGCGTCGCCATTCCAATCGACGGCTTCCACCGGCTCGGTCGGCACGCCGGTGCGCGCTTCGATTTCACGCATCAGCGCCGGGTTATGGCGGCCGCCGCCGGTGACGAGCAGGCGTGCCAGCGGCGGCACATGGCCGAGCGCCAACCTGATGGTTTCGGCGGTGAAGGCGGTGAGCGTCGCGGCGCCGTCGGCCAGCGACAGTCCGCGCGCCGGCTGGCCCGAAAAATCGGCGCGGTCGAGGGATTTGGGCGGGGCCAAATCAAACCATGGCAGGTCGAGCATCGCGGTCAACACGCTGTCATGGACGCTGCCGCCAGCGGCGGTGGCGCCATCCTTGTCATAGCGGCGGTTGCTGTGCTGGGCGATCCAGTCATCGATCAGCGCATTGGCGGGGCCTGTATCGAAACTGCCCCATCGGTCGCCAGCGAACCAGGTCAGATTGCCGACGCCGCCCAGATTGAGCACGCCGAGCGGCCGGCCAAGATCGGCGCTGCGGGCACGGTGGTAGCCGGGCGCAAGCGGTGCGCCCTGGCCGCCGGCGGCGACATCGGCACTACGGAAATCAAAGACCACCGGGATGCGGGTGGCGGCCTGCAATAGCGCGCCATCGCCGATCTGCCAGGTCCAGCGCCGGTCCGGGCGATGCGCGACGGTATGGCCGTGAAAACCGATGATCTGAACGGTGTCGCGGTCGGTTCCGGTTGCGGCGAGCAGGCGGTGAACGGCGATCGCGTGGAGGCCGGTCAATTCAGCGGCCACCGCGTCGATCATCGGGTCGGGGCCAGGGGCGCGGCGTTCGAGGGCGTGCGCAGCGGCCTCTCTCAATCGCGCAACGAATTCGGGTTCATAGCCGATCGACAGGAACCCGCGCGGTACGACGATATTTTCGCCATCGGTATCGATGAGCGCTGCGTCGATGCCATCCATCGAGGTGCCGGACATGAGGCCGATGGCGGTGGTAAGCTGGGTCATTGAACGGTTGTAGCGGGGTTGCTGCCATTTTGTCATCCCGGGCCTGACCCGGGACCCGGCTTCTTTTTTCGGTGTCGGTGCGATTGATGAACGATGGCAACGGCAACTGAGTCCCGGGTCAAGCCCGGGATGACAAAATGGGGCGGGTGCGGCTATGGAGCGACATGACCTATACTTCTGCCTTTCTCACCGCGCTTGAAGCGCGCGGCTTCATTCATCAGATAACCGACGCCGCGGCGCTCGATGCCGCGGCAGCCGAGGGCGTTGTCACTGCCTATGTCGGCTATGATTGCACGGCGCCAAGCCTGCATATCGGCAACCTGGTGTCGATCATGATGCTGCGGCATTTCCAGCAGGCGGGGCATCGGCCGATCGTGTTGATGGGCGGCGGCACGACCAAGGTGGGTGATCCATCTGGCAAGGACGAAGGTCGGCAGTTGCTCGATGATGCGCGGATTGCCGCCAACAAGGCGAGCATCAAACGGATTTTCGAACGCTTTTTATCGTTCGACGATGGTCCCACGGGCGCAATCATGGCGGATAATGACGAATGGCTGTCGGGCCTCGCCTATATCCCTTTCCTGCGTGATATCGGCCGGCATTTTTCGGTCAACCGCATGCTGTCATTCGATTCGGTCAAGCTGCGGCTCGATCGCGAACAGCCGCTGTCGTTTCTTGAATTCAATTACATGATCCTCCAGGCCTATGATTTTCTGGAGCTAAATCGCCGCCATGGTTGTGTTTTGCAGATGGGCGGCAGCGACCAATGGGGCAATATCGTCAACGGCACCGACCTTATTCGCCGCGTCGATGAAAAGCAGGCGTTCGGGCTGACAACGCCGCTGATCACGCGCGCTGATGGTGCCAAGATGGGCAAAACCGCCGCCGGAGCGGTCTGGCTGCACGAGGATTCGCTGTCGGGGTTCGATTACTGGCAGTTCTGGCGCAACACGCATGATGCCGATGTGGCGCGTTTTTTGAAGCTTTTCACCGATCTGCCGCTGGCCGAAATCGAGCGTGTGGTCGCGGGCGATATCAACGAAGCCAAGGTCGTGCTGGCGACCGAAGCGACAGCGCTTTGCCGGGGCCGCGCGGCGGCGGCAGCAGCAGCGGCGACAGCGGCGGCGACCTTTGCCGGCGGTACAGGTGACGACCTGCCGAGCTTTGCCGTCGCCGGGCCGGTGAGCATTCTTGATGCGTTGGTCGGGCTCAACTTTGCCGTGTCAAAAGGTGAAGCGCGGCGGCTGGTTGCCGGCGGCGGCGCCCGGGTGGATGGTGAGGCAGTTACCAGCGAGGTACAGATGATTGCGCCGGGGGCGAAGATTTCGGCCGGCAAAAAGCGTCACGGGGTGATTATACAGCTTTAGAAGCTGTGTTGTTCCAGCAGCAATGCCCCTCCCCCGCAGGCGGGAGAGGGCTCCAACTAAAAATGATGCAGTCCAGACTTCTTTACCCGTCAGCGCCCCATTTGCGCTCGAACGCCCAGACATCTTCAAAGCCGATCAGCCGGCAAAATTCGGAGAAATCGAACAGGCCGTAGGGCTGGCCGATACCGTTGTGCTTGAGGTTGAGCAGCGCCTGTTCCATCGCGCTGGCGGCGGCGAGCGAGGTCAGCGACGGGTAGATCGCATAGGCATAGCCGATTTCGGCAAGCACCGAGGTGTGCGGCACCGGCGACAGGCCGCCATTCGACATATTGGCCATTACCGGCAGGTCAAAGCCGGCACAGGCGCGATGCATTTCCGCCTCGCTTTCCAGCGCTTCGGGAAAAATCACATCGGCACCGGCCTTGGCATAAGCCTCGAGCCGCCGCATTGCGCCGTCAAAGCCTTCGGCCTGGCGGGCATCGGTGCGGGCGATGATCAGGAAATTCTGTTTGTCGGTGCGGGCGTCGGCGGCAACTTTGATTTTGGCGACCATGTCCTCAACCGGGATGACGCGGCGATAGGGGGTGTGGCCGCATTTTTTCGGAAACTCCTGGTCTTCGATCTGGATGGCGGTCACCCCGGCGGCTTCATAACCCCTGACCGTGTGATGGACGTTAAGCAGGCCGCCATAGCCGGTATCGCCATCGGCGATGACCGCCGCGGTGCTGGTCTGCACCAGCGTCGCCATGCGGTTGCGCATCTCGGTATAGGTCGCGATGCCGGCATCGGGCAGCCCCCACGCCGAGGCGGTGAGCCAATAGCCGGTGCCATAGACAAGATCGAAGCCGACCTTGTTGGCGATAACCGCGGCAATCATGTCCTGGATGCCGGGAATGATGAAGAATTGTTTTGATGCGAGCTTTTCGCGGAAAATCGGGTTCGCCATGGCGGGGCCTTTGCTGGGTCAGATCTCGACCGTTCGGCAGTCATAATCGAACAGGCCAAGCGCTTCCTCGTTGCGCAGTTTCGACAGCCCGAACATGTCGGTATCGGCGCCCTGCATCCGATCGGCATTGGCGTTCGATTCGGCCTGGATAAAGCTGGCGCGGGCGTGGCGGGCGGCTACATAGCGTTGCAATCCAGCTTCGGGTGTATCTGCCGCCGCCATGGCACGGGCGAGAATCACCGCGTCTTCGATCGCAGACGCGGCACCCTGGCCCAGAAACGGTGTCATGGCATGGGCGGCATCACCGAGCAGCGCGACGCGGCCATCGACGATCCAGTTTGGCAGGGGCGTGCGGGCGTTGATTGCCCAGCGGAAATGGGGTTCGCCCTCGGCCGCGGCGATCATTGCCTGGACGTCATCGGCCCAGCCGGCATAGGTCGCGGCGAGTTCTCCGGGCTCGGCAGGGATCATCCAGCCTTCTCCGGGCCAGGCATCGCTGCGCGCAAAGAATACCAGGTTGAGCAGCCGCGAATGGCGCACCGGATACCGGGTTATCATCCGGCCTGGCCCGACATGGATCCCGGGCCATTCACCCAGCGGCGCGAGCCTTTCGGTCATCGGCACCACGGCGCGCCATGCGACATGGCCGGTAAAATGCGCCGGCTGTGTCTCGAAACGCTGACGGATGGCGGATTTGAGGCCATCGGCACCGATCAGCACGTCGGCGGTTATGCGGCTGCCATCGGCGAGGATAGCCGTTGTGCCTTCGCTGGCCACCACCGGCGCGCCGGCCTTTAGTTTTGCCCCGGCTTCGCGGGCGGCGGTGAGCAGGATCTGGTGGAGGTCGGCGCGGTGGATATAGACATAAGGCGCACCATATTTCGTGCGGGAATCGCCGCGTTCCATGCTGAACAGCGTGCGGTCATCGTGCCAGTGCTGGATACGCTGGCGTTGCGGTTCGATGCCGGCGGCGGCCACGGTTTCCTGGCAACCGATGAAATCCATCCCGCGCATGGCGTTGGGGGAAAGGGTGACACCGGCACCAATCTCACCAAAGGCTGAAGCGGCTTCGAGCAACTCGACTGTGAAGCCGGCCTGGGCCAGCGCGGCGGCTGCCGTCATGCCGCCAATGCCGCCACCGGCGATCAGGATGGAGGGTTTGGAACTGTGCATCGCGCTACTTGGCGCGAACCGGCGAGCAGAACCAGCATCTCCGGCGGGGAATGCCCGCAATGTGGATAGTCGCAGGGGTGCTGCAAAGTGGTGGGGGCGCTGCTATGGCGGTGGCAAGGGGGCATTTTTCAATGACAATAGCCGACAGTTTCACCTTGCCTTCCGGGCAGATGTTTCAGAACCATATCGCCAAGGCGGCGATGACCGAGGGGCTGGCCGGTCGCGATGGTGTGCCCAACGATGATCACGTGCGGCTGTACCGGCGCTGGGCGGCGGGGCGGCTGGGTCTGTCGATTACCGGCAATGTGCAGATCGACCGCCTGCATCTTGAACGCCCGGGCAATGTCGTTGTTGATGCGCCGCTGGATGCCGAAGCCCGCGCCGCCTGGACGCGCTGGGCTGCCTCCGCAACCGAAAATGGCACACAAGCCTGGGTGCAGCTCAGCCACGCCGGCCGCCAGACGCAAAAGCCGGTAAACCCGCATCCAAAGGCGCCATCGGCCATACCATTGGGCTTGCCGGGCGGCATGTTCGGCATGCCGGTGCCGCTCATCGAATCCGAGATACTCGATCTGGTGGCGCGTTTCGCCAATGCTGCCGTGGTGGCGCGCGAAGCGGGGTTCACCGGTGTGCAGATCCACGCCGCGCACGGCTATCTATTGTCGCAATTCCTTTCGCCACTGGCCAATCGGCGCACCGATGCCTGGGGCGGATCGCTGGAAAACCGCGCGCGGTTTCTGGTCGAAGCCATCAAGGCGGTCCGTGCCGCCGTCGGCAGTGATTTTGGCCTGAGCGTCAAATTGAACAGTGCCGATTTCCAGAAGGGCGGCTTTGCCTTTGAAGATTGCATCGCCGTGGCGGCCAGGCTTGCCGATCTCGGGGTTGATCTGCTCGAATTGTCGGGCGGCAGTTATGAACAGCCGGCGATGATGGATTTTGCCGGCATGGAGCCGCCCGAGATACCCAAACAGGCGTCAACGGCGGCACGCGAGGCTTATTTCGTCGATCTCGCCAAGGCGCTGCTGGCCGGGCGGACGCCGCCGCTGCTGGTTACCGGCGGCTTTCGCACGTTGCGCGCCATGGAAGCGGCGATGGCTGACGGGATCGCCATGGTCGGTATTGCCAGGCCGTTGTGCGCGACCCCGGATGCGGTCGCCGAACTGCTGGATGGCCATGGTGATGAACTGCCGCGGCCGGAACAACATTTGCGGATCGGGCCGGGCTGGCTGGGGCCACAATCGCCGATAAAGATCATCAAGGCGATGAACGGCTTTTCGGCGCAGGCCTGGTACTATGCCCAGCTTCGCCATATCGCCGCCGGCCGCCCGGTGGCGGCAAAGTTGAACCCGTTCATGGCGTTTCTTTCGGAAGAGCGCGAGGCCAAGGCGCGGCGACCCTAGACCGGCCCCGATAGACAGTCGCAGGCTTTTGCGCCAAGGCAGCGCAATGCATCGACTGGCGTCCATCGTCTTGATTTCGCTTGCCGGGCTGGGCTTGTACGGGCTTGCCGAAGCGGTGCAAGATGTGCGTTTGGTGCGCTATCGCGTCGCCGTGTCGGGGCTGGCGAAGCCTTTGCGCGTGGTGCAGCTTTCCGATAGCCATGCCAACTGGTTCAACATGCCGCCGGTGCGGATGCGGCGCATCGTTGCGGCGATCAATGCCCGCCACCCCGATCTTGTGGTGCTGACCGGCGATTATGTGACCGGGTTGCTGGTCAATGGGCCGCGAATGCAGGTTTCGGTTGCGCTGGCGCCGTTCAGTCTGATCACGGCACCGCTTGGCGTTGTCGCGGTGCCGGGCAATCATGACGATCCACACTTGACCCGCATTTTCATGGCGCGTGGCTCCGTTACGCTGCTGGCCGGATCGACCATCGACGTTGGGCCGATCGTGCTCGCCGGCGCCGAATCGATCGCAACGCCGCCGGATCCGCTGGGTAATCTGGCGCGTGCCATTGCCCGGGTGCCGCCGGGCAAGCCGGTGGTGGCATTGGCGCATGAACCCTATGCCTTTGCCACGTTGCCGCCGCGCGCGGCGGTGCTGATTGCCGGGCACACCCATGGTGGTCAGATAAAACTGCCCATCGTCGGCGCGCGGCCTGCCGATGCCTATTTAAATGCCCATTTACGCGGGCTGTATGTTGAACATGGCCAGACGATGATCGTGTCTTCGGGGGTCGGCACGTCGATCTTGCCGTTGCGGATCGGCGTGCCGCCCGAAATCGTCGAGATCGAACTTGTCCCGGTCAGGGCGCCGCCGGTTCGGGGGGTGTTGCCGGTTCCGGCGGCAGCGGCGGCGGTGCCGGCACAAAGTGGGCCGATAACCAGCCGGCGCTGATGATCTTGCCGATTTGGTCGCCGTCATGGCCAGGCACCAGAGTCAGATCGGGGTTGGCAAACTCCAGCCGGTTCAGCGCCTGCAATTGCCCCATTACCGCGCTGCGATCTTCGCGGGCGATGAAATCGGCGACGAGGCGTGACCTTGCTTTCATAAAGGTGACATTGCCGGCCAGTGATGCGGTATCGCCCATGAAAATATATTCATGGGCATCGGCGCGGCGGACATAGACCATCTGCGACCCCGGCGTATGCCCGCGCGCGCTGATCAACACGACGCCGGGTGCAATGGCTTTCAGGCCGTCATAACGCAGCGGCCGGACCAGGCTGCGGACCTTGGCGGGCAGCATCATGGCCTGTTCGGGCAGCAGCAAGCTATGCGCAGCGATCGAGTCAAGCGCCGGGCTGCCCGTGATACCACCAATATGATCGCCATGCTCATGCGTGACGATAATGGTTTCAGCCGTTTTCAACGCTGCCTGCATCCGCAACCAGGCCGGACGAAAATAGACGTCGGCGCCGTTGGCGCGGGCGGTTTTTTCATCCTGACCGGTGTCGATGATGAGGCTATATGCGGGCCAGACCAGGCGATAGCTGGTGCGGATGAGATCAACCGGGGCCCAGTCGGCACCAGTCTGCATGGTGATCCGCGGCAACCGCTGGAACGAGATGACCTCGACTTCGATACGGTCGGGCAGAGCGCCCGGCAGCCGGTAAGATTCGGCGCGGATCGCAGCGAGGTCGAGCTTGAAACTGCCGGGGGCGGGCAAACGATGATCGTAGAACAGCCAATAGGTCGCCACGACCGAAAGCAACAGAAAAAGGATGCCGAGTGCGCCGAGCCCGCGCCATAAACGCTGCGTCGTCATTCGGCTGGCAGGAAATCAGGGACCGAAAGATAGCGTTCGCCGGTGTCGTAGTTGAACCCCAGGATGTGGCTGCCGGCCGGCAAGTCGGGTAGTTTCTGGGCTATTGCCTGAAGTGTTGCGCCCGATGAAATGCCGACGAGCATGCCTTCCTCGCACGCAGAACGCAGCGCCATCGCCTTGGCGGCAGCGGGATCGACCTGGATGACGCCATCGAGCAATTGTGTGTGCAGGTTGGCCGGGATGAAGCCTGCACCAATGCCCTGGATCGGGTGGGGGGCGGGTTGGCCGCCGGAGATGACCGGCGATGTCGTCGGTTCGACCGCATAGACTTTCAGTCCGGTCCAAACCTTTTTCAACGCCTGCGCGACCCCGGTGATATGGCCACCGGTGCCGACCCCGGTGATGATGGCATCCAGCGGTGTATCGGCAAAATCGGCAAGGATTTCCTGCGCTGTCGTGCGGACATGGACATCGATGTTGGCGGGGTTTTCAAACTGGCCAGGCATCCAGGCACCGGGCGTTTCGGCGGTGATTTCGGTGGCGTGCTGGATCGCGCCCTTCATGCCCTTTTCACGCGGGGTCAACGCAAAGGTCGCCCCATAGGCCAGCATCAGCCGGCGGCGTTCGAGCGACATGGATTCGGGCATGACGAGGATGAGCTTGTAACCCTTGACCGCTGCCACCATCGCCAGCCCGATCCCGGTGTTACCGCTGGTGGGCTCGACAATGGTGCCGCCGGGTTTCAGGCTGCCATCGGCTTCGGCGGCCTCGATCATGGCAAGGGCGATTCGGTCTTTTATGGAGCCGCCGGGGTTGGTGCGTTCCGACTTGATCCACACCTGCGCATCGGGAAACAGTCTTGCCATCCGGATGTGCGGCGTGTTGCCGATGGTAGCGAGAACGTTGGCGGCCTTCATGGCGAAAACTCCTTTGAGGAAAGGCGTTTCTATACGGTGGCCGGCCGGGGTGCGTCACCTGAGAAATCATGGGCGCCCGGATCGAGAAATTGATCGGCGCGGCGCAGTTCGGGGAATTGCCAGGCCCAGATGGCGGTAACTGCGACAGCGCCGACGCCGCCGATCACCACGGCTTCCACCGGGCCGATCCAGGCGGCTGATAGTCCGCTTTCGAATTCACCCAGTTCGTTGGAAGCGGTGACGAAGGTCATCGATACCGATGAAACCCGGCCGCGCATCGCATCGGGCGTGTGGAGCTGGATCAGGGATGAGCGGATATAGACCGAGACCATGTCGGCCGCCCCGAGCACGGCAAGCGCCATCAACGACACAAGCAGGTTGGTTGATAACCCGAAAACGATTGTCGCGACGCCGAAAAGGCCGACACACAGGAACATCACCGGACCGACGCGGCGAGCGATCGGGCGAAACGCCAGCACGACGGCGGTAATGGCGGCGCCAGCAGAGGCGGCCGCGCGCAACGGACCCAACCCTTCGACTCCGACATGGAGGATATCGCGCGCGTATATCGGCAGCATTGCGGTGGCGCCGCCGAGCAGGACGGCAAACAGATCAAGGCTGATGGCGCCGAGTACGATCCGGTTGTGTCGGACATAACCCAGCCCTTCGACAAGGCTGCGCCACGGAGTCATCGGAGACGGTTCGGGGCGGGGCACCCGACTGATGCAAAACAAACCGACAAGAGCGCCGAAAAACAGCAGGGCGGCAATAGCATAGGGGCTCGCCGGATTTGCGGCATAAAGGTAGGCGCCCAATGGCGGGCCGACGACCGCACCCGATTGCCAGCTGATCGCGCTCAGGGCGATGGCAGCGGGCAATATCGAACGCGGCACGAGATTGGGAGCCAGCGCCGACAGCGACGGCCCGGCAAAAGCGCGACCGATCCCCATCAAGAACGCGACAATGAACAGCGCAGCAAGTGTCACCTGATTGTGCAGCGACAGCCAGGCGAGCAACGCCGCGCACAAAAACTGAAGTCCGATGGCGGCGCGGGCGATGTGGCGGCGATCGATCCGGTCGGCGATCACGCCGACAATCAGGGTCAGGCCGAACATCGGCACGAATTGCACCAGCCCGATCATGCCGAGCAGAAACGCCGCGTCGCGTTGCGATTCGGTTTGGCGGGCGATGTCATAGACCTGCCAGCCGATCACGATGACAAGCATCTGCCCGGCAACCGTCGCCAGGAAACGCGATACCCAATAAGCGCGGTAATCGGGATAAAGCAGGGGAGCGGGAATATTGACCACGACGGCTTTCTCATAGGCAGGGGTGGTGGCGGCGGCAATGGACTTTGTCGGGCGCGTTTCTACATGATTAATATTTTGATAGTAATATCGTTCATCTTCTGTTAGGCATCATCCATGAGCGTTGATCAGCCGTGAATCAGCGCATGCCGGGGAGGGGTTGTCGTGGTCATCAGAGGCGTTTGCGGTTACCTGCTTGCCACGTGTTTCTGCGCTGCCGCGCTCATTTTTTCTGCGATCGCCTGGTTCGGGCTGGAAGCGGCATTAGGCTGGGAATGGGCGCTGGTCGGTGTCGGACTAAGTGCGCTCGTTGGGGTCAATGTGCCGTTGTTGGTTGGCCTGTACCTTTATGCACACAACCAGTTTGGCTGGCCGATGCCTGAATCGATTGCCTTTGCACTGCCCGGCCTGTTGTTGCTGCTCCCGTCGATTACGCGCGAATGTTTTGGCTTTCTGGTTCGTCTTGGCCAGCCGCAGTATTGAGTGAATGGCCCAAAAGCCGGCTTGGCCGGTCTGGCGGCGCCTTTCCCTGTCAGGCCGGGACTATTTCGATAAAACTGTCGAGTACGCGCTTGGCGCCGGCATGTTCGAAATCAATCTCAAGCTTGTTGCCATCGATGGCGGTAATGACCCCTTTGCCGAACTTGCTGTGAAAAACACTTGATCCGACCGACACGTCGCTGCGGCCTTTGAGCCCCACCGAAACGGCACTGGCGCGGACATCCACTATGGCCTGCCGGCCGCGCCCGCCAAGTGTCGCATCTCCAAAGCCGCCTTGCTCCGCCGCGCGCGCCCAACCAGGGCCGCGCCCGGTGCCGCGCGAGACATCGCCGAACGGGTCACCGCCCTGGCCGGAGCCGGCGAGTGCTGCGCGCCACAGGCTAGGCCCGCCGCTCAATGTGCTCGACACATCGATGCTGGCGGCCGGCAGTTCGGCGATGAAGCGTGACGGGATGGCGGCCGTCCATTGGCCATAGACCTGGCGATTGGCGGCGTGGATGATGGTGGCGCTGCGCCGGGCGCGGGTTACGCCGACATAGGCAAGGCGGCGTTCCTCCTCCAGCGCCTTGCCGCCGCCTTCATCGAGCGCCCGTTGGCTGGGGAACACGCCTTCTTCCCAGCCGACGAGGAAGACATGATCGAATTCCAGCCCCTTGGCGGCGTGGAGTGTCATCACCGCCAGCTTTTCGGCCGCGTCCGATGCCTCATTATCCATAACGAGGCTGACATGTTCAAGAAAGCTGGTCAGCGAGGGATAGTCTTCCATCGCGCGGGTGAGTTCGATGAGGTTTTCAATCCGGCCATCGGCTTCGACCGATTTGTCGGCCTGCCACATGGCGACATAGCCCGATTCCTCGAGAATGATCCGTGCCAGTTCGGCATGGGGCAGATTGGCAGATTGCTCGCGCCAGCGCGCAATATCGACGAGCAGCGCCTTCAGGGAGCGCCGCGCCGCGGGTGTCAGGTCATCGGTTTCAACAAGGGCGGCCGCAGCCTGGGGCAGGGGGCGGTCCATGGCGCGCGCCAGACCGTGCAGCTTGGCCATCGCCTTGTCGCCCAGGCCGCGCTTGGGCGTGTTGACGATGCGTTCAAAGGCCAGCGCATCGTTGGGCGAGGTGACGATGCGCATATAGGCGAGCGCATCCCGGATTTCGGCGCGTTCATAGAAACGGAAGCCGCCGACAATCTTGTAGGGCAGTCCGATCGCAACGAAGCGATCTTCAAAGGCGCGGGTCTGGAACTGGGCGCGAACCAGAATGGCCATGTCGTTGAGCGAGGCACCGTCGCGCGCCAGTTGTTCGGCACGGTCGCCGACAAGGCGGGCTTCCTCCGGCCCGTCCCAGACGCCGATGACCTTGACCGCTTCGCCCTTGCCGGCATGGTTTGCCGCCGTGAACAATGCCTTGCCGATGCGGCCCTTGTTGTGGGCGATCAGGCCGTTGGCAGCGGCAAGAATCTGCGCCGTGGAGCGGTAGTTTTGTTCAAGTTTGATGATAACAGCGCCCGGGAAGTCCTTTTCAAACTTCAATATATTTGCCACTTCGGCACCGCGCCAGCTGTAGATCGACTGGTCATCATCGCCTACACAGGCGATATTACGGCGCGGCGTGGCGAGCAAGGTCAGCCAGCGATACTGGGCAATGTTGGTATCCTGATATTCATCGACCAGGATATATTTGAAGCGCTGTTGCCAATCAGCCAGCACGTCGGGATGCCGGTCGAAAATTGTCAGCATGTGGAGCAGAAGGTCACCGAAATCGGCGGCATTGAGCGCGGCGAGGCGTTGCTGGTAACGCGCATAAAGCGTCGCCCCGGCGCTGCCCGCTTCACCAAAGCTGAACGATTCGCCCGGGGGCACCGCGTCGGGCAGTTCGCCGCGGTTTTTCCAGCGATCGATCATCCCCGCCAGCTGTTTGGCCGGCCAGCGTTTTTCCTCCAGCCCGGCTTCGATGATAACCTGTTTCAACAGGCGCAACTGGTCATCGGTATCGAGGATGGTGAAATTGGCTTCCAGCCCCACAAGTCCGGCGTGGCGGCGCAGCATCTTGGCGGCGATGGCGTGGAAGGTGCCGAGCCACGGCAGGCCTTCGGCCATCTCGCCGATCAGCCCGGCCATGCGGTGGCGCATTTCGCGTGCCGCCTTGTTGGTGAAGGTGACGGCGAGCACCTCCGACGGCCAGGCCAGCCGCGATGCGAGGATATGGGCCAGCCTTGCCGTCAGCGCGCGGGTCTTGCCGGTGCCGGCGCCGGCAAGGATAAGCACAGGGCCTTCGGTCGTCAGCACCGCCTGGCGTTGCGGCGTGTTGAGCCCGTCGAGCCAGGGCGGAAGGGCGGAAAGCGAAGCCATGGGTGAACACTTAGGGAACAAGTGCGCCGTTGGGAAGCGTCTGATACGTGCGTGACGGTGCATGGCTATGCTTGCAAGGGGTCGGCGGTGATGGCATCGGCGACGCGATGACGAACCTGCCGCCGAATCTTGCCCAACTGACGATCCGCGAGGCGACGGCTGCCGATCTGCCCGAACTGCATGCGCTCGTGGAATACTGCTACCGCAACAGCGACAATACCGGCTGGACCCATGAAGGGCGGTTGTTCGACGGTCCGCGAACCGATATTGCCAGCCTGTCGGGTGTGCTCGATGCGCCGGGGCAGGTGATTTTGATCGCTGACGGTGGCAACGGACCGATGGCATCGGTGCAAGTTGGTCAAGTGCGGGATGCCACCAGCTATCTGGGGCTGCTGTGTGTCGATCCAGCGCTGCAGGCCGGCGGGTTGGCCAAGCGGATGATCGCGGCTGCCGAGGCGCTGGCGGCTGGGCGTTTTGCAGCGACGATCATGGAGATGACCGTGATCAATCATCGCCCCGAACTGATCGCCTATTATCAGCGGCGCGGCTATGCGCCGACCGGTGAGGTCAGGTATCTGGCACCGGGGCTGGGCCAGTTGCGCGACGATATCTGCCTGCTGGTTCTGGCAAAAGCGTTGCTACCTGCTGTCGTTTGACGTCGCCTTCACGGTTTAAAGCTGCTGCCGACATGCCGTTGTTCATCGTGCCGCTCGAGAGGCGCCGGGGAAACGCTGATGTCGATCATGTTCCGACCGCCTGCCATACCTGTAGAACCGGTGGGTTGGTTCAATGTCTTGGGCTTTCGCCAGGACAATGAAGCGTTCTTTACGCGCGTCCGGTCCGCGCAACTGGCGGCGCTTGAGCGTTTCTTGCCATTCAATGTCACGTTGCTGACGGTCAATGTAATTGCCCTGCTTTACGCACTGCGGGCGATTGCCGATCCTGGCTTCCTGTTGAGCTGGGCTGCTGCGATGGGCGGATTGGCATTGCTGTGGAGCGTGCGCGCCAGGAAGAATCGGCGGCGCGGCAGCGAGGATAATATTTCGGCGGCGCAATTCTGGGCGATTTCCGCCGAATTCATCGCTTTCGGCGTGTGCTGGGCAGTGATGGTGGTGCATCTGATGCCCCATGCCGAGACCGAACAACAGGCACTGTTGATGCTGATGTCGTTGGCCGCCATGGGCGCAGCCGGTCTGTCGACCGTGGTGATGCCTGTCTGCGGCATTTGCATCGTGGCCATAATCGGCATTGCTGCGCTGGCGAGCGTGCCGGCCGGCTCGGCACTGTCGGCACCGATGATCGATATGGCATTTTGCACCTTCGGCCTTGTCATTGGCCGCGGGATTCTGGTGTCAAGCCGGGCACTGATGATCCGCATGCGCACCGAAGACGGCCTTGCGGAGCGCAATGAAGTGGTGCGGTTGCTGCTGTCGGAATTCGAATCGAACGGGTCAGACTGGCTGATCGAAGTCGATGTCGATGGCCGGCTGACGCATGTGTCGCCGCGATTGGCCGAAGTGGCGGCGCGACCGCGCAGTGAATTGCTCGGCCTGTCGCTGCTCGATCTGCTCGGCGACGAACGGCGCGGCAAGGGCCGGTTATCGGTGCAGGCCTTGACCGGGGCGTTCGTGGCGCGACGCGGTTTTCGCGATATCACCATTCCGGTCGCGGTGGCGGGCGAAACCCGGTGGTGGGCATTGTCGGGCACGCCAAAAATCGATGCGATGGGCCAGTTCACCGGCTATCGCGGTGTCGGCCGCGATGTCACCGAGGCACGGCGCAGCCACGACCGGATTATCGAACTGGCGCGCTATGATCCGCTGACGGGCCTCGCCAATCGTGCCCTCTTTCGGGAAAGCCTGGGCGAAAATCTGGCGCGGGCAACGCGCACCGGGCGTGGATGTGGATTATTGTTCATCGATCTCGACCATTTCAAGACCATAAACGACACCCTTGGTCACGCTGCCGGTGACAGGTTGCTGCGCGAGGCGGCGCAGCGCATGCAAGCGGCTGTCGGCGGCCATGCGACGCTGGCGCGGTTGGGTGGCGATGAATTCGCCGTGCTGTTGCCCGACGCCTCGCAACGCCGGGTGGAGGGGGTGGCGACAGCGATTATCGCCGCAATGGCAGCCCCGTTCGCAATCGATGGCCAGCCGGCACGGATCGGCGCCAGCATCGGCTATGCGATAGGCCCCGACGATGGCGCAACACTCGACAGGCTGTTGAAATCGGCTGACCTGGCGCTGTATGAAGCCAAGAACCACGGTCGCGGCAAAGCCGTTCACTATGTCCCTGAACTGCGTGAGCGAGCCGAAGAACGCCGTGCCATGGAAGCCGATCTGGCCGTTGCGCTCGACCGCGGCGAACTGG
>Ga0105044_10007151_pt1 | contig 15366 bp, 14 predicted proteins | sample MAT01_FD_78092 | JGI IMG/M metagenome (GOLD analysis project Ga0105044, IMG submission 78092) | Freshwater microbial communities from Lake Fryxell liftoff mats and glacier meltwater in Antarctica - MAT-01 | ecosystem: Environmental > Aquatic > Freshwater > Ice > Liftoff microbial mat | place... | reverse complement strand
CCATAATCTCGCTGCAGCCGTGTAACTATTTCAAGAGTTGAACTGTGTGTACTACCACCAGCTCCGTATGTTACGGAAGCGAATAACGGATTCAGTTGTTTCAGCTGCTCAACTGTCTGAAAAAAAGACGGCCAATCCTGACGCTCTTTGGGCGGAAAAAATTCCAGGGAAATAAATTGTTTGCCTGGAATGATTGAATCAATAATTTTCATAAATACCACTTATATTTGGATTTTTGTTAATATAAAGGTGGATAGACTAAGGACTGCTAAAGCCTTTCATACGGTTCAAACAGTCGCTTATATTCATCGAGAGCAAACCGGTCAGTCATACCTGCTATGTAGTCGCAGATAACCCTGTGCAAGCCGCAATGTTCAAAACGTGCCTGGTATTTTGGCGGCAGCAGTGTTGGATAAGTCAGATAAGTTTCAAAAAGCTTGGTGATAAATATTTCAGACTTGACCCGCATTTTATCAACTCGATAATGGCGATACAGATTTTCAAACAGAAATCGTTTCAGCTCCATATTCTGAATTGTAATTTCATCACTGAAATGAACCACTGCCCTGTTGACCAGCCGCAAGTCCTCAATTGTTTTAATCCCGAATTTTTCAAGGTTACATGCAATTGTATTGCACACATCTGTTATCTGCAATCCGATCAAAGCACTGATTGTCTGAAAAACCATACGTTTATCATCTATTGACGGATATTTTTGTCTAACAGCAGAGCTAACCTGCTGCCAGATAGAGATGTTATTCAGCATCTCCAGTGTGATATAGCCAGACTTCAGACCATCATCAATATCATGATTATTATAGGCGATTTCATCGGCATAGTTTATCAGCTGCGCTTCAATCGATGGAACCACACCAGGCATAAAGCCTGCCATTGTTGACTGTGGGGCATCATAGGGACTGGCATGTTTGATGATACCTTCGCGCAGTTCCCAGGTCAGATTGAGTCCATTAAAACCGGGATAGCGTTCCTCAAGCTCATCCACAACCCGGAAAGACTGAAGATTATGCTCAAAACCACCATAATCAGACATCAACCGATCCAGCACCTCTTCGCCGGTATGGCCAAACGGTGTATGCCCCAGATCATGGGCTAATGCCATCGCCTCGGTCAGCTCCTCATTCAGATGAAGTTTGCGGGCAATGGCACGACCGATCTGGGCAACTTCCAGCGAGTGTGTCAGGCGTATGCGGTAGTAGTCGCCCTCGTGATTGACAAATACCTGCGTCTTGTACTCAAGTCTTCTGAAGGCAGCGCAATGTATGATGCGGTCACGGTCGCGTTCAAAGGCAGGTCTATTATCGCGAAACTCCTCGGCATGTTTTCTGCCGAGTGACTGGGCACTGGTACAGGCGTATCCGGCTAGATCGTTACGTTCTGTTGAATCTGTCATTTTGATAGTCCCCCATTTTTCAAACAGGTCTGCCTCTTGACTGATTTAAAACATAAATTTACGTATACTGATACTCTGCAGCAGCCCAATCCCGACCATGGAAGTAATCATAGATGTACCTCCATAGGAGAAAAACGGCAACGGCACTCCAACTACTGGAAACAAGCCAATAACCATGCCGATGTTGATGACAATGTGCCAGAAGAGCATGGCAGTTACTCCCATGGCAAGCAATCCTCCAAAACGGTCGTTGCAGCGTCTGGCGATGTTAAGCCCCCAAAGTACCAGCCCTAGATAAATAAATATCAGAACAAGGCAGCCAACAAAACCCCACTCTTCGGCAAATACTGAAAAGGCAAAGTCAGTATGCTGTTCTGGCAGAAACCTTAATTGGGACTGAGTACCGCTGATATAACCTTTCCCCACAATACCACCTGAACCGACTGCAATTTTACTCTGGATAATATGGTAACCGCTTCCAAGCCTGGATCGGTCAGGGTCCAGAAAATCCAGTACCCGATTTTTTTGATATGGTCGTAGCAAATAGGCCCAGGACGCCCAGAGCACCGGTATGGTCACCAGAACAAAAGAGACTATTGTGGTCCAGCGCAACCCAACGTAAACGATCATGGAAAAAGCGATCAGAATCACCAGCATTGCCGTACCCAGATCCGGCTGTTTCATGATTAATGCTGCCGGAACAGCCAGAATCCCAAGCGGGATTAACAGGTCTTTGACTGACATACCGCCAACCGAATGAAAATTATTAAAAAATCTGGCCATTGTGCAGATAATGGCAATTTTCATCAACTCTGATGGCTGAATATTAAAAAAACCTAGGTACAGCCATCGTTTGGCACCCATGGAGCTTTTACCTACAACAAAAACAGCCACCAGCAGTAGCACAATAAACAGATAAAACCAGTAGGAGAAATCCTCCAGCAGATGATAATCAATGCTGCCGACAGCAAATGCAATGCACATCCCGAATGACATCCAGTACAGCTGTTTAATGTAGTATGGCAAACCAACCACCTTATAGGGCGTGGTGGCGCTATAGATATTCAGTATGCCGACCAGACAGACGGCAATTACAAGACCAAACAGCGTCCAGTCGATATTGGTAAACAAACGGCGATCAATCATTATCGGCACCATTATTAGCTTTTGGCTTTTCAGGCTGAGGATCTTTTTTCTCTCTCACAACAGCTTTATTATTTTCAATTTTTTCTTCATTTTCATCACTTGTTCTCTCAACAGGCTTGCGAACCGGTTTTTTCCCGTCGAAATAAGCTCGCAGCATCCTGCCAGCAATCGGAGCAGCCGCCGAGCCACCATGCTCTCCATGTTCCACAACAACAGCAACTGCAATTTCCGGTTTATCATAAGGCGCAAAGGCGATAAACAGAGCGTGGTCACGAAATTTATACTGGGAGCTGTTCTTCCCGTCGCGCATTCTTATAACCTGGGAACTGCCTGTCTTACCTGCTACCTTTACATCAGCAAGGCGGGCCATGCCACCGGTGCCACCAGGGTCGTTGACGCAGGATAAAAGACCTTGCTTAACCAGCTTGAAATTTTCAGCGGAAATGCCAGTTGTACCCAACAATTCAGTAGTGTACTCCTTGATCGGCTTGCCATCTGGATCAACAATACGCTTGACCAGGGTTGGACGATATATTTTTCCGTCACTGGCAATTGTTGCAGTCATGGAGGCGAGCTGAATCGGAGTCATCAGCACATAGCCCTGCCCAATGGATGCTGTAATCGTATCACCAGGGAACCAGCGTTTGCCAAATCGCTTCTGTTTCCATTCCGGAGAAGGTATCAGACCGTTTTTCTCATTTTTCAATCCTATACCAAGAGCTGAACCGAGCATGAACTTTTTGGAGGTCTCGGCAATTTTATCCATGCCAAGCTTTTCACCCAGCTGGTAATAGTAGACGTCGCAGGACTCTCTCAATGACTTTTTGAGACTGGTCGAACCATGGCCCTGTCTTTTCCAGCAGTTGAATCTGGATGAACCTACTTCATGATAACCATTGCAGACAACGGAAGTTGAATTATTGACAACACCGTTTTCCAGCCCGGCCAGAGCAGTTATAACCTTGAAGGTTGATCCAGGAGGATACATTCCGGTAAGTGCCTTATTCTCCAACGGGCGACGTTTATCTTCAAGATAGGACTTCCATTTGGCTGCCGGTATTTTGCCACTGAACAGCGCAGGATCAAAACCGGGATTACTGACGAACGCCAGGATTTCACCGTTATTAACATCCATGGCAACTGCGGCGCCAGCCTGATCACCAAAAGCACGCTCAGTCTGTTTCTGAATTTCTGCATCGATTGTTAGTACAACACTGTTTCCAACTGTCGGATAGGTTTCAGAAATGGTGCGAAGAACACGGCCGCGAGCATTAACCTCAAGCTGACGACCGCCATCGTTGCCATGCAGCTCTTTTTCCCAGGCACGTTCAATACCGTTTTTCCCGACGTAGTCACCAGGATAATAATCTTCATATCCTTTGATATTCAATTCATCTTCGGAAACTTCGCCGATATAACCGAGTAGATGTGAACCCAGCATCCCGTTATTGTATTCCCGAACCGGCTTCATCTCCACCTCCACGCCTGGCAGATGAAGACGGTTTTCTTCAATTATCTCAACCTGGTTGCGACTGATGTTTGATGCAAGAACAACCGGGTAATATTTGGCCCTGCCTTTAACTTTTTCCCATCGTTCCGCCATTTCCTCACGGTCCAAGTCCAGCAGCTTGCTGAGAGTATCAAGTAATGCTTCCTTGTCTTTGACCTCCTGGGGAATAACCGCAAGACTGAAAGACGGACGATTGCTGACAAGCACTTTACCGCCTCGATCCATAATGGCTCCACGGGAAGCCGCCACCGGCAGAAAACGGAGTCGATTATCTTCGGACATGCCGCGATATTCATCTCCGCTGAGAATCTGCAAGTGCCACAGACGAAGTATCAACAAAAAAAAGATAAAACCCACCACAAAGGACAATAGTAGAACTCGCTGCTTTGACTCCATTATTTCTCGCACAAAACGCTTCTCGATCATGCCATGTCCTCATCTTCCGTAAAACCGGGGAGCAGAGCAACCAGTGAAGCAGCAAATGCGTTGGTCAAAAGATGTGGTATCAGATTGTAACCGATTGTGTAAGCGATTCCGGGGGTATTTGTAAAAACAAGCAGCAGCATGTTTCCACTGACGCAGGCCAAAGTGGCGCCAATAACTGCAAAGACAAAAAGAAAACAGCTCTCGGCATACAGCCGGTCTGCCATTCCTTTGATGATTAGAAAAATAATCAAAAAGGTAAAACTGTTCATCCCCAGGTAAAGTCCACCGAAAACATCCTTCAGCAATCCGAGCATCCAGGCCACCGGCGTACCGATCTCATATGAACTTCTCAAGGCAATAAAGACCAGGATGACCAACAGTAGATCCGGTTTGAACGGAGAGGTCAGAAATACGGTCAAAAATGTCGTCTGCATTAGTATTGAAACAAATACGGCCGAAACGAATATCAAAAAACTGCTTCTACTCATAACCGCCCCGCAAGACAACCAGCACCTCTTCCAGATGTGAGCTATTTACAGCCGGACGTATGGTTACTGTCTGGAAAATGCCATATTCACCTCGCCTAACCATTGTAACTTCACCGATTGGCAGCCCTTTCATGAATATTCCACCAATACCGGAGGCTATAACAATATCGCCGACTTTCACATCCTCTTCACGGGTTGTGAACTCCAGCGAACAGAGACCTTCTCCCTTGCCTTTTACAACACCACGTGCGCGTGAACGCTGTATGGTTGCGGCAATACCGCTGGCATGGTCAGTCAACAGCAAAACTCGTGAACTTGACGAAGAAACCTTTACAATCTGCCCGACTACACCTTCTGCAGCAACAACCGCCATGCCTTCCTTCAATCCACTGGAACTGCCACGATCAATTACAATAGTACTGAACCATGACGAAACATCCTCGCCAATGACAGTAGCGGACAAAGTAGAAGCCTTGACATTGCTTTTCATTTCCAGCAGCTTAGTCAGACGAACATTCGCTTGCTGGGTCTCTCTGCCGGCAAGAATTTCATTATTTAAATCCTTGATTTTATCTTGCAGCTTTTTATTTTCACGCCGCACATTAACAAGATTGATGTATTCATCCCAGGCGCCCCTGAAATACAAACTTGCCTTCTGAACCGGCATCATGGCGGGAGCAAAAACAGACAGGGCAGTCCGTTCGATGAGATTGGCTTCACGACTTTTGGGTATATTTACCAGATAAAAAATCAGAGACAGGAGGATAACGGCTCCAGCCACAATAAGCAGAACATATTTTTTAAAATAATCCATATTAATTCCCTGAAGAACTACGGGGTAAAATCAATTAATCAATTGAGGCGCTTGCATATTTTACTGACAGATACTTTTATACTTTTTTGTCTCATTTAATACCTGCTGAAGGTAATCCCTGTAAGACGAATTGGGAGTCAACTCGATCACCTCCTGCATCTTTTCACAGTCTATAAAACCGCGGCGCAGTGCAATTTCCTCCAGACAGGCTATTTTCAACCCCTGCCTCGACTCGATTGTCTCAATAAAATTGCTGGCCTCCAGTAAGCTCTTATGAGTACCGGTGTCAAGCCAGGCAATACCGCGACCAAGACGCTCAACCATTAACTCGCCTCGACGCAGATAATCCAGATTTATATCTGTAATTTCAAGCTCACCTCGAGGGGATGGCGTAATAGACTTGGCTGTTACAACAATATTTTCATCGTACAGATAAAGCCCTGGTATGGCATAATGTGACTTAGGATTTTTAGGCTTTTCCTCAATTGACAGAACCTTACCGTCACAATCAAATTCAACAACTCCATAGCGTTCCGGATCATGTACCTGATAACCGAAAATTCGTGCACCCCCCTGAAATTCAGAAATAATCCGGTCCAGGTTCATTTTGCCATAAAAGATATTATCACCCAGTATCAGGGCAACAGACTTTTTATCAATGAACTTTTCACCGACCAGAAATGCCTGTGCAATACCTTTCGGTTCCGGCTGAACAGCATAAGTTATTGATATCCCCCAGCGCGATCCATCCCCCAGCAGCGCCTCAAAACGAGGTGTATCATGAGGAGTTGAAATAAGGAGAATATCTCGGATTCCGGCGGTCATCAAAGTTGCCAAAGGGTAGTAAATCATTGGTTTGTCATAAACAGGCTGGAGCTGTTTGCTGGCAACTAAGGTAAGCGGAAAAAGGCGGCTTCCTGCTCCACCGGCCAGAATTATTCCTTTTGAGAGTCTGCTGGTCATTTTTTATCCTTAGAAATAAATTTAAATTATTGACTTTACACACTAATTCAGAATGTGTCAAACCTCTTCATTCTTTACAATCAGTGAACGAACTGCACTTAACAGGTCATCACTTACCTCAATATTTTGCCGGAGTTCTTCCTGCTCAATACTACCGTAACCACTTCTGACAAGAATGGGCCGACAGCCTGCAGAAAGACCTGCTTCAATATCAATCCGCTTATCACCGATCATGGTGGAATCATCCAGATTTATTCCGTAACGGTCTGCCGCTGCCAACAGCATACCGGGCTGTGGTTTTCGACAACGGCACGGCAAAGCATAACTACCTTTACCGGCAGGATGATGTGGGCAGTAATACCAGGCATCCACATGTGCACCTTTTGCTGCCAGCCTAGCCGAAATATCCCTGTGCAAAATTTCCACATCCTCTTCCGTATAATAGCCTCGTGCCACACCGGACTGATTGGTAACCACCACCACAAAGTAACCCGCTTCATTTAACAGCCGGATCGCCTCCTCGGCACCGTCCACAAATTCGAAGTCTTCAATACGGTACAGATATTCCTTTTCCAGGTTAATGGTGCCGTCACGATCAAGAAAAACTGCCCTGCGCATAAAATAATCCCCTTTGACAAACTGGCCAAAAAACACTACAAAAAGAATCAGTAAATTATATTTAAGACCGGAAAGAATATCATGATCAAAACCAATAACCTAAAAATATCAGGAATAACACCGATTATCGCCCCTGGTGACCTGCGTCAGGTATTTCCTCTTTCAGAAAAAAACCGCGAATTCGTTCAGAAAAGCCGTGAACAGATAAAAAGTATACTTAACCGCGAAGACAAAAGGTTGATGGTTGTTGTCGGCCCATGTTCAATCCACGATACCGAAGCAGCGATCGAATATGCTAAGCGACTCAAGACACTTTCCAGTAAAGTCAGTAATCAACTGCTACTGGTTATGCGGGTTTACTTTGAAAAACCACGTACCACAGTCGGCTGGAAAGGACTGATCAATGATCCGGACATGGACAGCACTCATCATATTTCCAAAGGCCTCGGTATTGCCCGCGGTCTTCTAAGTAAAATTACCGATCTGGAATTGCCGGTTGCAAACGAGATGCTCGACCCGATTACGCCAGAGTATGTGGCTGACATGATCAGCTGGGGCGCAATTGGTGCCAGAACAACAGAATCACAAACACACAGGGAAATGGCCAGCGGCCTGTCATTTCCGGTCGGCTTTAAAAACGGCACAGACGGTAATCTGCAGATCGCCATTGACGCAATGAAATCATCTCAGCACCCACACAGTTTTCTGGGCATCAATCGTGAGGGCAGAACCTCGATAATCCAGACAACCGGCAATCCTGACGTGCATATCGTTTTGCGTGGCGGCTCACGCAAACCCAACTTTCACGCCGAGGACATCAAACTAACGGAAGAATGTCTGCACAAAAATGGTCTTTTTCCAACCATTATGGTTGATTGCAGCCACGGCAACTCAAACAAGGATTTCAATAAGCAATCAGAAGTTTTGGAAGACGTCATCCAGCAAATTATTGACGGAAACAGCTCCATATCAGGGATCATGATTGAAAGCTTTCTTTCAGCCGGAAACCAGAAGGTCCCGGCGGACATTTCCCAACTGCAATACGGAGTTTCTATCACAGATGCCTGCATCGACTGGGAGACCACCGAAAGAATTATTCTGGCTGCACACGAAAAGCTGAGCAAAAGATGATATAAATCAAGGTTACGGTTAAGGTTGAGGTTTTTTCTTTACCTTGACCTCAACCTGCTTCCCTACTCCGCCTCATACATCAGCTTCATACCACTGTTTAATCTTCCCAGCGATCCCTGTATTGAACTTTCCACACTTTCAGTCAACAAATCCATATAATCGACCTTCTTTTTAGGAGGCAATATCAGCTCCGGTTCACCCTCTATTCCGGCCTGTTTCCCAGCCTCTTCTATTGCATCCTGCAATGTTCCCAGCCTGTCCACCAGTTTGAATGTTTTAGCCTGCTCACCAGATAGAATGCGACCGTCAGCAATCCTACGCACCTCATCAACCGGCAACTTACGACCGTTGGCTACAGCTTTGACAAATTGTTCATGTGTACTGTCGATCACAGATTGCAACATGGCACGGTCTTCTTCCGAAAACTGCCGAACTGGAGAACCGGAATCCTTAAACTTCCCGGTTTTAAGTACATATGATTTAATACCGATTTTATCCATCAATGTTTCAATATTGGAAAGCTTGAGAATTACACCAATACTGGCCGTAATGGTTCCCGGGTTGGCATATATCAATGTGGCCGGCGCAGAAATATAATAACCGCCCGATGCTGCCACACTACCCATGGATACAATAATCTTCTTTTTTTCAGCAAATTTGCGGACCTCATCGCTGATCTCCTGTGATGGCCCAACTATCCCGCCAGGAGAATCAACTCTCAGCACCACCGCCTTGACATTGTCATTTTTAAGAAAATACCGCAGTTGCCGAACCGTCTCCTTTGAATCCAGAATCATACCTTTGACTTCTACAAGTCCGACACCTTTCTTGACAGACACCGTGGCATCAGCCCCACCCAACAACGCTTTAGCGATGTAGACAGAAACAGTAAAAAGCAGAACTAACAAGATAAAAGCACCACACCCGACCAATGCGATTTTTTTAATCATAAAAAGACCCGCCTGTTGTAAATTTTGATTTTCATTAACACTTTTGTTCTGGTAAAATACTGCCATGAGATTTTTAGTAATATCAGACAGCCACGGCAATTACCCTTCCGCACTTAAGGCAGAAGAACTTGCCGGTGATATTGATGCAATCATCCATCTTGGCGATGGCGCCAATGATGCGATGCTAGTTGCACAGACACTAAATATTGAAGTCAAAATGGTTGCCGGTAACTGTGACCTTGGAGCATCAGCACCGCGCGAGCTGTTTTGGGAGTGCGATGGGCATCGACTGCTACTGACACATGGAGACAGATACGGTGTAAAATACAGCCTGGAAAGGCTGAAACAACGTGGTCTGGAAGTTGGGGCAGACGTTGTTATGTATGGTCACACCCACATCGCTGCTATTACAAAAACAGCAGAAATTCTTTTTGTTAACCCCGGCACTCTGATAAAATCAAGCCATCACAAGACCTTTGCCATTCTGGAAATAAATTCCAGCGGTGTCACTGCAACTCTGCATGATATCAACTAATTCCAACCCCAAATCAATACATTATTAGAGCATAAAACGGCACAGGGCGGGTAATAACCCGCCCTGCACTATTTAAAACCATGTCAGACAACTGTCAGTTGCCACCGGTCCCATCTTGATTAGAGTTCTCGTGCCCCTTATGAACAGCCATTTCCAACTTACGCCGTCTTGGCCAGGTAAATAGAAATGCTATCGGGCCTGAAAGCACATAACAGAGCATGATTGAAAATGTCATAATCACAGGTTCGGCGGCCACAACTATTAGTAGAACAACTGCCAGCATCAAAAAACCGAAAGGCTGACGCTTGATCAGAGCCGGATCCTTGAATGAGTAGTACTTGAAACCGGAAACCATCAAAAAAGCCAGCAGATAAACCAGCACAATAATCCCTATGCGTATGAACAGATTGGGCCGGCCGAACTGCTGAAAAAACAGTACCGTGGCAGCAACCATACAGCCTGCAGCAGGAATTGGAAGCCCGATGAATCTTTTGCTTTCAACCGTGTTTACCTGAACATTAAAACGGGCCAGACGTAAAGCTCCACAAGTGGCAAAAAGAGCCGCTGCCAGCCAGCCAACACGCCCATAAGGCTTCAGTGCCCAGGCATATACCATTAACGCCGGTGTTGCACCAAATGAGATAACATCAACCAGAGAATCATACTCAACACCGAACTTGCTGCTGGTCCCGGTCATACGGGCAATCTTACCATCCAGGCCGTCACATACAGCTGAAATGAATATCCAAAAGGCTGCCGTGCTAAAATTACCATTCATGGTAGCAACCATGCTGTAAAACCCGCAAAATAGACTGGCTGTTGTGACCAGGTTCGGCAGGATATAGATACCACGTCGTCTTATATTTTCTGTATTCACAGCTGTATTATTCTCGTCTCTAACGCTCATAGATACTTTCCCTGTTTACTTAATTCGTCCCAAAATGGTTTCACCGGCAACCGTCATGTCTCCAAGCTTAACCAGCGGAGTCACATCTACGGGCAAATATACATCCACACGCGAACCGAAGCGGATCAACCCGTATCTTGTTCCGCGAATTAAGCGATCACCAACCTTGGGATAACAGATTATGCGTCTTGCGATCAAACCGGCTATCTGAACAAAAGCAATTTTAATACCGTTGGCAGTTTCAAGAATTACGCCATTCCGTTCATTCTCACATGAAGCACGGCCGTCACGGGCATCATAAAAACTGCCTTTGTTGTAATTAACAGCAAGTACTTTGCCGCTTAAAGGTGCTCGATTAACGTGAACATTGAAAACTGACATAAAAATGCTTATTTTCAACGCCTCAACTCCCAGAGGAGTTTCAGTAACACGCTCAAGCACGATAACCTTTCCATCAGCAGGAGCCACTACAGCTTTTTCATCTTCAGGGGTAGTTCGTTCCGGATTTCGAAAAAAATACAGAATAAATAGTGACAAGAGGAAAGCAAAAACTGTAGCCAATGCAAAAACAATCGAGCAGGACTTCCAGGACGCAAAAGCCAGAAGCAAGGTTGTACTTGCTGAGGAAAAGATGAAAGGGTAACCTTCCCGGGCAAACGGGGTAGAATTATTCATATACCTGCCTAAATGCGTCGACCCCCCTCTCCCAGAGGAAGAGGGGGGTCGGATTACGCAGAAGATGTACTAGTTTTTGGATTTATCTACAACTTTGTTCTTGGCGATCCAAGGCATCATAGCGCGCAATCTGGCGCCGACTTCTTCGATCTGATGAGCATTGCCGCGTCTGCGCAATGCATTGAATGTAGCCTTATTAGCTTTATTCTCCAGAATCCACTCTTTGCAGAATTCACCGGTCTGAATTTCATCAAGAATTTTCTTCATTTCCCACTTGGTTTCCTCAGTGATTATACGAGGTCCACGGGTAAGATCACCGTATTCAGCTGTATTGGATACGGAATAACGCATATCTGCAATACCGCCGGCGTAGATCAAGTCAACAATCAGTTTGGTTTCATGCAGACACTCGAAATAAGCCATTTCAGGCGCATAACCTGCTTCAACAAGTGTTTCAAAACCGGCCTGGATCAGGGCAGAAATACCGCCGCAAAGAACAGCCTGCTCGCCGAACAGATCGGTTTCGGTCTCTTCACGGAAAGTTGTTTCGATGATGCCGGAACGACCGCCGCCCATAGCGGATGCATAAGCAAGTGCGATTTCCTTGGTTTTGCCGGATGGATCCTGGTGAACAGCAACCAGACATGGCACCCCGCCACCCTTTGTGAACTCGTAACGAACCATGTGGCCCGGTCCTTTAGGAGCAACCATGAACACGTTGATATCTTCACGCGGAACGATCTGGTCAAAATGGATATTGAAACCATGGCCGAATGCCAGGAAAGCACCTTTTTTAACATAAGGAGCAATTTCTTCACGGTATACATCACCCTGAACTTCGTCAGGCATCAGAATCATGATAATGTCGGCAATTTTTGAAGCTTCAGCAACAGTTACAACTTTCAGGCCTTGTGCCTCTGCCTTCTTTACTGAAGTTGATTCCTTTTTTAGACCAACAATGACATCGAGACCGGCGTCTTTAAGATTAAGGGCATGGGCATGGCCTTGTGAGCCGTAACCGATAATTGCCACCTTTTTTTTCTTTAATACCGCCAGATTACAATCCGTATCGTAATAGACTTTCATGCTGTCACTTCCTCCGTGAAAAATGTCCGGTAAACCGGTTTAACTTATTGATAAACGAGCTCGAAAATACTACATGTGCCAACAACTGTCAATTGAAATGGTTGTTTCAGACCGTTACGCCGGTCAGTCAAAAACCATGAAACAGATGTTTCTGCACCAATAAAAAAAATACTGGAAGCTAATCCGGCAGCGAAGGCAGCTCCAAACCGGCCATTTTCTGAATCACCCTGACAACCTGGCAACTGTAACCAAACTCGTTATCATACCAGACATAGAGTACGCAACGCTTGCCCTGCACGATGGTTGCCAGCGAATCAATTACTCCGGCATGGCGCGAACCAACGAAATCACTTGAGACGACTTCCGGTGAATTTGTATAGTCAATCTGATTCTGCAACTGGGAATCAAGCGAAACATCGCGCAGATAACTGTTGAGAGAAGCAACATCCGTTTCCTTGCCCAACTCCAGATTAAGAATTGCCAGTGATACATTCGGTGTCGGAACACGAATAGCATTTCCGGTAAGCTTGCCGGCCAGCTCGGGCAGCGCCTTTGCCACAGCCTTGGCAGCTCCTGTCTCGGAGATAACCATGTTCAGCGGGGCACTGCGTCCACGGCGTGAGTCCTTATGGTAGTTATCAATCAGGTTCTGGTCATTTGTATAGGAATGACAGGTTTCCACATGACCGTGTACAATTCCGAAACGGTCACTGATCGCCTTGAGTACCGGCACAATTGCGTTGGTGGTACAACTTGCAGCCGACAGTATGTTTTCTTCTCCATTTAACGCATCATTCACACCGGCAACGATATTCGGAATATCACCTTTACCTGGTGCGGTCAGCAGCACGGTGCTGATGCCGGGCGCATTCAGATGACGGCTAAGTCCTTCACGGTCGCGCCACTTGCCCGTATTATCCACCAGTATGGCATTGCTGATACCGTACTGGGTATAGTCAACACTTTCAGGAGAATCGGCATAGATGATTCGGATCATATTACCATTGGCAATAATGGCATTCTCCTCTTCATCAATTGTGATGATTCCGTTGAACTGGCCATGCACGGAATCACGCCTCAACAGACTGGCACGTTTGGCCAGGTCATCCGGGCTCCCCTTACGAACTACAGCGGCCCTCAGTCTCAATTTCTCGCCACTGCCTGACTTTTCAATCAAAATACGGGCCAGCAGTCGACCGATACGCCCAAAACCGTACAACACGATATCCTGCGGTTCATCAAGAATTGCACTGCGACCGGTATTTACCGAATTCAGCTCCCTACTAACAAAGTCATCAATACTAACGCCATCGGTGGCGGACATGTAACGAACCGTCAGCTTCCCGATATCAATTCTGGCCGAAGCCAGATCAAGCTTGGCAACAGCCTCCAGAACAGGAAATGTATCTCTGATAGACAGTTCCGTATCAAGAACAAGGCGTGCAAACCGGTGTGCCTTAAGAATATCTACAGCTGAGCAATTCACCAGTGAGCGGCCATAAACGGTAGTAACAACATTGTTTTCACGATACAAGCGACCGATCTGCGGCAGCATCTGCTCCGCAAAATCCTCAAGACATTGCCACTCTTTCAAGTACGTCTCCTGCTTTTGGTTGTTCATGCTCTTCCCTCTTGACATTTAATTTGTTTCCACCCGAAAACCCGGATGTGAAACTGTTTATATTGATTTCGAATACAAAAACTCAAGCCTGCCTTAACCGGTAACCGGCCTGATACCATACATGATCAAAACCGTACACGCAAGTCAGGGTGGTAGAATCTTAATAATTGCAATGGTAACATCATCAACCAGCTGCTTGCCGCCGGTAAACTCAGCCAGTGTCAGAAATACTTCTGCCAGGATCTTTTCCGGATCATTGCAGCTTTGGTCACGAACAACCTGGCAAAGCCTTTCAGTACCAAAAAAATTCCCACTGGAATCGTCCGCATCCGAGATGCCATCCGTATGCAGCAAAAGAATATCTCCGACTGCCACAACCGCTTGCTTTTCTTCAAAATTAACGCCACTTCTTATACCCATCAGCAGACCATCGGCATCAAGTTCTTCAAAGCTATGATCACCGGAACGAAAAAGTAAAGGGCGTGTGTGCCCCGCATTAGCGTATGACAGAACATTCCGGTCCAGATCCAGACTGACATAAAACATACTCAACTGCAACTCAGCCCGGGAAAGATCCTTGAGCAAAATCTCGTTAAGCTTGAACAGCAGTTTGCCGGGTGAATTATCAACATTGACCTTGGCATGAAGAACGCTACGCACCTCAGCCATCAATAGTGCCGAACCGAAGCTGTGACCGGCCACATCTGCAATTACCGCATCGAGCCTGCAATGATCAAGCGTAAAAAAGTCGTAATAATCTCCCCCCACATTGGCGGCAGGTACACAACGGCAGGCAATCTGCACACCGGCCATGCGTGGTGGCTCTTCAGGCAGTAGCGACTGCTGAATTTCCTGAGCCATTTCCAGATCACGCTTGATCCGTGTATTATCAAGCAAAACCAGCTCAGCTTTTTTACGTTCGGAAATATCACGCATAATTGCCTGCAAATACGGGACACCATGCAGTTCCAATCTGTTCAGGCTGATTTCTGCGTCAAACGGATCGCCGCAAAACTGGGAATGGCGCCACTCAAAAAATTGTGCTTCTCCGGCAAGGGCCAGCTCCATACGTACCGCATGGGCCT
>Ga0105044_10007147_pt1 | contig 15371 bp, 10 predicted proteins | sample MAT01_FD_78092 | JGI IMG/M metagenome (GOLD analysis project Ga0105044, IMG submission 78092) | Freshwater microbial communities from Lake Fryxell liftoff mats and glacier meltwater in Antarctica - MAT-01 | ecosystem: Environmental > Aquatic > Freshwater > Ice > Liftoff microbial mat | place... | reverse complement strand
CCGGATCACCCGACCTGGACGATGTTCACCCCTTGCCGTGTCAGTGCCGATAGTTGCCAACGCCGACCCAGGTGGTTGGTAAATCCAGCGCGTACGGTGAATCACCGTTCCGCTTTGCTCAAGGAAGTTCCCATGTCGCATGCCCTGCTCCGTCACTTCGCCTGTCTGATCGCCGCCTGTGGCATCGCCCACGCCGCGAGCGAACCGTTCGAGATCAAAGCCGGCGACCGGGTGGTGCTGATCGGTGACACATGGTTCGAGCGCGAGGGTGTCGCGGCGGCGCTGGAGGCGCGGCTTTATCAACGCTGGGCGCCGCGCGTGTTCAGCGTGCGCAATCTGTCGTTCGCCGCCGATCGCCCGGATGGTGTGTCGCGCGCGTCGTTCGATCCGCCGGGTGCGGGCTTCAAGCGGATGCAGGAGCAACTCACCCTGGTGAAACCGAACGTCGCGATCATCGGCTACGGCATGGCTGCGGCGCTCGAAGAGCTGACCTACAAAACCAACGACTGGACGCTCAATCCCGACGTAGCGCGGTACGGCAACGACTTCACCGCGGCGCGCTTCCAGAAGGACCTCAATAAACTGATCGACGCGATCACCGCCGCCAATGGCGCACCAGTGCGCTTGGTGTTGGTCGCGCCGATCCGCGCCGAAGATCTGCGCGCGCAGCGTCCGCTGCTGCCGAATCCGAAAGTGTTGAACGACATACTCGCGGCGTATCAGACCGCGATCGCCACGGTGGCGAAAGAACGTGGCGCGCGTTTCGTCGACACCGCCGCGCTGACTCCCGCCAAAGAGACGCTGACCTTCAACGGCATCCATCCCACCCCCGCGGGTCTTGAGCGTTGGGCCGATGTGGTCGGTGGTGATCTGGGTTGGACCAGCGGCGGAGAGCGTACTTGGAGCGCGCCGCAGACCACCGCGCTACGTGCGGCATTGGTGCGCAAGAACGACCTGTTCTTCCACCGTTGGCGCCCGGCGAACCACACCTACATCTTTGGTTTCCGTAAACACGAACAGGGCAAGAACGCCGCGGAAATGCCGCAGTTCGACGAACGGCTAAGCAAGACCGACAGCGCCATTGCCACGTTGGTCGCTGGTGGCGATGCGCCCGCCCTGCCGGTGAAGGCCGCCGAAAAGCCGACCGACACCGCGGCACCCGATCCCGCCTTTACGCTCGGCGAAAACATCAGCGCCGACTTGTGGGCCGCGAATCCGCTGATTTCCAAACCGCTGCACCTGAACTGGGACGCACGTGGTCGTCTGTGGGTCGCGTCGACGCCGATCTATCCGCAGATTGAACCCGGCGCGATCGCCAGCGACCGTATCTTCGTCGTTGAAGATACCGATCACGACGGCAAGGCCGATAAGTCAGCGGTGTTCGCCGATGATCTGTTGATTCCCAGCACGGTTGCTCCGGTTGAGCGTCTTGATGGTAAGCTGGAAGCCTACGTCGGCGCGTCGACCGATCTGCTGCTGCTGACCGATACCGATGGCAACGGCAAGGCCGACAGCAAACGCGCGGTGTTGTCCGGTTTCGGCACCGAAGACACGCACCACACCGTTCATACCTTGCATTGGGGCCACGATGGCCGCCTCTACTTCAACCAGAGCATTTACATCCACTCCCACCTGGAAACTCCCTGGGGTGTCGTGCGACTGAATTCAGGTGGAGCATTTGCCTATGACCCTGCCAGCGAGCGGGTCGAAATTCTGATCAAGGGCCTGTGCAACACCTGGGGTCACGCGATGAATGACGACGGCCAGTCGTTCTTCTCGGACGGCTGCGGCAACACCGGCATCACCTGGGGTTTCCCAGGTGGAGTATTCGTCCATAGCGAAGGCGCCCGCTCCATCGCTCCCAGCATCAGCAAAGGCAGCTACCCGAAGTTCTGCGGTCTGGAGCTGATTAAAAGCCCGCTGTTCCCCGCTGATTGGCAGGGGGACGCGATCACCTGCGACTTCCGTGCGCACCGCATTGTGCGTATGGGCATCACGCCGCTGGAAGGCAAGTCGGGGTACGTGTCCAATGATGAGCCCGATGTGCTGAAGACCGGTGACGCGTGGTTCCGTCCGGTCGATGCCAAGCTTGGCCCCGATGGCGCGCTCTACCTCGCCGACTGGACCAATCCGGTGATCCAACATGGTGAGGTCGACTTCCGCGACAGTCGCCGCGACAAAGTTCACGGTCGCATCTGGCGCGTGGCGTCCAAGGACAGCAAAGCGTTGGCGTGGACGCCGGTGGCGGGCCGTTCGATTCCAGCGCTGTGCCAGGCATTGTTGTCGGCCAACAAATGGGAACGCGACAGCGCACGGCGGGTGTTGGCGTTGAAGCTCGATGCGGCTGGTGAGAAGAGCGTTCGTGGCTGGTACGAGGCGTTGGCCGATCAGGACACCAAGGACCGTGCGGCGCGCGAACTCAACTTCGCCTTTCGCTCCACCCGCCGTCCGTTGTGGTTCTCGTTGCCGGCGGCGCTGCGTTCGACTGCTGGCCAGGCGCTCGTCGCGCGTGCCGCCGGCCCGGAAAATCCGGAGCGCAAGGCGCTGCTGCAGGTACTTCAGGAGTCGATGAAGAGCGCCGGTTCACCACGCGGGACCCTGGAGCTGATCCGGGCTTTGGTCCGTGTGCCGGAGCTGGATCAGGCGAAGGTCCTCTTGCGGCTGGTGCCCACCGCGTCCAAGGACGATCCCTACCTCGACTTCGCCATGCGCACTAGTTTTGAGCTGGTGGCGCCGTCCCTGTTGACCGCTTTGGATGCTGGTGGCATGGCGGCGTTGAATGATCCCACAATCACCGACGTCGATGTGGCGCGTGCTTTGTTGTCCCTGCCTGCGGATCGGGTAGCCCCGGTCGCCAACCGCTTGCTGCAGGACAACAGTCGACCGTTGACCGACGACAGTTGGGGTGCACTCGCCGCTTATGCCGGTGACTCCAAGGTGATCACGCGCCTGTTTGGCAGCTTGACCGCTCTGGGTGCAGCCAAGGACGTCAATCGTCAGACCAAGGTCTTGCACTGGACCGGTGATGCGGCGGCACGTGGCGTGAACGTGAGCAATGAACAACCGCCATTGGCGGGGTTCCTGACGGACCAGGACGACGGCATCCGCAAGGAAGCGATCCGGCTCGCGGGTTTATGGAAACGTGCTGACCTGGCACCGGCGCTGCGCGCTGCGGTTGCCGATGGCGCTGTGCGAAAAGAAGCGCTCGCTGCGCTTCAGTCGATCGGCGGCGACGCCGCGCTCAGCGAACTCACCACGTTGTTAGCAGAAGCGACTGCCGCACCACAGCGCGCCGAGATCCTCGCCGTGTTCGCCAAGATCGACGGCGGCAAGGCGCTCACCGCCGCTGCTCCGCTGCTGCAAGGCGCAACCACTGAGGCGGACGCCGCCGCGTTGTGGCGCGTGCTGTGGGCCGGTAATGGTGTGATCGATCGCGTGGTGAAGGACGGTGTGCCTGCCGACCTGCCCGAGGCCGCGCTCACCGCCGGCTTCAATACCGCGCAGGAACTCGGTGGCCGTGGTACGAAGCTGGCGGCAAAGTTCTCCGCCATCCGTCCCGCGCGTCCGACGGCGGTCCACAGTGGTGACAAACCCGCTGATCTGCCGGCGTGGATGGAATACACCCAGAAGAACGGCATCGCGAGCAAAGGCGAGGCGCGCTACTTCGGACTCAACTGCCAGATCTGCCACGCGATCGGCGGCGCTGGCGGCAAGCTTGGACCAGATATGACCACGCTCGGCGCCAGCGCACCGCTGGACTACATTATTGAAAGCGTGCTGAATCCCCAGGCGAAGGTGAAGGAAGGTTACCATTCGGTGGTCTTCCGCCTCAAGGATGGCGGCATGGTCATGGGTATCCCGGGCACTGAAACCGACAAGGACATCACCGTGCGTCTGCCGGGCATTGATCAGGTGGTGGCCAAGGACGCCATCGTCGGTCGCGACCTGGCACCGGGCAGCCTGATGCCGCCGGGATTAACCGATATCCTGCCGGCCGAGGACCAGGCGCACCTCTTCGCCTTCCTCGCTCAGCTGGGCAAACCCGGTCCGTTCGATGCGAGCGACGGAAAAATCGCGCGCATCCTGCGTCTCTCTGGCAGCTTGCCGGAAGGCACTGCGCCGGATCTGTCCAAGATGCAGGCCGCCTATCCCAACGTCGATGGTCGCATGTCGCCGCGCGCTTGGCGTGCCCCGATCGCGGCGGTCGAAGGCGACGGTTCAGTATACGTGATGGCGCAGGTCGATGTGCCCAACGACGGTCTGCTGACCATCACCGTCGAAGGCAGCGACCGTCCGTGGCTCGACGGCATCCGCTTCGATCCGCAAGAAACCAGCCGCCAGGTCAAGGCCGGCCGTCACACCATCGCGGTGTCAGTCGGGCGTGAGAAGCAGCCGAACAATCTGCGCATCAAGGTGAGCGCGGGACGGTTCGTGACGCCGTGATGAGCAGGCGGCTGTTTTCAGCCGCCTGCTTCATATGCGATCGTTTTGTTCAGACAGCTTCTGATACCAATTCTCCATCGGATGAAACGGGAGGAAAGGAAAGGCAGATCATACCGCAGAGGGCGCAGAGCCCGCAGAGCCCGCAGAGGGGAGATTTCCGCTCTGCGCTCGCTGCGCCCTCTGCGGTTAGATTGGCTGTCGGTTGTCGGATGAGCGATGGAGAATCGGTATGAAAAATAACCACGTTGCTCAATTCGCTCGGCGATGCCCGAACAACCACGGCAACAGCTCGGCCTCGTTGTACGCCGGCGTCCAGGCGTCGTGGCCAACGTCGGGATATTCGGTGTATTTCACCTGGGTGCCGCCGGCGCTCTTGATCGCATCGTTCATCAGGCGCGAACGCACGGTCTTCACCACGGTGTCGTTGCCGCCGTGGAAGATCCAAATCGGCAGCTTGGCCAGCACTTGCGCGGCGGTGACATCGCCACCGCCGCACACTGGCACAGCCGCAGCAAACTGACCAGGGCGGCGCGTGATCAGGTCCCACGTACCGAAGCCACCCATCGACAAGCCGGTGACGTAAAGACGCGCCTGATCGATCGAGGGACGCTGACGGAACTCGTCGATCAGTTCCAGCAGCAGGCCCATCGGCACACTCGGCTGGGCGGGAGTCTGGTGCGGCTTGGGATCGCCCCAGTCGACTTCGCACCATTTCTTGCCGTCGGGACATTGCGGTGCGAGAACGAAGCACGGGAATTTAGCGCGGACCTCGGGCTTGGCGAAAAGCGGAGCGCCGTGTTTGAGCTGTTTCTGGTTGTCGGTGCCGCGTTCGCCCGAGCCGTGCAGGAAGATCACCAACGGGTAACGCTTGCCGGCCTCGGGTTTTTCCGGCGCCAGCAGGCGGTAGGGCAGCGTGGCGCCGTCCTTGCCTTTGTGGGTGAAGGCGGTGAAGGCGGTGAAGGCGGTGAAGGCGGCAGAGGGCTCTTCAGCGCGCAGCGGAACCAGCAGACACAACAAAAACAGGGCGGTGAGGCGGTTGGGCATGGGGTCTCCGGCAGGGCGCAAGCTAGGGAGGTCTTGGCACAGCGGAAGTGTTCCGCCGCGTACAGGCGGACGTGTACGGCTGTCGATCTGGCCGCGGTGGGCGCTTCCCCCGTGTGCCGTGGACACCAGACTCCCGGCCCCGCTGAATGATCCTGGAGCAGTGATGCGCAATAGTGTGATGCCGATGGTGCTGGTGGTGGTCGTGGCGCTGGTGGCGCTCGTGGCGCTGCGCTCGGACACCAAGCCTGGAGTTAACGGGCCCGACCTGCACCCCAATATCTTCCGCTTGCCGACGAAGGAAAAATTCCGTGTCGAGTCCGCCACGTTGCAGTCCACCAATCAGGTGGTGATGGAAGGTCAGCCACCGGCGAACCGGAGTGAATCGTGGCGTGTGGTCCTGGTGGTGGCGAAGGATCGGCACCCGCTCACGCGCTCGACCGTGCTCGGTCTGGGCGAACGCCTCACCACACACGGTTCCATCGCCATCTTTGCGCCGTTGGACGCGCCGACATTCCCGATGGGCGTCAACCGCGTGATCACCGTCGCCACCGACGCCACCGACGAAACGGCGCAGATCCCCACTACACTTGGTGGCGAGGCACGTGCCACGATGCGCGTCACCACGCAACTCGCTCGGCTGCCCGCAGAGCATCCCGCTGCGTCGTTGTTGCCCCATCCAGAAGGCACGATGTCGGCAGCGTTGACCCTCACGCATCACACTGCTGCGCAGAGCGGTGTTGCCGGTTGGCCAAACTGGTGGTCGGCAGTGGGGCGTGGAGTGGCCGACACGGTGATCGCTCAGCTTGCGCCGGATGGTCTGCCGGCGGTGGTTGATTCGCAGACAAAAAAATGGCTGCCGACACTCATGCCGCTCGCTGACTGGGGCGCGGCATTGCCGCAACCGCCGACGACCGAACGTCTGCGCTGGGATTTCGCCTTTCAGGAACCGCTGGTGCGCGGCTGGGTCGGACACGTCACCGGCCTGACCTCGCCAGACCGCAGCGGTGTCGAACAGCCGACGCTCGATCAATTATTGGCGCGGATGAAAACCGGCACGTGGGAAGAAGTCGGTACCAAAGGTCTGCGCATGTTCACCCGCACGCAGGATGGCCACACCGATTGGTTCAGCATCACTAGCCGCGAGGCCGGTTGGGCGGTGGCGTGGTGGCAGGAACGCCGCGGCATGCCGGAGCTTATGAGTGATTGGGCGAAGGACTCGGCGACCAAGAATATCGGTGCACAACGTTTGTTGCACGCCCACCGCGATTGCCCGGCGCTGCCCAAGGAATTGCAGGACGCTGCTCGCACGGCCCTGGATGGCGTGACGAAGGACGACGTGACGAAGGATGGCGTGACGAAATGACCACGCGTCGCCGGCCCGAGGTGCTAGCGCCGGTCGGTTCGCCCGACTGTCTTCCGGCAGCGGTGGCGGGCGGCGCGGATGCGGTCTTCCTTGGCCTGCGGCACTTCAATGCGCGCGGTCGGGCCGAGAACTTCCGCAAGGCCGAGTTGGCGCATCACGTCGCCTACCTGCATCACCACCGCGTGAAATGTTACGTGGTGATGAACACGCTGGTGCACGACGACGAGTATCCCAAAGCGCTCGATCTCGCGGCTGCCGCACATGCGGCCAAGGTCGACGCGGTGATCATCCAGGATCTCGGTTTGTGGCGTGCGTTGGCGCGTGAACTACCCGGACTCAAGCGCCACGCCTCGACCCAGATGACCATCCACCATCCGAGCCAAGTGGCGGTGCTCGCTGCGCTTGGTGCGGAGCGCGTGATCCTGGCGCGTGAGTTGTCGCTGGCCGAGGTCGCCGCCTGCACGCGTGAAGCCCAGCGTTTGGGCATCGAAACTGAACACTTCGTACATGGTGCGCTCTGTTACGCGTTCAGCGGTCAGTGCCTGATGTCCAATTTTGCTGGCTGCCGTTCGGCGAATCGCGGGACCTGTGCGCAGAACTGCCGCTTCGATTACATCGCCTCTGGCGACGGTGCGAAGGGCGATGTGCGAAGTGCGAAGCAGGAAAGTACCTCGCACCTCGCACCTCGCACCTCGCACGACAACCCCGAGACCGAAATTTCGATGAAGGATTTTTCCCTCATCGCGCGCATCGGCGAATTGGCGGATACGGGCGTCGCGTCGCTCAAGATCGAGGGCCGGCTCAAAGGTGCGGACTACGTCTACACCACCAGCCGGGTCTATCGTGCGGCGACCGAAGCGTGGGCTGCGGGCAAAAAGTTCGATCCGACGTGGGCGCGGGAACTGCTGAAGGATGTCTTCGCCCGGCCGCAGACCGAGGCGCCGCTGGATGGCGTCTATGGATCCGCGTCACGCCTGCATCGCTATGAGCCAGAACAGGATCGTGCGCCCGATGCGACGCTGGTGTCCGCTGATCGTCGCCGTGCTGAGGTAGTGGTGCAGAGCCGCGTGTCCATCACCGCTGGTCAAGGTTTCACCTTCAGCGTCGGATTCTTTACCGGCGGTTTCCTGGTCATCGGCGCGGATGCGCTCGGCGGTGATCACTAGCGTCTCAAGGTGCGCATCGCTGAACACGGGCCTCGTCTACCGGCGCACACGCCGTTGTTCCGCAACGCTAACCACGAGCGCAAACGTGAGGCCGCCACGGCGATGGCTGAGGTGCCGGTGCAGGCGGTGGCGGAACCGACCATTGCCTTGGCGCTCCAAGTCAGTGCCCATGTTGGCGCACCATTGTCGGTCACCGCTCGCGCCGCGGACGGTCGCACGGTGCAGGTCGCCAGCGAAGCCGCGTTGACCGTTGCCACCGGTCGCCCGGTGGATGAATCCCTGATGCGGGAGAAACTCGGCGCGTTCGGTGGAACGCCGTGGCATCTCGGTGACTTGGCAGTGAGCACCGATGGCCGGGCGTTTGCTCCGGCGTCGCTGCTCAAGGATTTGCGCCGTCGTCTCGTCGACGGCTTGGCGGCGTTGCCCGCCCGACCGAGCGCTCCGACCTGGACGCCACCAGAACCGGGAACGCCACGACGACGCACCACGGCGGTGTGGGTCGCGGTCGGCAGCATCGCTGCCGGCGAGGCGGCCCTCGCACACGGGGCGTCGGCGGTGTGGTTGGACGATCCGACCACCGATTGGTGGGGCACTGAAGCTCCGACATTGCCAGCGGCGGATCCACGTTGGTGGCTGCGTCAGGCCGCCACCGCGCCGGTCTCGCCGCATCTCGCCCGCTGTGGTTGGGGTGTGGTCGCCGGGCACCTGGGAGTATTGGCAGCAGCACGCGCCGCCGGACTGCCGGCGATCGCTGACTTGTTTTGTAACACCTACTCGACCGAGACGCTGCTCGCTCTACGCGATCTGGGAGCGCAGGCGGCAGTCATCAGTTTAGAGTGCAGTGGTCGTGAGATTGCGCGTCTGGCGGCACGTTGCGCGACGTTAGTGAACGATGGTGCCACGGTTCCTGCTCTGGCGCTGATCGCGCATGGCCGTCTGCCGGCGATGCTCACGCGTCAGGATCACGGCCTCGCGGTCGGCGCCACGCGCACCATTACCGCGGTGCAACGCGATGGTGGTCTGCCCTACGATCTGCAACGTCGTCGCCATGGCGACACGGTGATCTGGGAAGGGCGTCGCCTGTGCGCACCGGAACACCTCGCGCCAACGGCTGGACTGGTGGACGCGTGGGTCCTGGAACTGGCGGACCTGGAACCAGCGCAGGTGGGGGAAATGACCGCGGCGTATGTCGCGCTCGCTGGTGGGAGTGGCGATGCCGCGGCGATCACGGCGCTGGCCAGCGCCTGCTCACCACACGGCTTGTTCACCGGTCACTTGGCGCAGGGCAGTCGCGAACTTGATCTGGTGGTCGAACGCATGGAGGCGGGCGAAACAGCGGGCTGACGGTGTTGTTCTGGCGGGCGACAATCAGTGCCGCGAGAACATGTTCATCAGGATCCAGAGGAGCAGCAGACCGTTGAGGCCGAGCCCGATGCCGGCCACCACCTTCTGCGAATTCTTCATCACCACGCCGATGATGCCGAGCACCAGGCCGATGATCGGCATGACGAAAGAGAACAGTCCGAGGCCGACCGAAGCGGCCAGTCGCCGGCCATCCTCCTGGACCACGGCGGTGACGGCCGAGTTAGCCGCCAGCAGCAGGAAGAGCCAGAACAGGGCGAAGGCCACCAGGGACAGGATGCCGAGGACCAAACTCTGCTTGCGTGGGCGTTTACCGCTGGCCATTCCACGTGGTTGCTGGCGTGACGCGGTCCGTCCAGGGCCAGCAAGGCGTTGGGTCGATTTTCGTTGGGTCGCGGTGGGACGTTGGGTCGCGGTGGGACGTTGGGTGCCGGTGGGACGTTGGGTCGCGGTGGGACGTTGCACACGTCGGGTGGTGGTACGCATAGCAGCGTCACGCTGGCGATTCCCGGCGACATGCAAGACCGCGGATGTGCCGACTGTGGGAAGATGCCCTGGGCTGACGGGTCAGTCGTCTTGATCACGGTCAAGGATCCGCTGGGTCATCTCTGCCAGAACGCGCTGCAGATCCTTGTCCTTGGCGACCCGCTCCTCCGCCTGACGGATGCTGTAGAGCACCGTCGAGTGGTCGCGTCCGCCGATCATGCCGCCGAGCGCATCAAGGCTGTGGCCCGTCAGACGACGACCGAGCAGCAGCGCCAACTGACGCGCTTGTGCGACTTCGCGGTGGCGACGTTTGCTCGACAGATCACCTGGGCGCAGATCGTAGCGTTCTGCCACCACCTGCACGATGCGGTCGAAGCTGGCGTAGTCGGCGCCGACACCTGGGCGTTCACCTTCACGCAGGCGTTCGGCGAGTTTCACCACCTGGTGCATGTCCGGCGCGAAGGTGTCGACCAAGCGCGCTAGTTCGTTCGCCGGAATGTCGTTCGCGGCCTGTTCGCCGAGGCGACGTAACAGGGCGAGGCGGGTTTCCGCGTGCGGCGATTCGATCGACACCGCTAAGCCCCAGGCCAGACGCGTTACGAGGCGGTCTTCAAAGCCGGGCAGCTTACGCGGAGCGGCGGAGCCGGCGATGACGATCTGCTGGCCACGTTCGAGCCCGCTGTTGATCAGGTGGAAGAGTTCCTCTTGCGCGATCGCACGATGGGCCAGCGCATCAATCCCGTCGATCACCAACAACGCGGCTTTTTCCAGGCGTTGGCGTAGCGGTGAACTGCCGCGTTCCGCCAGCCGTTGGGCCTCACGCGCGACAAAATCGGGACCGCTGAAGGCAACCACCGCGTGGTCGTCAAGCATGCTGCGGTATTCGGCGGCGACCGCAGTCAGCAGGTGGGTTTTACCGCAGCCATTCGGTCCGTGCAGGTAGAGCGGGTTGTGTTCCAAGCCGGGTGCTTCGACCGCACGGCGACAGGCGGTGAGCGCCAGCTGATTGCCCGGATCTTGCAGGAAGGTGGCGAAGCGCTGTTCGCTGGCGGTCGAGCGGTCCGCAACATCCAGGCGACAGATGACTTGCAGGCTCATGCCTTTCGGCTTCAGCAGCGCGCGCAGTCGATCTGCCGCCAGTTCGTGGAACACATCGCGCCACACCGGATTGGGCACCACCACCACCAACCGCGCGGCGTTGGCGCGCAGGCGTAACGGGGGCAACAGGACTTCGGCAATCTCGGGTGGTAATGACTGCGCCAACGCCTTGAGGAAGGGCGCGGCGACCACGTCAGTGTCGGTGGTGGCCATGGCGATACCGTTGTGTTGCCCGGGCAACAATCAGTTCTTGAAGGTGATCTGCACCGGCTTCGGTTTGCCGCCGGGATTGGCGACCTGAACCGTTACCGCATCCTGATCAGTGCGGGCTCGCAACGCGGCGACGCGGGCGGCGTCTTCCTGATCGACGCCGTTCGGCACTGTCAGAGTGATCGACAACGGATTGCCGTTGGACGCTTTGGCTGCCGCTGGCTGGTCGCTGATGGTCAGGATGTAATGGAACTGTTGCCGGCTGCTGTCGATCGGCTGGGGCCGTTGTTTGATCGCCACGATCGGCGGGTAGCGCTTGATCAGACCACGTTCAAAGGTGTGCAGCACCTGGTCGGTGGCGAACTTGCCGGTGCCTTCTGCGTGACCTTGAATCTCGACGGTGACCAGACCGGGCTGACGGCTGAGTTTGTACGACTGGAGGAACACCGGGCAGTCGGTGGGATTGCTCTGCGCCGCGATGGCGCCGAGCAGTTCGAGCGCCACGCGTCCTGGGCGACGTTCACCGTCGATCCACGCCAAGCGCGAGGTATCGAGTCCCTTGGTGGTGCTCAACTCGTCGAGTTTCTTGCGTTTGTCTTTCGCCACCGGCACTAAGCCAGGCGCCTCGGCGGTGCCGTTCAGCTTGCTGATTGAGGTGCTGGCTCCGGCGATGTTCAGTTCCTGACGCACCAGCGCGAGCACGAACAACGCCGCAACGGCCGCCGCAGCGACGCGCAGCACACCCTTGCTCTGCCAGTAGTCGCGCGAGCGCAAACGTTCGTCCGCAAGAGCATCGAGCGTGACATTCTTGGCGCGCGCTGCGCCAAGAGCCACGGCCCATGCACTCGGCAAGGCGCTGTAGCGATCCAAGCGCTCGTTCGCGCCAGCCACCGGGATGCCAGAAAAGGGATTGAGCGGCTTGACCGTCATGCCCATACGTTCGGCCAGCCCATCGATGAAACCGTGCACCTGGGCACCGGCGCCAGTGAGCCAGATGGTCTTGGGATCGAGCGCATCGAATTTGAGCTGGGCCTTGGCGAAACGCACGTTGGCAGTGAGCACGCCAGCGATCTGGCTGACCTGCCGTTTGATTGCTTCGTGCAAATCGCTGGGCGCACCCTTGCCAAGTTTGGCGACTAAGGCGGCGGCGTCGTTTTCCGGCAGGGTGCGCAGTTCGGCGACACCGCGCACCAGTTCGTCCATGCCCGGCGTTTGCGTGCGCACGAACACCAGATTGCCATCGTGTACTAATGCGAGGTGCACGTGCGTGCCACCGACATCGGCGAGGATCGCGCTGCCGCTCTCGCTGCCGACGGTCGCGCGGTAGGTCTCGTACAGGCCGATCGCGGGATGGGTGAGGGCGGCGAGTTTACCGCCGTGTTTGGCCAATGCGCGTTTGAGTTGATCGATCAGCTTCTGCTTGATGGTCATGGTCAGCAGACGCAGGTCATCTGCTCCTGGGACTTCGGCATTGAACCAGCAAACGGCTACCGGTTCTTCACCATTCTGGAGTTCGAAATGCACCAGCCGATCAAGGCGTTCTGGCGAGGTCGGCGGTTGCAGCATGGTGCGCAGCAGCATGTCGGCATGCGACATGACCACGCGCACCTTGCCCAACGGACTCGGCAGGGGGGCGCTTTCCAATGCCTGGAGCGGATCGCTGCCAGCCGGCACCGGGAAATGTTCAAAGTCCTGGACCCCTTTGGCGTCGGTACGGATCAGGCGAATGGCGCGACTAGAGACCTCGACGGTGGTGAGCATGGTGCTGTGGTAGGGCCTTTGGAGCTGGATTCCACCAAGGACGGGAGCCCTGGGCGCTGGCCGTTCACGCGGCCCAGGACGGGTGAACGTTGGAACTTTTCACGTGGTGGGTTGACGCTTGTGTCAGTCGCGAACGCAACCAGCGCAACTCCCGCAATTATGCAGTACGCCGGCTTGCGCCTCCCCGATGGGGTCCTAGGGTTCGACGGTACTGCGTCCAGTTCAGGAGGGCAAAGATGCGCGTGAAATTGTGGGGAGTGAGAGGTTCATTGGCCACACCGATGTCCTCGGCGCAGCTGCGCGACAAAGCCCGGGCCTTGCTGGCCGAGGCCAAGCCGGCGGATCTTGCGAACCCCCAGGCGATCGAGGCTTACCTTGACCGTACGCCGCACAGTTGGACTTACGGCGGCAACACCTCGTGCGTTGAGGTCGAACTCGACAATCAGACCTGCATCCTCGATGCCGGTACCGGGCTGCGCAGCCTGGGGCTGAACCTGAAGAACGACGAGCGCGATCAGAAACACGCCCTGCACTTCTTCTTCACCCACTTCCACTGGGACCACATCTGCGGGTTCCCGTATTTCGGCCCGATCTACATGCCCGGTCGCCAGATCGACGTGTGGTCAGGTCGTAGCGATGCCCAACGCCTGCTGACGACGCAGATGGACGACGCGCATTTTCCGGTGAAATGGAACATGCTCAAGAGCGTCATCAGCTGCCATCAGCTGCCAGAAGACCAGCCGACCACGGTCGGCGAAGCCACCGTGCGCATCATGCCGCTGATCCATCCGGATAAGGCCTACGGCTACCGCATCGACCACAAAGGTCGTTCGGTGTGCTACCTGACCGACACCGAGGTGTCGAAGAATCCCAACAAAGTGGCGGAGACCTACGCGAAATTTGTCGATGGTGCCGACGTGGTGATCGTCGATGCGATGTACGGGTTCCTTGACTACCACGATCACATCAACTTTGGTCACTCGACGATCTTCAACTTCATCGACTTCTTCCGCGATGCCGACATCGGTGAGCTGGTGATCTTCCACCATGACCCGATGGCGAGTGATCCGCAGGTCACGCGGCTGTTCACGGATGCCAAACGCTACACCGAACTGGTGGCCCCGACGGCGAAATGGAAGCTCTCGGCCGCCCGTGAGGGGCAGTATTGGGATCTGCCAGGGCGCTGAACCGCTCGGCGCTGAACCGCTCGGCGCTGAACCGCTCGGCGCTGAACCGCTCGGCGCTGAACCGCTCGGCGCTGAACCGCTTAAGTACCTCAGCCGCCGACGCCCTTCCAGCCACGTGCCCGGTCGAGTGCCAGGGCGGCGCGCACGGCCTCCGCCAGGGTGGTATGTTCGCTCACCGAGGTGATGTCGACCGGCACCCAGATATCACCCTGTTCGATGGCGATGCGTCCGCTGCTTTCCGTGCGCAGGCACAGCCGTTCGACGATCATGCAGCCGGCGTGTCCCGTGCCGCTGCGGGTGAAGGTGGGGAGGACGTACATGGCGGGCGCTCCAGTTGGTTGGCGAGCATCGCGGTCGCCTGCGGGGTTGCCAGTCCAGGGCGGCCAGCGGTCGACCGGTCCAACTGCGTGACGGATCCCGCTACCAGGGCTGAGGTTCAGGGATTCCCTACCCGCGGTTCCCCGCTACACCCCCACGTCTGTGCTACCGTGCGCAGCAGTATCAGGGGGGCGGAATGGCCGTTCTGGTCGCAGGTGTCCAAGGAGAGTTTCGGTGAGTACCGCTATCGACGATCAGACTCCCAGCCTCGCGCAGCTCGTGGCCGACACCATTGTGCGCGGCGGCACCAGCGTCGCGTCCTTCGCCCGCACCTACGACATTCCGTACGTCAGCTTGATGAAGCTGATCAACTCGGGTCAGCCACCACGACGCAAGGCGGTCCTCGACCCCTTGGCCAAGGCCCTGGGCATCAACGAAGCCGCGTTCAACGCCGCGCTGGCCAAGTCCAAGTCCAATCCGCTGCCAGCCGAGGCGCCGCGCCAGAGCGACAACGCGCTCAATCCTTTCCACGCTGCCCTGCTGCGCCTGGTCGAGGAACGCCACTTCACCACCAAGGCCTTTGCCGAAGCGGCTGATCTTAGCGTGCTGACGGCCGCCAAGCTGCTCAAGCGCGGAGAGTTGCCTGGTCGCCAGACCACGCACGAGAAGTTGAAGGCACTTCTCGGCCTGAGTGAGATCGCTTACAAGGATCTGCTGGCGTCGTCGCGCACGGGCGAGGCCTCGACCAATCCCGATGGCGAGACCTCGGCGATCGAACGGAAAAATCGTGACGGGTATGTCGCCACCAGCAGCGGCGCGGCTCCGGCGAACACCACCAAGGGTGAGTTGTTCGAATTGATCGATCGGTTGTCGCCAGCACAGCTCGTGGCGCTGAAAAACTTTTTGTTGTCGGTGCTGTAAACGTAGTCGCGG
>Ga0105044_10007146_pt1 | contig 15376 bp, 15 predicted proteins | sample MAT01_FD_78092 | JGI IMG/M metagenome (GOLD analysis project Ga0105044, IMG submission 78092) | Freshwater microbial communities from Lake Fryxell liftoff mats and glacier meltwater in Antarctica - MAT-01 | ecosystem: Environmental > Aquatic > Freshwater > Ice > Liftoff microbial mat | place... | reverse complement strand
CTAAGACTGAAAAACCAGCTTTCCGTTCACCAACGTGTGCGTCACCCGGCCTTCAAGCTCCCGCCTGAGGTAAGGTGAATTCTTGCCCTGGCTGCGCAAGGTCTGCGAAGTAACCGCCCAGAACGCCCTGGGATCGAATACGCAGATATCCGCAGGCTGACCGGGCGCGAGAGAGCCAGCGCTCAAACCCAGCAGGCGGGCGGGATTGCCACTGATTTTTTCCAAGGCGAGCGGAACGGATACGCCGGCCCGCTCAGCCCATTTCAACGTCAGCGGTAGCAATAGTTCCAGTCCGGTGGAACCGGGCAACGCTTCACCGAACGGTACGTTTTTGGCGTCGTCATCGTGCGGCGTGTGGTCCGAGCAGATGGCGTCGATGGTGCCGTCGATCACGCCACGGGACAACGCATCGCGATCAGTCGAACTGCGCAGCGGCGGCGCGAAACGGTACTGCGAATCGAAATAGCCGATGTCGCAATCGGTGAGCAACAGATGATGAATGCCCACATCGCAACTGAGCGGCAGCCCCTCACTCTTGGCGGCACGGACCAGATCAACCCCCAATCGGCTGGAGAGCCGCGCCAGATGGACCTTCGCACCGGTTTCCCGCATCAGCGTGGTAATGGTAGCGATCATGACCGTTTCGGCACTGACAGGAACACCCGCCAGACCCAGCCGCGTCGCCACCTCGCCGTCGTGGGCGATGCCATGGTTGGCCAGATGCGATTCTTCGGCACGCAACCACACGGTGTAACCATAGGTCGCTGCGTACTGCATGGCGCGATACAGGGTATTAGTATTGACGATCGGCTCATGGCCATTGAAAAATCCGATGCAGCCCGCCTCGGTCAGCTCGACCATCTCGCTCAACCGTTCGCCCTGCAGCCCGACCGTCAGCGCACCCAGTGGGTAGACACGTGTCTGATGCAAGGCATTGGCGCGGCGCTTCAACATCTCGACCAGGCCGGGCTCATCGAGCACTGGATCAGTGTCGGGCGGACACACCAGCGACGTAACCCCGCCCGCAACGGCGGCGAGCATTTCGCTTTCCAGCGTGGCTTTATGCTCGAAGCCCGGTTCGCGCAGCCGCGCAGCCAGATCCACCAGCCCGGCACAGACGATCTTGCCGGCAGCGTCGATAACCTTGGCGGGTTTGAAGTTATCCGGCGCGTTCCCCATCGCGGCAATCTTGCCATCGACGATGAAGATCGATTTCACTTCGTCCAGCGACTGTGCCGCGTCGAGCAGGCGGCCGTTGTTGATCTGTAGATTCATGCGCCCACCACCGTGGCCATCACCGCCATGCGCACCGCGATGCCGAAGGTCACCTGCGGCAAGATCACGCTTTGCCTGCCGTCGGCAACCAGCGAGTCTATTTCCACGCCACGGTTCATTGGGCCGGGATGCATAACGATTGCGTCTGGCTTGGCGCGTGCAAGTTTTGCCGTCGTCAGGCCGTAGCTTTTAAAAAACTCGTGGGCGCTGGGCAGCAGCGCGCCGTTCATGCGCTCGTTCTGCAGGCGCAACATGATGACCACATCGCAGCCCTCCAGGCCGCGCGCCATGTCATGAAACACGGTGACGCCCATGCGTTCAACATCGGTCGGTATCAACGTTTTCGGTCCGATCACGCGCACATCCGGGCAGCCGAGTGTGGTCAGCGCGTGGATCCCCGATCGCGCCACCCGCGAGTGCAATACGTCGCCGACAATGGCCACGGTCAGATTGTGAAACGATTTCTTGTAATGGCGAATCGTGTACATGTCCAGCAGGCCCTGGGTCGGATGTGCATGCCGACCATCACCGGCGTTGATTATCGCGATGCCCGGCTTCACGTGCTGGGCAATCAAATGCGCCGCCCCGGATTCGGCGTGTCGCACGACGAACATGTCAGCGTTCATCGCGGCGAGGTTATCGACGGTATCGAGCAGCGACTCGCCCTTGGTGGTCGAGGACGCATTGATATTGAGATTGATCACGTCAGCCGACAAGCGCTTGGCGGCGATCTCGAACGTGGTTCGCGTGCGGGTGGAGTTTTCGAAGAACAAATTGAAGACCGACTTGCCGCGCAGAATCGGCACCTTTTTTACTTCGCGGTCCCCAACGCTGACAAACTGGTCAGCTGTTTCCAGCAGCGATTCAATCAATTGCCGCGGCAGCCCTTCGGTACTCAGCAGATGCTTGAGCTTTCCGTCTGAAGTCAGTTGGGGATTGAATGTCAGCGCCATGGTCGATAATTATTTTTTCTTGGTGTCTTTGGTGCGTACGTCGAATCGCAGATGATGGTTGTCGTCGACCAGTACCAGCTCCTGGCTCGCGTCCAGCGTCATGGTGGCACCGATATAATCGGCGGCAAATGGCAGCTCGCGCAGTCCGCGATCAACCAGCACCGCAAGTTTCACGCTGGCGGGGCGGCCAAAATCGAACAGCTCATTGAGTGCCGCACGCAAGGTGCGCCCGGTGTTGAGCACGTCGTCGACCAGCAGGATATGGCGGCCATCAACATTGATCGGCATGTCAGTGGATTTCTTTTGCGGGTGCAGCCCGATCCTGCCGAAATCGTCGCGATGCAAGGTGACCGCAAGTGTGCCTAATGGCGGCACCGCCTTAAGCATCTGATGCAGGCGCTCCGCCACCCACACGCCGCCACTGTGGATGCCGACCACAACGGTGTCGTCAGTGAGCGTGCCGATTTTGCTGGCGAGTGCGGTAACGAGCTGTTCGGCGTCAAGCTGCATGGCTGGCTCGCTCATCAAGAAAACTTTGCAGGATTACCTGTGCGGCGACGGCGTCGATTTCGGCTTTTTGCGCGATGCCCTTGACACCGCGCGCACCAAGAATACTGCTGGCTTCGACTGAGCTCAGGGTCTCGTTGATGTATGTCACCGGCAGGCGAAATTTCTCTGTCAGACGATTGCCAAATTTCTTCGCCAGGTGCGCGACCTCATGCGGCGTGCCGTCCGCGTGTTCCGGTTGACCGATGACAAAGCTCGCCGGCTGCCATTCATTCACCAGTTTTTCCACCGCACCCAGACGAGCCGCATTCGACTCAACGTGCAAGGTGGTCAGCGCCTGCGCTTGTGAGGTCACGGTGTTGCCAACGGCGACGCCAATGCGCTTCTCACCGAAGTCGAAGCCCAGAATGGTTTCTGCAATGGCGCGATCGCTATGCATGACCGGCGATGTCCGACAAATTTCCGTAATTGAGCCCCAACAGAGCCATCGCCGCCGTCACCCGCGTCTCGGCAGGCAGATCGAACATCATCGAGGCCTTGGCTTCCACCGTAAGCCAGCCATTGCGCTTGATTTCATCCTCCAATTGCCCGGGCGCCCAGCCTGCATAGCCAAGTGTCACCAGCAAGCGGCTGGGGCCGTGGCCCGCTGCCATCGCTTCGAGAATGTCTTTGGACGTGGTGAGGCCGGTGTCGTCGTCGATCTTGAGGGTGGAATTCCAGTCGCCCAGCGGCTGATGCAACACAAAACCGCGATCCACCATCACCGGTCCGCCGAAGTGCACTGGCTCCATGCGCAATGCCTCGTCGTTGAGTTCGATATTGACCTGCTCGAACAGCGTTCCCAGGGTCACATCGATGGGTTTGTTGATCACCAAACCGATGGCGCCGCGTTCGGAATGCTCGCAGATCAATGTCAGGGTCTTGGAAAAATGCGGATCGGCCATGCCCGGCATGGCAATCAGAAAATGATTGGTAAGATTGATACTGTTCACAAGTTAGAAATTTTACCCGTTAAACCCACGATTGACCATGCCAAACGTCCGATGCACGAAGCCATGAAAACACAACCATTGGCCGCCGCACTGTTCTGGTTCCGCCGCGATTTGCGTGCGACCGATAACGCCGGCCTGCACCACGCACTGAAATCGGCGCGACGGGTGCATTGCGTGTTCGTCTTCGACAAGCAAATTCTCGACGGATTGCCGCGCAAAGCTGACCGGCGCGTGGAGTTCATTTGGGAGAGTGTTCGTGCGTTGGCCACATCATTGCAAGCGCTTGGCGGCGGGCTGCACGTTCACCACGCGCGCGCCGAGACATTGATCCCAAAGCTGGCGCGCGAATTGAACGTCGATGCGGTTTTTGCTAACGAAGACTATGAACCGGATGCCATCGCGCGCGACCTGCTGGTGCGCGATGCGCTCATGCAGGACGACATTGGCTTTCACACCTTCAAGGACACGGTGGTCTTTGAAAAGGATGAAGTACTTACGCAGGTTGGCGGTACTTACAGCGTGTTCACACCTTACAAAAATGCGTGGCTAAAAAAAATCGACGCGTTGCAGCTTAACGCCTATCCGGTCGAGAAATACCGCGCGCATTTCGCCCCATCGCAATCAGCCGACCCATTGATGTCGCTGGAGGCGCTAGGCTTCGTGCGCACCAATCTCAAGACGCTGGGCATCGAGGGCGGCGAGGTGGCAGCACGGAATTTGTTGGCCGATTTCGTCAAAAGAATTGACGCCTACAAGACGGCGCGCGACATTCCCTCGGTGAAGGGCGTTTCGTATCTGTCGGTGCACAATCGCTTCGGCACGGTGTCGATAAGGGAGCTTGCGCGCACCGCCCACGCGCTGGCCCACAAGAGCGAAGGTGCTGCAACCTGGCTGTCGGAATTGATCTGGCGCGATTTCTATTTCCAGATCTTGTTTCACTATCCGCACGCGGCGAAGTCTGCGTTCCGGCCCGAGTACGACGCGATTGTGTGGCCAAACGACAAACAATTGTTCAGCGCCTGGTGCGAGGCGCGCACCGGTTATCCGATCGTCGATGCCGCGATGCGGCAGATCAATCAGACCGGCTATATGCACAACCGCCTGCGCATGATCGTCGCCAGTTTCCTCACCAAGGATCTGCTCATCGACTGGCGCTGGGGTGAGAAATATTTCGCCGACAATCTGAATGATTTCGACCTGTCGGCCAACAACGGCGGCTGGCAGTGGGCGGCGTCCACCGGCTGCGACGCCCAACCGTATTTCCGCATTTTCAATCCGGTGACGCAGTCAGAGCGATTCGATCCGGAGGGGAAATTTATTCGCCGCTATCTGCCGGAACTTAAAGCAGTACCCGACAAGTTCATCCACGCGCCGTGGCTGTTGCCGCCGCTGGAGCAGCAGGCTTGCGAAGTCGTTATCGGCCGCGATTATCCGGCGCCGATTGTGGATCACGCTACGCAGCGCATTGCGGCGCTTGCGCTGTATGGCAAGGTAAAGGGCAAACCCTAGCATTCGCGAGGCTTTCCGGATAGTTTTTGCCTGCAAGTAGCTAAAAGGCTTGAGTTTCGTCTTTGCATCCACGGGCTAATTAGATCGATCATTCTTGCGTATGACGACTTATTGACCGATTTCGATTAGCGGATTGCTCGGCGGTACCGAGCGGCCGCGCCCGATGTTTCGTTTGGGGAACAGAATTTCAAGAATGCGAAGGCGGAGAGGCGGCCTGCTGAGCGTGGACGGGCTAAGTTTGATCTCGCCATTTCAAGCAACGTTGGCAAATCAAATTTCACTGTCATTTCTCGCTACGCTAGAAATGACAGTGAATATTTTGGCAAACTCTTTTACTGGCGCGCCTTGTGGCAGCATTTGCCCTGAACGCCTTGCTGGTGCTGGGTTTGTGTTTAAACGGCGGCTGCGTGTTCGGCGACGCGCCGACCAGTCAGCGCCGGTGGCCGACCGATGGCGCAATGTCATCGCCCATGAACTATCCAGCGGAAAAGAATGGTCGCCAGCGCCGCACCGAAGATCTGCGCGACCATGAACATCGGCGTATCGATCATGCGGATGCCGGAAAAGGTATCGGTGAGTGAGCGCGCAAATGTAACGGCTGGATTGGCAAAAGAGGTGGAGGCGGTGAACCAGTACGCGGCGCTGATGTAGCAGGCGACTGATGCAGCAACCGTCGGCACGGTCGATTTGCTGTTGAACAGGATCACACTCAGCAATCCAAATGTCGCGATGAATTCGCTAAACCATTGTGCTGCTCCGGTGCGCACATGCAATGAGGGTTGAATCAGCGGCAGCTCGAACATCAGGTGCGCGAGGAGCACGCCGATAATCGCAGCCGCAAACTGTGCAGCGACATAGGCAGCCGCGTGTCGCCATGGCAAGCGCCCGCTGATCGCTTCGGTCATGGTCACCACGGGATTGAAATGCGCGCCTGAGATCGGCGCAAACATGGTGATCAATGCAAACAAAGCCACACCGGTTGCGATGGAATTCGCCAGCAATGCGATGGCCGCGTTGCCACCGGCTAGCCGCTCGCCCATGATGCCGGAGCCAACCACGGTCGCCAATAACAACGCGGTCCCTAGCGCCTCTACGGCGAGACGCCGGGACAAATCATAAGAACTCATTGCGCGTGGATGCGCTTGAGTTCGTTCGCTAGCGCCAGACGTTCGAGTTTGTCTACCGGCAAATTCACCAGCAATTCAATGCGCCGCCGGATGTCGTGAAACACTTTGCCGAATGCGCGCCGCTTGTCGTCATCGCTGCCCTCGCCTTTCGATGGATCGGGAAAGCCCCAGTGCGCGGTGGCAGGATGGCCCGGCCATATTGGGCAAGTTTCACCTGCCGCGTCATCGCAGACGGTGATGATGATGTCCATCCTCGGCGCATCGGGTAGCGCGAATTCATCCCACGATTTGCTGCGGATGTCGTCGGTGAGGTAACCGATGGTCCTGGCCATTTCGATGGCGAACGGATTTACGCGACCGCTCGGCATGCTACCCGCGCTAAAGGCCTGGAAGTGCTCGCGGCCGATGGTGTTCAGGAGCGCTTCGGCCATGACCGAGCGTGCGGAATTGTGTGTGCAAAGGAACAGCACATTGAATACACGATCAACCATTGCAGCAAGCTTTCTCGGTGGTTTTTAAGTCTGCGTGCCAACTGCGCATTTGCCCACATCGCAAGCGGCGATAGACGGTGAACAGGAACTGCCCGCACAACAGTTTTCGGTGAGGTAACCAATGAGGTCATTCATGGTCTCGAAATTGGCCGAATAGATAATCGAGCGGCCATTCGGCGTGGCAACTGTGAGGCCGGCATTGGTCAGCTCCTTCAGGTGAAAGGAGAGTGTGGCGTTGGCGAGGCCCAGTCTTTCGGCGATGGTGCCAACTGGCAAACCCTGCGGCCCGGTTTCGACCAGCAGACGGAACACGGCCAATCGGGTTTCCTGCGCCAGCGCCGCCAATGCGGCAATCGTATTCCTCGTTTCCATGTTTCCAATAGTATGGAAATGAAACATCTACGTCAACTGATTTTTGTAAGATTGTGTGCAGCGAGATGACTGATAAAGTGCTACTCGGGTAACCGCCTTAACGCGTTAGCCATTTGTATAATTTTCCCGTTCCCTGATCAACCACCTCTTCGAAATAGAATGCCCATGAAACTTATCGCCTCGCTGTTTGCTGCACTCGTCCTGACATTTGCCAGTGGTTCCGCTCAAGCCCAGAAAACGCTGGAGCTGGGCGTCGGTTTGTTTCAACCAGACAAGGAAAAGAACGACGCCACCTACAAACCCATGGCTGAGTACCTCTCCAAGAAGCTGGGTCAGCCGGTCCGACTGCGCACTGTCGATACATGGGAAGGCCTGGCCAAGTCACTCGCTTCCGGCGAAACCGACATGGCATTGATGGGTCCATGGGGATATGTACTGGCGAACCACCAAGCCGGTGCCGAAGTGATGGCTACCATCCTGTATCAGGGCAAGCCCGAGTACTTCGCCATCATGGTGACCAACCCCAAAAGCGGCATCAACAGTATCGACGACCTGAAGGGCAAGACCTTCGCGTTCGGCGACAAGGGCTCCACCTCGGGCTATCTGATTCCTTTTCATGAGTTCCAGAAGCGCGGCATTGACCCGGATAAGTACTTTTCGAAGGTGATTTACACCAGGCATCAAGCCATCGAAACCCAGGTGACGCGCGGCGAACTCGACGCCGGTGCCGACTTCAACCGCAACCGCGACACCATGATCAACGACGGCCTCATCAAGGCCGCCGACAGCAAGATTTTCTGGACCTCGGCGCCGTTACCTAACGACGCGTTTGCCGTATCGAAAGATCTGGCCAAAGATAAGGCCTTCACCGCAAAGCTGACCAGGGCGCTTGTGGATATGGGCGAGGAACTGAAAACACAGGCCAACCTGCTGCCGAACAATTACACCGGTTTTGTCGCCAAGACCAACGCCTTCTACAAGCCGATCCGCGACGCAGGCCTGGAGACGGGCAAGCTCACACCAGTGAAATAAGCGCGATTTTGCGAGTTTTATTGACCTCCCATCAATTGCGCGTGAACTTGAAACTGACTCGCCTTTATTCCAGCGGACAACCACAAAGGTTGCGTCGGGCTGGGAATCCAGTCCGCCCGAAATCTGCTATCCAACGATCTTTAGAGTCAGTTGGTGGTAGGGCTGGGGCCCGCTCTCCGCCGGGACGACGGCAAAGAAACGGTCGCGATGTTTTGAATGCGGAATCAATTGTGAGCGCAGCGTGACTCGCGACGCGCCTCCCCCAGCCGACTTACCCGAAACCCCTCGGAGCTTGACGGCGTCGGCGTCGGCGCACGCGAAATCCGCCCCAACAAGACTGCGTTTGGGCGGGTTCTCAAGCCGACGTGCGGCGTGGCTGATGGCTGCGTATTCACTGCTGGTGGTGTTATGCGTCGGCAGTTTGATCCACGCTGGGGATTTTTCGTTTGGTCGCAACCCCTGGCGCAACCTGGTCACCACCGCAGGCGAATTGTCGCAGCCGAGTTTTCTTAACCTCTGGTTTGGCGACCAGCACCTCGAATACAAGTCCGACGATGGCCGTGTACTGCGCGTGGAAGATCAACGGGCGGTAGAAGCCAGGTTTCTAAAGGGGCTCGGCGTCGCGGTCTGGACCACGCTCAAGATCGCCACGCTCGGTTCGTTGCTGGCCGCACTGTTGGGTGCACCGCTCGGTTTCCTCTCGGCCAGGAATATGCATGCGCCGAAGCCACTGTCTTGGATCGCACGCGGCATACTCGATATTGCGCGCTCGATTCATTCGCTGGTGTTCGGCCTGCTCATTGTCGGCATTGTCGGCCTGGGGCCGATGGCCGGCATTCTGGCCATTGCCTTACATTCGATGGGAACTTGGGGAAAGCTGTACGCGGAATCGATTGAAACGCTCGACATGCGGCCAATCGAAGCGGTGCGCGCTACCGGGGCGTCGCCTGCGCAAGTGTTCCTGTTTGCGGTATGGCCCGCGCTGCTGCCTAATTTTCTGTCTAATCATCTCTACATCTGGGAATACAACATTCGCGATTCCACGGTGCTGGGCCTGATCGGTGCTGGTGGATTGGGGCTGTTGGTGTCTGAGGCCGTGTCGCTGTTCCAGTGGGGACGGCTGGCGACGATCCTGATGGTCATCGTGCTGCTGGTGGTGGCGTTCGACGCATTGTCGAGGAAAATACGCGCTGCTGTGCTGTAGGTAATTTAGCCCTTCGTCAGACTCAGGACTAAAGGCATGTCGAACTATTGATGGGCCACGTTGAATCAACGCCTTGCATAGAGTTCCAGCAATAAAGTCCGCCGTACAAAATAGCGCACCCAGCCGGTTGTTCAACGATACCAAAGTTGGCTAGAGTTCAAATTGAATGGCTGGTTTCGGGAAGGTCGAATGGCTCAAGCCGTCCGGAAGCTGCTGCTCAAAAGTAAGGTGATAGCAAGTACTTCCAGATTGCCCAGCAGGCGAGCATCCAAACCAAGACGACAAGAACAATGCCCCAATTGTTTTTTGGCTTTCGACCTTCCTTTACCATCCACTCATCAGCCTTTGTCCTGCATTCAGTAAGGACACTAGCGGGAATAAGTTTGATGGCTATCCAGATCAGGCACGGCAGCAAAATGACATCGTCGAGGTAGCCCAGCACCGGGACAAAATCCGGAATCAGGTCGATGGGACTCAGCGCGTAGGCGACAACCAACACGCAAAGTAACTTGGCGACGAGGGGGGTGTCGGCATGCTTGCAGGCGAACCATAGCGTGACCCCGTCACGCTTAATTTTGCGTGCCCAATCACGCACCTTTCCGGGAAGCTCCATCGGTTAGCCCGTTTTGAATTCAAGTCAGCGCGAGTATACCGACGGTATCGAATCACCACTTTGCCAATAATAGCCCCGTTGGCCGGTCAAATTCCCCCACTTCTGGCCACCTCAAATTCCCCTACCTGAGAGTCGCTAAGCCGACACCAAAGCATCGATTTCGGGGCGTTTAGGCGATTGTTGGCAAACAGCGAGAATGTCCTTCGGCGGGCTCTGGACGAACGGCGGGTTTGGAGGAGTTATCTTAGTCCCGGGCAACTATTTTTCGCCCGGCAAACGCCGATCCAACCTTCAATTCGTACTATTTCGACTGGATTTTCCATTCTTCCCCGCAGTTCGTGCCGCCTCTTCTGCAATCCGGCCCGGTGCGCATTGAGAAGGATGTGTTTCGGCCCTATTCTCTGAGCATCCCGTAAACTCTCGCATCGCACGGAATTCAAACCATGTTTAAAGCTCTCGGCAACTTCATTTTCAGAACCCCATGGTGGGGTATCGCGCTCTTTGGCCTGTTCACCATGGTTGCGTTGGTTATGTTTACGACGCCAATCCATGTAATCCGTCTGGCCGAGAGCGGCGCCACGGCCGGCGAAAAACGTGCCATCAAACGTGAAATCGATCTCGCTTTCGGTGACAGTGCATTGAATGTCGCCGAAGGCATCGTCTCCACGATGAAAGAGCGTGCGATAGACCCGGCCAGAAAGGCCGAACTTGATCGCGCATTGAATGAAATCGAACGCGCCCGCAAGGAGCTCTCCAACGCACAGGCGCGAGTCGGCAGTGACATGCGTACTGCCGCCCGTGAGGCCGCTGTCGCCGCCCAGGAAGCAGCCATTGATGTCGCACAGGCCGCCATCGACTCGGCGACCGAAGCGCGCGAAACCATCGAAGAGGCGCGCCGCGAGGCATTGGACAAACTACGCAACAAGGGCATAGACACGACGGCCACGGCAAGATCATTTGACGACTTGATCCGCAGCGCAAAGGAGCGCGAGAAAGCCGCCAGGGATGGCCTGAGTGCGATCAAGGGGCTGCGCGACCAAAATGTCAACGTAAACATTGATCTGGGCAAGGCCTTGAAGCTCGATCTGAACACGGATTCGGCTGGCAAATCGGGCGTGTCGGTGAGTATCGATGAGAGTGGCGTAAAGAAAATTGTCACCGGTCCCGTTGCGCCAATTGCACCTACTGCACCTACGGCACCTCCAGCTTCTGCCGCGCCAGTGGCCGGCAAAGCAGCCTCTGTACTGCCGGCACCACCGGCTCCGCCGGTAGCGCCAGGTAAAGCCAAGCCTGCCGCCGACGCGCATGTCGGCATCGACGGGGCCGGTATCCATCTGCCGCCAATCGCACCTCTGGCACCACTCGCTCCCGAGATGCGCGACGACATTCGCGCGAAAGTCGCAGGCGATGTCTGGCGGATCGGCGTGGGATCGGCGTTGATATTGACCTTTATCCCGCTGTTCATCGTGCTGATCATCGCCAAGTACTACATTGGCCGTTCCCGCCGCGCGCTGGCGTTGGCCGACAAGAAGACCGAGGAAGCCGAGGTCAGCAATGTGAATCGGCAGGTTACGGAAGCGCGTCTGCAAGCCCTGCAGGCCCAGGTAGAGCCGCACTTCCTGTACAACACATTGGCCAATGTGCAGGCGCTGACCGAAGTCGATCCGCCGGCCGCCAATCAGATGGTCGGACACCTGATCCAGTACCTGCGCGCATCCTTGCCGAAAATGCGCGAAAACACCTCCACCGTCGGCCAGGAAGTCGAACGCGTTCGCGCCTACCTGAACATTCTGAAAATGCGTATGGGTGCCAGGCTCGAATTTGGCATCGATGTGCCTGATGACATGCTAACCGCACCGTTCCCGCCGATGATGCTGCCCTCGCTGGTGGAAAACGCGATCAAGCACGGACTGGAGCCGCAACGCGACGGCGGGCGCATCGATGTCATCGTTTCGCGCATGTTCACCGCAGACGGTGACCGCATCCGCCTGCAGGTCAAGGACACCGGGCGCGGTTTGTCGGATGCACCGATACAGGCGGGCGGCGGTGTAGGACTCTCTAATCTGCGCGAACGTTTGACCGCGCTTTACGGCGACAAAGCCAGATTCACGATTGAATCAAACGACCCCAAAGGCGTAGTGGCGACGATTGAGCTGCCGGCCACGCAGGCCGCGCAGCAGGCAGCGTCGCCCGTCGCGGCGGCACGAACGCTGCTCAAACCTGAGCCGCCGAAGACCGGCTGGGGCCGTGCCTGGGGTGCTGCCACCAAGACCCATAGCGCATGGACAAGAATACTCTCAGTGATTTTCGTCGGGGTGATGTCGATACTCGCGGTACTGCTGGTGGTTAGCCTGATTGCGCTCTACACGGGTTGGATCCCGGTGCACATGGGTGCATCACGCCTGGGCGGCATGGAAGGCATGGCGCTGGGTTCGGTTGGCCTGCTGATCGGCTTTGGAATTGTGGCGTTGGTCGTCGCGATCGTCATTGCTCTCGTTTACGGACTCGGCTTCCTTGCGGTGGGTCTGCTTGTTTTTATTCCACTGGCGATACTGATTTCGCTGGTGCCCGCGCTCTCACCAATCGCCGTGCTGGCTTTCCTGGCCTACTGGTTCTGGTGGCGCAAACGCAGCAAGCCGATCACGATTGATGCGCCGGTAAAGTAGTAGCGTCATAATCGGGACCTGGAAATTCGAAGAAGACAAACATGACAATTACCGCGATCATTGCCGAAGATGAACCGATCCTGCGCGCGCAACTGAAATCCAAGCTGGGCAAACTCTGGCCTGAGCTGCAGATCGTCGCCGACGTAGGCGACGGAGAAGCCGCGCTGGAGGCCATCGGCGAGCATCAGCCGCAGCTGGCGTTTCTGGATATCCAGATGCCGGAGATGACTGGCGTTGAAGTCGCCAAGAGTCTGGCGGCCAACCGCGAGCTGCGCTGTCATGTGGTGTTCGTGACGGCATTTGATCAATACGCGGTGGAGGCATTTGAATCCGGCGCGATTGACTACATATTGAAACCCTACAGTGATGAGCGCCTCAAGGCAGCCGTTGAGCGGCTCAAAGAACGTCTGTCGATTGTGCCCGCGCCGCCGCCACAAAATCTGGAGGCGCTGGTCGCGCATATTTCAGCCAAGCTCAATCCGCAAAGCGAAAAACTGAAATGGATCAAGGCCAATATCGGCTCCAACCTGCGGTTGATCCCGATTGAAGACGTGCTGTTTTTTCAGTCAGACGAAAAGTACACGCTGGTCGCGACCAAGGAATTCGATGCGCTGATCAAAACCCCGATCAAGGAAATTCTCGACGGGATCGATGCCGAAAAATTCTGGCAGATTCATCGCTCGACGATCGTCAATGCCGGCGCTATCGATGCGGTGACACGCGATTTTCGCGGCCAGGCGACAGTGAAGGTTAAGGGCCGCAAGGAAAATCTCACGGTCAGCCGACCGTTCTCGCATTTGTTCAAGCAGATGTAGTTTTGGCTATTTGCAGTCCAGGGCTCTCCAATAGGAAAAAAGGCCGCCATTTTGACCAGCGTTTCATGAAGGGACGGCCCGCTAATGCTTGGATCAATCGCCTTCTCAATGTCCTCGAAACGTTGCCGTCGCAGTAGCTCAATATAGCTTTTGGCCAACGCTTATTCGGCTGGTGACGTAAACTTTTGAATCATTTCTGCTTGACTGCACCCCGCAAGCGCGATCAGAAGCAACAACACAAAGAGCCGACGAAAAAAGGGACTGTTCATTGAAAGCTAACGTAGAGCTAACCGGCGCTGTGCGGTCTTATCGCGCAGCGTCGAGCGACTGAAAGGAGCAAGGTTGAGCGCCGGGTTAGAGGGCGGCGTTCTCAGCACGGAAGCACCTGAATGTTGCTGCCAATGGAACTGAGCAATTGCGTGGTAACCCTCGCTCGGTTGAACAGGACGTCGCAAAGAAATGCGAAGACGATTGACAAATAGGGGATGTACGTAAAACCCACGTAGTCGCTGAACAGGATGGTATGCAGCCAGTTCTGGTTGAAGAGATAAAGGTAGCCCGTGACGGTAGCAGCCAAGACCAGAGCGAAGGCTGGCAGAACCAGGTGCAGCCCAGCACCCCGTTTGAAAAAGGCCGCGGTCCCTAGCAGCGCAAAGATTAGCGCGTTTGTGCCAGTGAAAATACGAAACTCGCGAGTCAGCTTCTCGGCGATTTCCATGTACTTTGTTCGCATGAGCGACGTTAGGCGCTCTTGGGCTTGGAAGGCCCTAGCGCTCTGCGATTCGAAGCCATCGCGAAAGCGATTCTCGATTTTCTTTCGACATTCGCAGTCAAGGTTACGCATTTCTGCGATGACGGCGGAAATTCGCTCAGGAACCTTTTCTTTGAGTTGCCGCCTCGCAGTTTCAGCCTCTTCAGCGTGTTTCTTGATCCAGGCGCCAGCTTTGGTTGATAAGAATTTGTCATCAAGTGCGTCAATCTTCTCTTGTACCTTTTTCTCGATTTGGTGCCGAATGATGTCCTTCGCAATTTCTTCGACATAGCCGGCATTGAGAAGCGAGGCGAAAAACGCTGCGCCAAACAACACTGTGCCGACAGCGGAAAAGACTAATAGCAATGTGCGAATGGCGCTAAACATGAGCCCTTTAATAATTAATGTGAAGCGCGGCGAAGCCGTCAGCCTCGACCGCCATGTTGTACGGAATACGCTGAGGCGAGATCTTCACGGCCGGTATAACCACGCGGACGATAGCGGGCCGCCGCCGTTACCGTATCCCCCCGTAATCAATGCGCCGCCGCCCGTGAGCGGCGCGGCGGCGGAGAACTGACCTGCCATTCGAGCTGCGCCGGCAACCACGACGAACATGCGTGCACGCGGGTCGTACACCTCAGCTTGTGGCGCACCTCCCGCAATCAAGACCAGGCCGTTTGGAAGCACGAGGCTGGTGCCAGCATGCTTGTGACGAGCGAACTTCATCTGCGGCCCTGCGATGAAAGTCGCCATCTTCGGATCGAACAATTCCGACGAATCGTACATCCCCCGATCGTCGCGTTCGTCCGAACCGGCGATGACAAGAACGATGCCATCCGGAAGTAGGATGGCATCGTGCTTGTGGCGGCGAGTGCGCATGTCGCCGGCGCGGGTAAAGACGCCCGTAGCAGGGTCGTACATCTCGGCCGACGCATGAATCTTGATGTCCGCCCTCCGACCGTGGTGCCCGCCAACGATCAGCACCCGCCCGTCCAACAGCCGGACGCCCACGTGGCTCTCGCGAGCCACGGACATACGTCCCCTAGACAAGAATCGGCCCGTCGCGGGG
>Ga0105044_10007145_pt1 | contig 15376 bp, 13 predicted proteins | sample MAT01_FD_78092 | JGI IMG/M metagenome (GOLD analysis project Ga0105044, IMG submission 78092) | Freshwater microbial communities from Lake Fryxell liftoff mats and glacier meltwater in Antarctica - MAT-01 | ecosystem: Environmental > Aquatic > Freshwater > Ice > Liftoff microbial mat | place... | reverse complement strand
GTGGCTCCCCTGGCCGCCCGAGGCGACCGCCCGCAACGTCGACACCCTTCGCCAGGATCCCAACTCGATCCTGTGGCTCTACCGGGAGGTCCTGGCGCTCCGACGCTCACGGCCGGCGCTGCGGGTCGGCGACCTGCAGCGATGGGATCTGCACCCGGACGTCCTGGCCTTTCGACGGGGAACAGGACACGACGCGCTGCTGGTGCTCGTCAACATGGGGAACGACGACCTGGACGTGCACCTGGACCTCGACCCAGACGCTGCCCGTGACCCGGACCATCGGCCGAGCTGGACCATGGTGTGTTCCAGCGTCGAGGGTGTCACCGATCCGGCCACCACGGCTGCGGTCTGGTCAGGCCGACTCCGGCGCAATGAAGCGGTCATCCTGGGCCAGTGATCGGATCGAGTTCGGCAGATCAACGCCTTCCGACAGGTCAGGTGCAGGAACTGGATCACCCCAGGTGGTCACCAGCGGGACCACCCCAGCCCAAACCGAGCTTCCTACATCGTCGTCCGGATCATCGGAGAAGCCGATGCTCACCTTGGCCGAGGCCTCGTCCAGCGCCAAGGCAAGCACCGCGGTCTGACGGAGCTCGACATCGGACATCGGTCGGACCTCGGCGGTCCGCCCCGGAATGAGGTGTTCGCTCAACGCCGTCAAGGCCCGCACCCGTTCCTCGGGATCGGTGACAGCGCGCGGTGTCCCCATGACGACGACCGACCGATAGCGCATCGACGACTGGAAAGTTGACCGGGCCACGACCATGGCATCGAGCAGCGTCACCGTGACGCAGATCGGCGCAGACGCGGCGGTCCGCAGCAGTCGTGAGGCGACTGACCCGTGCAGGACGACCTCGTTGCCGATCCGGGCGAACGCCGTCGGGATGACGACCGGGCGTCCATCGGCGCCCACGACGCCCACGTGTGCGACCAGCGCGGCGTCGAGCACGGCGTCGATCGTGCTGCGGTCATAGTCCGCCTTGTGTGCCTCGCGACGAACTCGGACCGCCTCGGACGGCGCTGGCCCGCGGCCGCAGCGCCCCTGCGACTCCGCCGACTCGGGCACATCCGACGAATCGGGCACATCCGACGAAGTCGCGCCATCAGTTCCCGGTTCCACCATCGAGCCAACGTAATCGGGCCTCGTGCTCGAGCAGCCAGGCTTTGGCCCGCACCCCACCGGCGAAGCCGGTGAGCGAGCCGTCGGCGCCGACCACCCGGTGACAGGGCACCACGATCGACAGGGGATTCCGACCGATGGCCCCACCCGCCGCCCGCACAGCGGCCGGCCGTCCCATGGCGCTCGCCTGCTGGGAATAGGTGCGGGTCTCGCCGAACGGAATGCGGGCCAACGTCGTCCATGCCAGCCGTTGGAACTCTGTCCCGCTCGCTTCCGCCGCCAGCGAGAACTCCTGACGCGTCCCGGCGAAGTACTGGCCCAGTTGGTCCACCGCCGGCCGCAGCCGAGGGTCGTCCCGATCGGCAGCGACGGCAGCGGGCAACCGGACGCGACCGTCCCGATCGTCGGGCCAGAGCACGGCGATCAGACCGGCCTCTCCTGCCACCAGCCGCAGGGTCCCCACGGGAGTGTCGATCGTCGTCTGCACCAGTTCGCTCATGTCGACTCCTCGGTCGTGTTGCCGGCATCGATCACGCTGGGCACCGGCGCGTTCGCGTCCGGGGCCTTCGGATCGTTGGCCCAGAGGTGTACTGCGGCGTGGGACCGCCAGGGTGACCATCGTTCGAACGACGACCGGACCACGTCAGGTCCGGTGACCCCGACTGCGGCCAGGCCGCGGCGGATGCCGGCGTCTCCCGCAGGCAACACATCCGGATCCCGATACCACCGCAACGCAACGATGGACGCGGTCCAGGGGCCGATCCCCCGGACGCCGCGCAGGGCGCGCACCGCGAGGTCCCGGTCTGCTCCCACACCCAGGTCGAGCTGCCCGTCGGCCACGGCGTTCGCTGCGGTCACCAACGTGACCGCACGCGAACGAGACATCGCCAACAGTTCGGGGTCGATGGCCGCCAACTCATCGGCGCGAGGGAATCGGCCGGACCCGATCAGCTCGACGATCCGTCCGAGCGTGACCACCGCGACGGCCACCGACACCTGTTGGCCCACAATGGCCCGCACCAGCATCTCGAAACCGTCCGCTGCGCCCGGGACCCGCAGACCCGGCCGTGCGGCGATCCAGGGCGCAAGGATCGGATCGGCCATCAGCGCTTCGTCGATCGTCGCCGTGTCGGCATCCAGGTCGAACAGCCGGCGACATCGACTCACCGCCGCGATCAGATCCGCCGGATCGCTGAGCGTCAGATCGATCTGCAGCGAGGCCGTCGTCGGGGTCATGACGGCCGTGGCCGGCCCGCCCGGCAGATCCAACACGCGCGAGAACGACCCCAACCCGCCCGACCCCGGCCCACCCCATTCCACCCCGGCGACCGCACGGGCCGCGAAGAACGCCACCACCGCTGCTCCGTCGAACGGTTCGCGTGCCGGCAGTTCCAGGTTCAGACGTATCGGCCCACCCTCGGCTCGGACCGCTGGCCGATCGCCGCGAATCTCCGTCGGACTCCGGCGGGTGACGGCGACCACCGTCTCGTTGAACTGTCTGATCGAGGAGAACCCAGCGGCGAAGGCGATCTGGGCGAACGCCAGGTCGGTCCGCTCGATCAACGACACCGCGGTCCGAACCCGCTGAGCCCGGGCCAGGACCAGAGGAGGAGCACCCACCGCCGCCACCAGTTCGCGGGAGATGTGCCGGGTACTGAAACCCAACATGGCGGCCAGGCCGCTCGTCCCTTCCCTGTCCATCACCCCGTCGGCAATGCAGCGAAGGGCCCGACCGGCCAGATCCGCCCGCTGGTCCCACTCCGGCGAGCCGGGAGCAGCGTCTGGACGACATCTCCGGCACGGGCGAAAACCGCGCTCCTGGGCGCCAGCCGCTGCGGCAAAGAACTCGACGTTGCGGCGAAGCGGCGTCCGCGCCGGACACGACGGGCGGCAATAGATTCCCGTGGTTCGAACCGCCGTGACAAAACGGCCGTCGAATCGGCGGTCGGCAGACCGAATGATCTCGTAGCAGCGGTCCGCGTCCAGCACCTGAGCATCGTGCCAGGCCCTACCGCCGATGGCTGGCGGGTTTCGGACACGTCAGTCGACAGTACCGGTCCCCCCGGAACCGTCGTGCGGCTCCGGCAGGCACTACTTCAGTGTCTCGAGGTAGGCGATGATCTGGTCGATCTCGGTGTTGGACAGGTCGTAGGCGTTCATGTTGCCGCCGTAGCCCTTGACGATGCGGGCCTCGGGCTTGCGAATCGACTGGATGATGTAGTCGCGGTCAGCAATCGCGTTCGGCCCATCTTCGAACTCGACCGTGCTTCCCAGCAGCCCGGCGAACGTCGGGCCGGTTCCCTTGGAACCGTCCACGCTGTGACACCCGACGCAGCCCTTGATTTCGACCAGCGCCTGGCCCTTGCCCGCGTCGCCGGTTGCCGTCGGCGGGTCGCCGCCGCCCGTGCACCCGGCACCCAGCAGGACGCCGAGCATCAGAAAGGAAATGACAGCACTATGAACTCGCATGATCGGACCATACCGGAGCGTTCATCCCTCCCTGGATGTGACTACGCTCGCCCGCAACCTCGAATCCACCTGGAGTTCCTCATGCGCACATCGATTCGCTACGCCTCGGCCCTCGTGGTCCTCGGGCTGGTCCTCGCCGGCTGCGGCGACGACGAGACAGCGACCGACACCTCGACCGACGGAGCGGCAGCGACCGGCGATCCGTTGAAGATCTGCTCGGACATCCCGTACGAGCCAATGGAGTTCGGCGACGGGACCGAGGACACCCCGTCGGGCTACACCGGCTTCGACATCGATCTGGTGCAGGCCATCGCCGACGACGCCGGACGCACCCTCGAGGTGGCCGTCACGCCATTCGACGGCATCTTCGGGGCCATGAACGCCAAGAAGTGCGACGCCGTGGTCTCGTCGGTCACCATCACCGACGACCGCAAGAAGGAGATGGCGTTCTCCGCTCCCTACTTCGACTCCAACCAATCGCTCATGGTGCTCAAGGACGACGCCGGGACCTACAAGGAGCTGGCCGATCTCGCCGGGAAGAACATCGGCGTCCAGACCGGAACCACGGGCGAGGAGTACGCCAACTCCAACCTGCCCGACGGTGCGACTGTCACCTCGCTGGGCGGGGCTGCCGACCTCTTCGCCGCGCTCGAATCCAAGAAGATCGACGCCATCGTCCAGGACTTCCCGATCAACGCCTATCGCGCCACGAAGAACGATCAGGTGGTCGTGCAGGAGGAGATCGTCACCGACGAGAAGTACGGCATGGCCGTTCGCCTCGACGACGCCGACACACTGAAGCTGCTCGACGACGGGCTGGCCACCGCGAAGTCCGACGGCACCTACGACAAGATCTTCGAGAAGTACTTCGGCTCGAAGCCCTGAGTCGGGGACTGATTACAGGTGACCCGGCAACGGCGCAACCTCGCCCTGCAGTGGCTGGCTTTCGCCGCCTTCCTCGGGGCCGTTGTCGGTTTCCTCTGGGCCACAGTGGACTGGCCGGTGGTCCGGCGGCTGTTCTTCAGCGGCGAGGTCCTCGCCGATCAGTTCCCCACGATGATCACCGAGGGGGTCCGCAACACCCTCGTCTACACGCTGATCGGATTCGGAGGCGGTCTGGTCTTCGGTCTCATCGCCGCCCTCATGCGACGATCCGCCATCCCTCCGGCCCGGGTGCTGGCCCTGGCCTATGTCGACATCATGAGATCCCTGCCGGCACTGCTGGTCATCATCATCGTGGGATTCGGACTCCCGATCGCCTTCGGGGAGAGCCTCCCCGACTGGGCCAACTCCAACTTTGCCGCCGGCGGGTTCGCACTGGCGCTGGTGGCCGGCGCCTATCTGGCCGAGACGATCCGCTCGGGACTCGAAGCTGTGCCCAAGGGTCAGACCGAGGCGGCCCGCTCACTGGGGATGAAGTCCGGTCAGACCACCTTCACGATCGTGTTGCCCCAGGCCTTCCGGATCATCATCCCGCCGCTGACCAACGAGTTCATCCTCCTGCTCAAGGACTCGTCGTTGATCTCGGTGCTCGGGATCGTGGTCGGCCAACGTGAGCTCACGACCATCGGCCGGCAGTTCTCGAACTCGACCGGCAACTACACCCCACTGATCGCCGCTGCCCTGTGCTACGTGGGCATCACCCTGCCGTTGACCTTCCTGGTCCGCAAGCTGGAGAAGCGCGCCAACGCGGGATCACGATGAGCGGTGTGAACATGGATTCGTCAGGATCGTCGCAAACCGTTGCCAGTCCCGCGCTGGTCCCGGACATCGACGTCTGCAACCTCACCAAGTGTTTCGGTGACAACGAGGTGTTGAAGGGCATCGACTTCAGCGTCGACCCGCGCGAGGTCGTCTGTGTGATCGGTCCGTCCGGTTCCGGCAAGTCGACGCTGCTCCGCTGCGTCAATCGCCTGGAGGAGCCGACCAGCGGTCAGATACTGATCCAGGGCGTGGACATCTGTGATCCCGACACCGATCTCAACCAGGTCAGGCGCCGGATCGGGATGGTCTTTCAGCAGTTCAACCTGTTCCCCCACCTGACCACCCTCGGGAACCTGATGGTGGCCCAGCGCAAGGTGCTCGGTCGATCCCGCGGCCAGAGCGAGGCGGTTGCCCGCGAGCAGCTCGAAAAGGTGGGGCTCTCGGAGAAGGCGGACAGCTATCCGTCGCAGCTGTCCGGCGGGCAACAGCAACGGGTGGCCATTGCCCGTGCGTTGTCCATGAGCCCGGAGATGATGCTGTTCGACGAAGCCACCTCCGCCCTCGACCCGGAGCTCGTCGGTGACGTGCTCGCCGTCATGCGCGATTTGGCCCAGGGCGGGATGACCATGATGGTCGTGACGCACGAGATGGGCTTTGCCGCCAGCGTGGCAGACCGGGTCGTGTTCATGGCCGATGGCGTCGTGGTCGAGGAGGGTCCCCCAGCTCAGATTCTGGAGGACCCCCGCCAGCAACGGACCCAGCAGTTCCTCAGTCAGGTATTGAACCCCATGTCCGACTGATCGACCTCATGTCCCAAGGCTCCCGGCCGATGGAACCAGGTCGTGGATGCCCGGTCCCCAACCCCCAGCTCGAACGAACCTGGGCCGCCCGACTTCGACGCGTTCGAGCTGGACGCGTTCGACCTGGACGCGTTCGACCTGGACACGCTCGGTGCAGAGGTCTGGCGATCACTGGCGGTGCACTCTCCTGAGGCGACGCTCGTCTCCGACGGCCGCCTCCGCTGCATCTTCGCCTCCGACGCTGTGACCCCGCTCACCGGCTATGCGATGAGCGCCATCCTCGGCGCCGACCTCAGCCGGGTGGTCCACTGGGAAGACCTGGCCGCCATCGTGGATCTGTTCCGGCGCAATCCCTCGGCCCTCGAAGAGGGTGGGGCGTTCGACATCCGGGTCGTCTTCTCCGATGGCGTGTTCCACACCGTCAACGTGAACGCCCGGGCGTTGGAGGTCTCGGGCCGTTCCTGCGTCGTGATGACCGCCAGGGAGGTGACGCTGGACCGCATCAACGCAGCGATCCTGTCACGCAAGATCGAGATGGAGCGCATCCTCGACCGGGTCCAGCGTGGCTTCATCATGACCAGCGGCGACGACATCGAGTTGGCCATCCACGAGGCACTGGGCGACGTCGGAAGGTCCCTCGAGGCAGATCGTTCCTACCTCCTCGACTACGACTTCGAGGCCAGAACCGAGTCGCTCACGCACGAGTGGTGCGGACCGGACATGCAGCCGACCATGCAGCGACATCAGCAGGTCTCGTTCGACCTGACGCCTGCCTCGACCGAACGAGCCCTGGCCGGCGAGATCCTGGCCATCCCGAGCGTCGAGCTCCTGGACGGGATCTGGGCCGATGACCGGGAGTTCTACGAGGCCGAAGGCCTCCGCGCCGTGCTCGAATTGCCCATCACCATCGACGGCGTCGTCACGGGCAACCTCGGCCTGGAGTGGTGCACACGATCTGCTACCTGGACCTCGGACGACCTCGGTGTCCTCGGGATGTTCGCCTCGTCTTTTGCCCAGATCCTGGCCCGTCGACAGGCCGATCGGGCCAGGGCCGAGCTGACCAATGAGCTGCGCATGGGATTCGAGGCGTCACCGGTTCCGCTGGCACTCATCGACACCGTGGGCACCATGCTCCAGGTGAACGCCGAGCTCTGCCACGTGCTGGGGCGAGGCCCCGACGAGCTCAACGGTCTGGTCGCCCTGGAGATCGTGGACCCCTTGTTCCATCACGACTGTGTGCAGTGGGTCGTCGACGCAATGAGCTCCGTCGACGACCAACTGCCGATCCTTCGGGCCAAGTTGATCCCGGCCGATGGTCGCGAGTTGTGGGCGGACATCGATCCACGACCGGTGCGGGACACCTCGGGGGCCATCGTCAACTTCGTCATCCAGGTACTCGACGTCACCGAACAGCTCCGAGCGGCGCGAGCATTGGCGGAGAGCGAGCTCAGGTTCTCCACGCTCGTCAACAATCTGCCGGATCCGGTCATGCGCCTGGACCGCGACGGCAAGGCCCAGTTCGCCAACAAGGCGGCGGCCAGGCTCCTCATCCCGTCGAACGACGACCACTTCGAGGTGACCGACGAGGTCCGCCAGCTGCTGTCGACGGCACGATCGACCGCTTTCCTGACAGGTGCCACCCAATCGGTGGCCTATGAGGTCCACACGGCGAGAGGTCCCCGATTCCTCGAGACCCGGTTGGTACCGGAGCCATCCGGCGAGTCGATCCTGCTGGTGTCGACCGATCTGACCGAACGACGAAGGAGCGAGAACGAGCTGGCCTACCGGGCGAGCCACGACGGACTGACCGACCTCCCCAACCGATCGCTCTTCCTCAGTCATCTCCACATCTCCCTCGATCGTCTCGAACGACGGACCTATGGCCTGGTGGCAGTGCTGTTCTTCGATCTCGACCGATTCAAGGTCGTCAACGACAGCCTCGGTCACGCGGCCGGAGACGACCTGCTCCGGGCCATGGCGAGACGACTGCGGGAGACCGTTCGGCCCGACGATGTGGTGGCCAGGCTGGGCGGCGACGAGTTCACCGTGCTGCTCACCACCTGCGAGAGCGAGCTCCAGGTCCGGTCGACCGCCGTCCGACTCCAACAGGCGTTGGCGCAGCCGGTTGAGATCGGGGGCAGGGAGATGGTCTTCACCTCCAGCGTGGGCGCCTCCATTGCCGTCACGGGCAAAGAGTCCCCCGAGGAGCTCATGCAGTGGGCGGACGCCGCCATGTATCGGGCCAAGGAGGCAGGCCGGGACCGGGTCGTACTCTTCGACGACGCACTCGCCGCCTCCGTACGTCATCGGCTCGAGCTGGACCAGGAGCTGCGCCACGCCTTGGAGCACGGCGAGTTCGAGGTCTGGTACCAACCAGAGGTCGACCTGTCCACCGGCGCGATCCTCGGGGCTGAGGCCCTGGTTCGTTGGCGTGCCAACGGCGAGGTGCGGGCCGCCGCCGACTTCATCGAGATGGCCGAGGAGACCGGTCTGATCGTGCCCCTGGGTTGGTGGGTGCTCGATGCTGCGTGCCACGAAGCCGCCGCCTGGCCCGGTACCGCCCAGCTGCCGGAAGGCATCAAGGTTCGCGTGAACCTGTCCGCCCGCCAGATCGACCAACCCGATCTGGTTCCACGGGTCTCGGGTGCGCTGTCCCGAAGTGGTCTCCCCGCCAACCGGCTCTGCCTCGAGATCACCGAGACGGCGCTGATGGCCGATGCGCAACGAAGCGCCGAGCTGCTTCGCGAGCTGGATCGACTGGGGGTGGAGTTGGCCGTCGACGACTTCGGTACCGGCTACTCGTCGCTGGCCTACCTCAAGCAGTTCCCGGTCGACGTGTTGAAGATCGACCGGAGCTTCATCGACGGGCTTCCCAACGACTCCGACGATGCAGCGATCGTTGCCACCATCATCCGTCTGGCCGAGTCGCTCGGCATGACCGTGACCGCAGAGGGGATCGAGGGCCAGAGCCAAGCGGACGCACTGGTGGAGATGGGATGCACCCGGGGCCAGGGCTATCACTTCGCCCGACCGATGCCCCTGGAACAGTTCTTGGACCAGCTCGGACCCTGAGCCAGGCCCCGGCCGCTGAGCCAAGCCCCGAGGTCAGGGTCCGATGCCCGATCCCGGACCGGAGATGATCCGGCTGGCCCGGTCGTAGGTGGCGTAGTTCCAGGCCCAGTTGACCAGTACGTTCGCTCGATTCCGGAACCCCACGAGCATGACCAGGTGCAGGCCCAGCCAGGCCACCCAGCCGAGCACCCCGGTCAGACGGATCCCACCGGGCAACTCCGCAACTGCGTCGTGGCGTCCGATGGTGGCCATGGACCCCTTGTCCGTGTAGCGGAACGGCCGAGTCTCCTCGCCGCGAAGCCGAGCTCTGATCTGGTCGCCCACGTGGCGACCCCCTTGAATGGCCACGGGCGCAACCTGGCCGAGGAGACCGTCATCGGTTCCCCTGGTCGCTGCCAGGTCACCGATCACGAACACTTCGGGATGTCCGGGAACGGAGAGATCGTCGTTGACCGCCACCCGTCCGCCTTTGGTGAGCTCCACCCCGAGCGTGGCACCCAGTGGATTCGCCTTCACGCCTGCCGCCCAGATGAGGGTCGACGCCGTAATCTCCCGACCGTCGGTGAGGCGGACCCACGACCCGCTGGCCTCGGCCACGCCGACGTCGAGGATCACCTCGACTCCCCGACGCTCGAGGGTGGCACGCGCCGTCTTGGAGAGCTTGGGATGAAACGTTCCGAGCACCCGGTCGGTGGCTTCGATCAGCACCACCCGGGCACGACCGACGTCGACGTGGGGGAAGTCCCGCCGCAGCACGCGGTCGAACAGTTCGGTCAAACCGCCGGCCAGCTCCACGCCGGTCGGTCCCCCGCCGGCGATGACGAAGGTCAGTTCGCCCCGATCGATTCCGCTGGGGTCAGCGGCGACCGATTCGAACTGCAACAGGACGTGGTTGCGGATGGCCATGGCGTCCTCGAGGCACTTCATCCCGAGCGCGTTCTCCGACACTCCCGGGATCCCGAAGTCGTTGGTCACCGCCCCCGCGGCCAGCACCAGGTGGTCGTAGGCCAGGGAGCGTCCTGCCGCGAAATGGAGCTTGCGGGCATCGAGGTCGACCGAGGTCACCGACCCCAAGCGGACATCCGCGTTGGCCTGTCGCGCCACGATCGCCCGGACGGGGTGACAGATGTCGTCGCCGTCCAAGCCGGCGGTGGCCACCTGGTAGAGCAGCGGCTGGAACGTGTGATGGTTGCGGGAGTCCACCAGCACCACATCAGCAGCGGCCTCGGCGAGCGCCTTGGTTGCCTCGAGGCCACCGAAACCGGCGCCCACGATCACGATTCGATGTCGGCGTGCGCTCATGGCAGTTGGAACACCGCCGAGGTGCGTTCCACTCCCGACGACGCCCTCAGTCGCCCAGTCCCTGCACCACGCTGACCACGAGCGCCGCCAACTGGGGACCGGAGTCCTCCTGGATGAAGTGTCCTGCGCCTTCGATGGTCACGTGGGGTTGGCCTGCGGCGCCGGCGATCTCACGCATGAGCACGTGTTCGGCGTTGCGTGTCACAGGATCACGGTCGCCGAAAGCACAGACAAACGGCCGGTCGAAGCCAGCCAGGCCCTCCCAGGCCAGCCGGTTGGCCACAGCACCGGGGTCGTCCGGGGAATTCGGCACCAGGATCGGGAACTGTCGGGCACCCTCCTTGAAGGACTCGTCCGGAAACGGGGCGTCGTACGCGGCGATGACCTCGGGCGCCAGGTCCGACGTGCACCCGCCGTTCACCACCAGCCCGACGGGAAGCTCGGGAACGGTCTGGCTGAACTCACACCAGTTGTCGAACGCGTCACCCAAGGGCCGTTGCCCGTCGGGGAGAAAGGTGTTGGCGGCCACGACCGCGGCGAACCGTTCCGGGTGTTCGCCGACCAACCGCAGTCCGAGGAGGCCGCCCCAGTCCTGGCAGACGAGGGTGACCTGTTCGAGGTCCATCACGTCGAACAACGCCGAACGGAGCCATTCGACGTGGCGGGCATAGGTGTACTCGGTACGAGGGGTGGGCTTGTCGCTCCTTCCGAAACCGATCAGGTCCGGGCACACCACCCGGAGCCCGGCATCGAGGAAGATGGGGATCATCGTTCGGTAGAGGAAGGACCACGACGGCTCGCCGTGCAGGCACAGCACGACCGGCGCGTCCCGTGGACCCTCGTCGATGACCGCCATCCGGAGTGCCACGCCATCCTGGGGGACCTCCAGGTACGTGGGCTCGTAGGGGAAGTCGGGCAGACCGGCAAAGCGATCATCGGGGGTGCGTAGAACGTCCATGACCCATGATCGCCCATGGAGCGAGGACAACGTGTCCGGCGTTCAGCGCGGATCGAGCCCCAGGAGACCACCCAGCACCCGTCGCTGTATCTGTGCCGCCCGCTGGCGACCGGTCCCGCCACAACGCACGGCGTCCCACACCCGCCACGACGAGGCCACATCGAGGGCGGCGGCCAGTTCGTGGCGAGACGGGCCCCGACGACGCCGGAGCTCAGGTCCGAAGACATCATCGATCTCGCCCCTGAGGGCTCGGGTGACGGTGCCCATCTCGTCGGCTACCGGACCGCTGACGAAGCCCGCTCCGACCACGAGCGCCCGGTGGGCGGCCAACATCTCGAAGGGGCGGGTCCGTCGATCGACCAAGGCGTCGAGACGCCCGACAACGCCGACTGACGGGTCGTCGCCCAGCACGTCGCGCACCCCGGACCGCTCGACGAGTTGCCGAGTCGCGGTGGCCAGGAGGTCCGAGGGATCCTGGAACAGTCGGTGCAGCGACCGGACGGCCAGTCCGGATTCCTCGGCCGTCTCCTCCCAACCGGGGACCCGGGAGGTGGCGGCCACCAACGACAGCACGGCGTCGGCCGCCCGAGCCCGACTGACCACCGAGCGCGCCCGGCGGCCGTCGGCCGGCAGTACCTCCGTCACCGTCATGCGTCGGGCGGCGCAGAGGACCGAGCGCCGGAGATGTCCAGCCCGATGTCACGGGCCGCATCGAACCCTGGCGGGGCATCCACCTCCACGATCGGTTCAGGACGGTCGTCGAACTCGGTGCGCAGCGCCCGACTCATGGTGGCGTGCATCTCGTACAGGCAGGTGATGTAGGTCAGCTCCAGGATCTGTTCGTCCGACAGATGACTCCGGAGTGCGTCGAACAACCCATCTGCCACCCGGCCGCCGTCGTAGACCAGAGCGTCGGTGTAGGCCAGCACCAGACGTTCGACCTCGGAGAACAGATCGGACGCCGTCCAATGCGGGATGGCCGCGATCTTCTCGTCGGTCAGTCCCAGCGCGCGACAGGACTTTGCATGCTGGGAGAACACGAACTGGCTGCCACGGGCCCAGCCGGCCCGGGTCTGGCCCAGCTCACGCAACACCGGGTCCAGAAGACGATCGGGACTTCGGTAGAGGCCGAACCCGCGCACCGCATGGTCCAACACGTCGGGGACCAGGGCGAACACCGTCCACCAATCCCCCGGGGTGCCGGTGGCCGTCCCCGGTTCGGACACCGGATCGCGGGACCCGAACAGCAGGTCGTACATGGCAGTGGTCAGTCCGCCATCGGCTTCGGAGCGGGGAACCTGTCGGAGACGGGGCATGCCGCGGAGCCTAGGAGCCGCCGCCGGTGCTGCCGCCGTCGCCGGTGCGCAATGTCCCCCGAGGTAGCGTCGGCGGCGATGACCGAGGATTTCAGCGGTGACGACTGGGCCGCCCGGGCCTACGGCGTCTCGAAGGTCTTCGGCGAAGGCGACGCCACCGTGACGGCGCTCGACGACGTCTCGGTCGGTTTCCGCAGCGGCGAGTTCACTGCGGTCATGGGGCCATCCGGCTCGGGGAAGTCCACGCTCATCCAGTGCATGGCCGGCCTGGACCACATCACCTCCGGGGTGATCTTCGTGGGGGACAACGAGATCCAGCACCTCGATCCCACGGCGTTGACGTTGCTGCGGCGCGAACAGATGGGCTTCGTGTTCCAGGCGTACAACCTCGTGCCGTCGCTCACGGCCAGACAGAACATCGTCCTGCCGGAGAAGTTGGCCAAACGTCCGGTGGACCAGGGGGTGTTCGATTCAGTCATCGACATGCTCAAGATTCGCGACCGACTCGGGCACCGTCCGGCCGAACTGTCCGGTGGCCAACAGCAGCGGGTCGCCCTGGCCCGTGCCCTCGTGGCCCGACCACGACTCTTGTTCGCCGATGAGCCCACCGGGAACCTGGACCGCCGGACCGGAGCCGAGGTACTCGGGTTCCTCCGACGCAGTACCGATGTCGATGCCCAGACCGTGGTCATGGTCACCCACGATCCGATCGCCGCGGCGGTGGCCGACCGGGTGATCTTCCTGGCCGACGGTCGAATCGTGCATGAACTGGACCGACCGTCCCGAGACGACGTCATCGCCGTGCTGGCCGGGGCCACCTGATGTTCGAACTGGCGCTGGCCAACCTCCGGGCCAATCGAGGCCGGCTGGTCGCAACGGTCGTGGCCATCGTGGCCGGGGTGGCGTTTCTGTCCGCCGGCCTCATGTTCACCGGCGCCATCAAGAGTTCGCTCGGCGAGTCGGTCGAGCGCCAGTACCCGACGGTGGTGGCCCAGCTCAGGGATTCGGGCGACCGTCAGGGCCCTCCGGCCAAGCTTCCGGCGTCGCTGTTGGACACCGCCCGTTCCGTGGACGGGGTGGCGGAGGCCACCGGCGAGCTGTCCGCGTCGATCGGGGTCTTTCGCAGCGGCCGCCAGAAGGCGACCGGCCTGACCGGACGTCGATGGACCGAGACGGCGTCGCTCAATCCCATCGACCTGGTCGAGGGTCGAGCACCCACGGACTCCGGGCAACTGGCGCTGGACCGCAGGACCGTCGCCGACCTCGATCTGAAGATCGGTGAGACGATCCGGCTCTCCACGGCGATCGGCGAGCAGACCGCCGAGTTGGTGGGCATCACGGCCTTCGGCCCGGATGACAGCCAGGACTCGGGCGGCACGGCATCGATCCCAGCAGCGGACGCCTTCCGGTTCCTGACCGGTGACGTGGAACAGTACGACCGCATCATCGTGTCGGCCGACGACGGCGTGGCACTGACCACGGTGGTCAAGCGCCTCGAGGCAATTGCCCCCGACGGCGCGGTCGCCACCGGGCGGGCGGACTTCCTCGAGGATGCTCAGGGCGGCATCGCAGTGCTGGCAAACATCTTGAGCCCGGTTCTGAGCGGCTTTGCCGGGCTGGCCCTGTTCATCTGCAGCTTCGTGATCGCCAACACGTTCGCAGTCGTGGTCGCCCAGCGCACCCGCGAGCTGGCCCTGCTGCGAGCCATCGGAGCCACGCCGAAACAGGTCCGCCGATCGCTCCGTCTCGAGGCCCTCGGTATCGGACTGATCTCGTCAGCGCTCGGGGTCGCGGTGGGCTACGGGTTGGCGTGGGCCGCCACGGCAGTCCTGGCCGCATTCGACATACGTATCCCCGGCGCCGGCGCCCGGCTGACGCCGGGTATCGCCGCCGTGTCTCTGGCGGTCGGGACCCAAGTGACGTTGACCTCGGTCATCCTGGCCTCACGGCGGGCGGCCCGTGTTGCGCCGGTGGAGGCCATGCGGTCCGCCGCGGTCGAAGCGCCGGTCAAGAAGCGGTCGATCTGGTGGCTGGCGCCGCTGGTGGTGGGCGCGGTGACCGTGCTCGTGGGCGGCTACACCAAGACCGGCTGGGCACTGGGCGTCGGAGCTCTGCTCTTCGTGCTCGGGATGCTCCGGTGCGGGCCGTTCATCGTCCGGGGCGCGGCCCACCTCGGAGGGCTGGTGTTCGGTCGACGCATTGCGGGACGACTCGCCATGGCGAACATCGAGCGGAACCCCCGACGGGCGGCCACCACGGCCAACGCCCTGGTCATCGGCGTGATGCTCATCGCCATCGTCACCACGGCCGGCTCGACCCTGCGCGACGAACTGGTCAGCACCCTCGACGACCTGTCGTCGACCGATGTTCTGGTGTCCTCTCAACCCGGGACCGGCTTTCCCGACGGACTGGCCGAGCAGATCCGCGACGTTTCCGGGGTCGACGCCCTGGGAGCGGTCAGTTCGGAAGGTGCCCGGGTCGGGCGGCTCAACCGAAACGGGGTGATCAGCGATGAGGTGGACAGCGTGGTCACCGGCGGGGACCCGGTGACGCTGGCCACGGCCGCCGGCTTGCAGGTCACCAACGGATCACTGGATGACCTCGGAGTCGGCACCGTTGCCGTCGTCGACTTCGG
>Ga0105044_10007136_pt1 | contig 15386 bp, 17 predicted proteins | sample MAT01_FD_78092 | JGI IMG/M metagenome (GOLD analysis project Ga0105044, IMG submission 78092) | Freshwater microbial communities from Lake Fryxell liftoff mats and glacier meltwater in Antarctica - MAT-01 | ecosystem: Environmental > Aquatic > Freshwater > Ice > Liftoff microbial mat | place... | reverse complement strand
GGCCGAACCCCCTTCGGTGCCCGGCGCCGAAGCACGGCGCCAGCGGGTCGAAGGCCAGGCGCTGCTGGAAAAGGCCGAACGCCTGCTGGAGAGCATGGGCGCCCAAGATGCCGAAGACCTGGTCGACGCCATGGAAGGCCTCAAGGAAGCCCTGGCGGAAGACGGCGCTGCCCTGACGGGCAGCATGGATGTGCTGGCCGATCTGCTGTATTACCTGGAGGCCTGAGATGGCCGGCCGCAGCACCGCGCTTGGCGTGCCCGACACCGCTTCCACGCGCGCAAGGGGCCGGGCACAAAGAAGGCGGCGGGGCGAGGGATGAGCCTGGAGCGGTGCCCGGCATGTCGCAGCCGTTTGGCCGATGAGCCCTTGTGCCCACGTTGCGGCTGCGATCTGACGCTGGTGCGCCGCGCCGACAGCCAGTCACGGCGGCTGCTCGGCCAGGCTTTGCGGGTTTGGGCTGATGGTGACAAGCAGCAGGCCCAAGACCTGGTTCAAGCCGGCTTGCAGCTGAAACACGAGCCGCTGGCGGCGGCGGTTCTGCAGGCTTTGAAAGCGGCCTGAAGATCCGCCCGGCGGGTGGCCGCTGGCGCCCCGTGGGGCACCCGCGAGACCGGATTTGTGGAGAGGGTCGCGAAGGAGGCGAACAGATCAAGGTCATCATGTCGCTGGCGCCGGGTGACGACGTGACGCACGCTGAACGGGTCGCCGTCACGCGCGCCTTTCAGCACGGCCAGCGGCCGACCATCACTTGGGCCCAACCCGCGCCGGGGGTTCACACCATCGACCACGCCGGCCGTTCGCTTCGAGTGTTCACCGAGCTCACGGGCCTGGCTGCAGCGCGAGCGGCAATGGCATCACCAGGCCAGCGCACCGCCAGGGCGACGGAATTCTGTGAGCCGGGGCCCAGTACCGCGGCATTGCCTTGAGGGCCACCCTGACACGCGCAGCCGGGTTCCTGAGGCCCTTGTGCGAACCCCTGGCCGACCCGGTCGACACCATCCGCGTGCTCGACGACTTCGTGGTCTACAACGCCACCGGCGCTGTCGCCATCGTGATCGAGTAACCCGGCATGGCAGGTGCGCCCTCGGTCAAAGGGCCGCGCCAGTGCTGGTGATCAACGCGGCGGGCCGTGGCTTCCACCATCCCTTCACCGGCCCACACCCTTGCGTCACCGTTTTCGGGACGGCCGACCGCTGCACCTTTGAAGCTGAAATCGACGGACATCCACGCGCGGCGACGAAACTTCCGAGGCTGTCGTTCGACGCCCTTGACGCTACTGGGCGTCAGGTGCCGACCGAACGACTGCTGATCAAAGATTCGAACTGACGCTGCCGACCCCTATGCATAGGTCTCAACTATGGCAAGTTCGAAGGCGAAGTATCTCGGCAGCAGGTTCGCGCTCCTACTCATTGTTTTGGCAGGATGGCAGCGAGCAGGCCGGCAGGACCTACGCATAGTTGAAATCTATGCATTGGGGGTCGCTATGGAAAGCTTTGCACAGCGACCCGTTGCAGACCTACACCCGAGAAAATTGGCATTCCGAAACCCGGCGTTCATCGTCAGCGTTCTTGCCACAAGTGCGACACTGAGCGACGGCCTGCTCTGTTCGTGGCCAGCAGAGTCCGAGCGCTTGCGCTCTTGCCGCGCCCTGGCGTGGCGACCTGCTTCTTAAAGACGCCATGACCCAAGTCTGCGTCAATGCGGTCTTCGTGGAGAGCGGCTCGCTGCCTTGAACGCGTTGTCGGACACCTTCATGTCCCCCAGGCTGATGTAGGCCTTGCCCTTGGCCATCGTGTTCAGGTCGATCAGTACCTGCTCGGGTGCTTTCGCGTCGTAGGCCCGCGCTGCCGTCGCCGGGCGGCGGCAGCGGATCGGGTGGATCGGGTACTGCAGGCCCTTCACCGTGCGGCTGCAGTAGTAACAGCTACCACGCCGCACCGGTACGTCGAGGTCGGTCTCCTTGATGCGGCCGAGCATCTCTTTGTAAAGGCGACCGGTCATCAGCGCCAGGTCCTCCGCCGCTGCCTCGGTGTAGGCGTTCTCGGCCTTCAGGTCATCGACCCCTAGCGGGCTGTCCTTCTCGCGCAGCCAGAACCAGGGGTCATCCACCTTCTCTCCGTGCCATTCCCGGACGTACTCGCGCATGGGAGCAATCGGGGGCTGCGTGAGCGTCTGTCCGAATGCGCTGACGGAAGCACGTGTCAAACGCGAGCAACGCAGGGGCTGTCGGGTGCATGGTGTGCTTTTCGCGCAGGCCTCATGAAAATCAGCCTGGGGGTGCAGCCTGAAACGGACGGTGAGCTGATTGCCGGTGGGGCGCCAGATACCCGCCTGCCGCGAGCGTCGGCAGTTGGACGAACTGCTGCGATGGAAAGACCCCATCAGATCGCTCTTGGCCGCCGCGGGCGCCAGGGCTTGAAAATGTAGTGCGAATGCACTACACTTCCAGGATGAAAACCGCTGTCATTCCTCAAGTGCGTGTCGAGCCAAAGCTTCGCGCTGATCTCGATTCGGTGCTGCTGCCAGGCGAAACGTTGACCGATTTCGTCGAGGCTTCGGTGCGCAATGCCGTTGAGTTCCGGCGGGTGCAAACCGATTTTGCAACCCGTTGCGACGCCTCGTTGGCTCAGTACGAGCGCACAGGGGTTTCCGTCCCAGCAGATGTTGTCCTTTCCAAACTCGAGGCCAAGGTCGCAACACGGGTCAAACAGCTGCGGAAATGACGTTCAAGGTTGAGTTCACTCCCGAGGCGGAGGCGGACCTGAATCGACTGTTCGACTTCTTGCTCGATCGTGCCGAGACAGTTGAAGAGGCAATGCGCGCTTACGAGGCCGTCGAGCTCATTCGTACGGTGGCCAACAGCCACCTCTCAAGTACCCCCTACAGCTACCGCAAGGTAGGCGCACGCCCGACGTTGCGCGAACTCATGGTTCCGTTCGGCGCTGCCGGGTACGTCCTGCGCTTCGACATCCGCACACCGGAACTGGTACTGGTGATCGGCGCACGTTACCAGCGCGAACAGGATTACCACTAACGCCATCCAAGCGTCAGCAGTTCTTGAAAACCTGGCCGGCCGGAAAGCCGCCTCTCGTGAGCGCGTGCAACTGGCCGTCAGTGTGAGTTCGAAGTCGAACCGTCAAACTGGCTACAAACGAAATCGATGCGTTCATTCGTCAGGCTAGGCATAAACCACAGCCATAGCCGTAGCTATGGCGCGGATTTGCAACGACGCATGGCGGACGAAGGCGCGATTTCATGTAACGGGTTTGGCGGAACGGACTACCAGTCATGGGCTGACGTCCGCAAGGCGTGCAGCACGAGGAGTTCGGCCGCTCGCTGCGCACGGGTGGCGGCGTTGTCGGCCGGCAGAACCTGCTGCAGCATCGCACGGCTGCCTTGCCGCAATTCCGTCCACAGCGTGTACTTGTGGTAGCGGCTGAAGCCCGCCACCAGCTTCTCGAAGTGCACCGCCATGTCCAGTGCCGCCTTGTCTATCGGACTTCGACGACAAGCCCATAGGGTCGCTTCTCCAGTCAGCCGCGGGCCGGCGGGCGGTCGCGCAGATCCCACAGGCAGCCCTGCCAGTTTGAAACGCGGCCCTCCCCTCCGTGCGGCACGCCGGGCAAGGCCACACGATGGCCTCGTCAAGGGCCCGCGTTGCCTCCACATCGGGTTTTTTCCCTTGAAGCACCTTGGCGCGGGCCATGCGTCGGCATCTCGGCATCTCGGCATCATCTCGGCCCAGTGCCCACGAATTCTGTTGCCGGAGTGTCCAAAAAGACTAAAGGGTCAGTAGGCGCTGACCTACTGGCCCTCGTCATGACTGGTGCGGCTGGCAGGAATCGAACCCACGACCCCTTGGTTCGTAGCCAAGTACTCTATCCAACTGAGCTACAGCCGCATCAAGCCCATGAGTATATCAGCAGCCTGACCCCGACTTCAGTCGACCGCAGCAGCAGCCCGCTCGCAGCGTTGTGCTTCTTCTTCCTGACTCTGATGGCGGGCGATGGCGGCCAACTCGCGCCAGGCGGCGCGGCGGCTGCGGCCACTCAACGTGTCGGCGGCTGCGGCGTGGGCCAATGGGCTGCGGGCTTTGCCCCACAACTGACGCTCTGACAGGACCATGCCCACGGCAGCCTGTACAGCAGCTTCCTGGCCAAATGCCACGCCAGCGGATTCGAGGCTGGGCAGCCAATCGGCTTCGATGCCATGCCTTGCGTCCACCAACGCCTGGGCAAGGACAGCGCGCTCTTCGGCAGACATTCGATCGAGCTGGCTCCAAAACGGACGCAACCATTGCCTGGCCTGCGCCGCTTCGCCCAACTGCACAGCTCTGGACGCGGCGCGCGACACGACATGCGGGTCGCGCCTGTCGCTGGTGTCGAGCTGGCCCCACAGGCGTTGCAGCTGTTGGTGGTCGTGCACGGATTCCAGCGCTTCAGCCGCCAGCGCGCGCAACAAGCCCTGGGCAACGGCAGGTGAAAAGGCCTGGTGCTTGGCCAGCAGCCGCGCCGTGTGCAGGGCTTCCAGGGGCTGACGCGCCATGCGGGTGGCACGCAGCTTCAGGCGCAGCGCGTGGGTGCGCCGCGCTGCACCCGGCACCAGAGAATGCAGCAATTCCAGCGCACGCTGTGCGTCGCCATCGTCCAGCGCCCATTCGGCGGCCAGCAAACGGGTCGCTTCCTGGGCGCTGGTGGCGCGTTTGCCGCTGACCTGCAGGGCTTGCTGCAACACCTCGTCGCGGCCGCTGTGATCCTGCAGCCGATGGCGGCTGCCGGCCGCCAGCAGTTGCGCCAGCAGCCTGAACTCGATGTCCGCGGCCAGGCTGCGTGAGCGCGGCAGCACCGCCAGCGCTTGCTCGGCAGCCTTGCGGGCGCGGCCGTAGCGGGCGCCCATGTATTCGGCCAGGGCCTGGCGCAACGCTGTCTGCGCGGCACGTTCACGGCGCAACGAGCGCCAGTCTTCGGCCCGCCGCGGCAGGCTCAACAGAGCGCTCAGGGCCTTGGCCGCCAGCATCAGCAGTGCACAACTGCCCAAGACCAGGATCACAAACAGGTTCAGCGACAGATCGGTGCGCCAGCCAGCCCAATACAAGGTCACCAAGCCATCGTTGCTGCCCAGTGTGGTGGCTGCCACCACCGCCACCACAAACAGCAGAACGATCCAGACGATGCCGCGCATGGCCTGCGCTCAGCGCCCCGCCGAGGCCGTGGCGATGGCAGCCAGCGTGGCGTCCGGCCGCGGCACGGCGACCTGACGCGCCTGCGCGGCGACCAGGCGCAAGGTCTCGCTGGCAGCGCTGACTTGGCGGGCGCTGCGGTCAAAGTAGCGGTCCAGCGCCAAGCGCGCATCGCGCAAATCGGATTGCGCCAGCTCGAACTGCCGAGACAGCAGCGCCAGGCGGGCGTTGAGCAGCCGCAGTTTCAGGTTCTCGCGCAAGAAAAAGGCCTGCTCCGGCGCCACCAGCATCGCCTCGGGGTCGTCGATGCGGGTCACGCGCACCAGGTCGCGGGCTTCGTCCCAGAGCTGTGCGCTGAAGTTCTGCCAGGCAGCGGCCAGTTGCGCGCTCCATCCCGATACCGCCGTCGCAGGGCTTTGCGGCTCGCCCGTCCGGGCCTTCGAGTCAGCCTTTGCAGCTTCGGCCCGTGCGGCGTCGCTCTTGCCGGTGATGCCAGCGCTGCTCGCGTCGGGCGCAACGACTTCGCCTGCGCGTGGCTTGCGGCTGCGTTGCGGCGCCGACAGCAGCGGCAGTTCATCGACGATTCGCAGTACCTCGTCGACCCGGATCGTCAGCACGGCCACGTCGGTGACGCTGGCCGTGCGGATACGTTCCAGATCCTGTGCCACCGAGCGGCGCACGACTTCCAGCCGCGGCTGGTTGTAGCGGGCCAGCCGCTCGTCCACCTGGCGCAGCGTCAACACCAGCGGCTCGGCTGTACCCGTGATGGCCGCTTGCTGCATCGCCACGCGGATCGCAGCATCCACATCAGCCAGCACACTTTCGTCGCGCGAGCGGGCCAGGGATTGCAGCAGTTCTTCGAGCTGACCGCGTTGCACGGTGGTCTCGGCCACCCGTGCTTCCATCAATGCCACCTTGGCGGCCGACTCGCGGGCGCTGATCTCGGCTTGGCGCGCCATGCTGCGTGCTTCGTTGGCCAGGGTGCCGCTGCTCTCCTGGCGCTTGACCAGCTCGGCCTCGAGCGCCTGGACGCGTTGCTGGGTGTTCCAGGCCAGGATCAGGGCGGCGGCACTCAAGACCAGCAACGCTGCCGCTACGACCCAGGCAGGAGTGCCCACGCCTGCGATGGTTCTGGGCGCCGGTGCCTCGCTTGGGCTGGGTGCCTGAGCTGCCGGCGCGGCAGACTGAGCCGGCGCTGGCGGGTCATCAGTTGCGTCCAGCTTAGGCTCAGGCGCCAAGCCAGGCACTGGCGTGATCGAATCCGCCGGGTCGGGGGGACCGGGCGAACCGGCCGTGCCGTCAGGCTTGGGTGCAGAAGGATCGTTTGCCACCTGCAGGATTCTAGGAGCCCCCTGAAACAACGCCGGGCAAAGCCGCACGCGCCGCCGCCAGGTTCACGGCACGGGGCTCTGACACAGAGCAGGGGTCGCTTCAAGCTCAAGTTTCATGTTGCGGTGCAGCAAATGGAACGCCCGCACAGTGAGCCGGATGAAGCCACGCACGCCTGGCGGTACTTCAGTTCGCCTTGGCGTGGAGCAGCCATTCAGACACCTCAGGCGGCCCGCCGCGCACCAAGCTGACCTGAGCAAAGCCCAGCGCCACTGCGGCCTGCGCAATGCGCGGGTGCGAGGCCAATGCCTGGCTGCGCGACCAGTCTGCACGCGGCCAGACCGCTGCCAGGTTGGCCAGCGCCTCGCTGCTGCTGAAAAGCCACAGATGCTCTTGAGGCCGGGTCAGCGCCTGCTCGACCAAGGCGCGCTCCGCCAGACCCCACTCCGGCGCGGCACGGCGGTAGGCCGCCACAAACCGCACTTCGGCACCCTGTGCGCGCAGTTTGTCAGCCAGCCAGTCGCGGCCGTCTTCTCCCCGCACCACCCACACCACCTGACCGGCCCAATCGGGCAGCCGGTGCTGCATCTGCAGCCACAGCGCTTCTGTGTCCCACTGCGGCGCATCGGCTGCGGGCTCGATCAACTGCCCTGCGGGCACGCCGCAGGCCAGCAGTGCCGCTGTCGTGCCGGGGCCGGTTGAGCCCGCCCAGGTTGAAGGCGGCCAGGCCAGCGGTGCAGGCTGCGAGGGCCGAAGGGGCCACGGGGACTGCACCGGCCGCGCAGCAAAAAAGTGCTCAACCGCATTGGCGCTGACAAACATCAGCAACTTGACCCGGGGGATGTCGTGCCAGACGTCCAGCCATGCCCGGGCCAAGGCATGGCTGTCTGGCAAGGGCTGGATTTCAATCAATGACAAGGCCTGGGCCTGCCACCCTGCAGCGACGAGCGCTTCGACCCAAGGCTGAGCCTGGGCGCGTGGGCGCGTGACGATCAAACACATCGCGTGCTGTAGCCCCATTTCGTGCCCCATTTCGTGCCCCATTCCGTGCCCCATTCTCATGCTCCACTGCGTGCACCAGCGGATGCAATGGGCCCATCAGACCGGAGCCGTGCCCGCAATCCGACTGCAGGCTTGGCTGCGCTGCGACGGGCCGTGCACCGGGTCAAGCCGCTGGCAAATAGGCAGCAGCTCCCGCCTGATGCAACTGCGCCACGGCCTGGGCGCCCAGCGCGCGCGCGCCAGCTTCGTCGTTGACGGCGGCTTGCACACGGGTGCGCAGCAGGGGGCGGGTGAGCGCCTGCGCATCGCCCAACGCAGCGTCCAGCACCAGCATGTCGTTGCGCCACACCGCGTGCGCTGCCAACGGCATGCTGCAGCTGCCGCCCAGACCGCGCGAAACGGCCCTTTCGGCGTGCGCTGCGAGGAAGGTCGGCAGGTGAATGGTTTGCTTGAGCATGGCCTGCAAACCGCTGGCGTCTTCGCGGGTCTCGATGCCCAGCGCGCCTTGCCCGGCCGCCGGGATCATCTGCTCGGGCTCAAAACAAGAGCGGATGCGCGACGCCAGGCCCAGCCGCTTGAGCCCCGCGGCAGCCAACACGATGGCGTCCATGCCGCCCTCGTCCAGCTTGCGCAGCCGGGTGTCGAGATTGCCGCGCAGCGGCTCGATCTGCAAATCGGGGCGCACGGCCAGCAGTTGCACCACCCGGCGCAGGCTGGAGGTGCCGACCACCGCACCCTGGGGCAACTCGGCCAGGTTGGCGTAGGCGTTCGACACAAAGGCGTCCCGGGGATCCTCGCGCTCCCAGATGGCGGCCAGTGCAAAGCCCGGTGGCATCTCCATCGGCACATCTTTCAGCGAATGCACCGCGAGATGGGCGCGACCTTCTTCGAGGGCGGTTTCCAGCTCCTTGACAAAAAGACCTTTGCCGCCGACCTTGGACAAGGCGCGGTCCAGGATCTGGTCGCCTCGGGTGGTCATGCCCAGCAACTGAACCGGCAGCCCAAAGCGGGCTTGCAGGACGTCGCGCACATGTTCAGCTTGCCACAAGGCAAGACGACTTTCGCGCGTTGCGATGATGGTGGCTGTGGTCATCCCGCGATGATAGCCAGCAGTCGGGCTCGCCCTGCACGGGCCTGGCACGGGCTTGGTACAGCCTTGGTACAGGCTTGGTACAGGCTGGGTACGGGCTTGACAGGACCGCTCAGACCTGCATGTTCATGACTTCGCTGTAGGCCTGCACCAAGCGGTTGCGCACCTGCAGCGTGGCCTGAAAGCCGATCTGTGCCTTTTGCATCGCCATCATGGTCTGCTCCAGGCTGACCCGGGGATCGTCCAGCGTCACGGCGCGCTGCAGGCGCTGGGCTTCCAGCTGCGAGCTGCTGACCTGGGTCAGGGCCTGGCTCATCGCAGCCTTGAAACCGCCTGCCGGGGCTGAGACCTCGGTCGGGCCACCAGCCCGCGGCATGCCGTCGGGACGCAAACCCGCGCGGGCGACAGCGGCAGAAAAATCGAAGGGCTTGATGCGCAGGTCGTTCATGGTGCTCCAGGGTCGCCAGGTGACTGGGTTGCCGGCGGCGATGGGCGCCTTTTGCAGGCCAGTCCCAGGCTGGGCCACTGCAGCCAGGTGGCTGCAACAGCGGGTCCATCGATGCCTTGCACTGTAGGGCCAGCGCCGGTGCGCCGTCGTTCGGATCAGGCTGCAGATCACAGCCTTTCTCGACCCGCTGTGGCAGGGGTCCCCACCCAACAATGGTGCAGTTTTGCGCCCCCTGGCTGTTTCTCGTTTCTCCTTGCATGGACAACGCCGTCGCCCCTTCCAAAGCCATTCCTCTGGTCCCCGCTTCACCCGGTATGGGTGCACGCTGGCAGTCCCTGCCTGCCAGGATGCAATTCATGGCCATTGGCGGGCTGGCGGCGCTGGCGGTGATTCTCGTCGTGATGTTCGGTGGCGCCAGCGATGCCAACTACAGGCCCCTGTTCAGCACGCTGTCGGACAAGGACGGCGGGCAGGTGGTGGACCGGTTGACCCAGATGAATGTGCCCTACCGCTTTGCCGAGGGCGGCAGCACGATCCTGGTGCCGGCGCAGCGCGTGCACGAGTTGCGCATGAAGCTGGCCGCCGCCGGCTTGCCCAGCGGCAATGGCGCCGGCGGCGTCGGCTACGAGCTGCTGGACAAGAACAGCTTCGGCCAGACCCAGGGCCAGGAGCGCATGAAAGTGCAGCGCGCCATCGAAGGCGAGCTGACGACCACCATCCAGTCGCTGGAGTCGGTCAAGACCGCCCGGGTGCACCTGGCGCTGCCGCCCCAGAACGGGTTTTTCAGAGAGCAGCAAAAGCCTTCGGCTTCGGTGGTGCTGACGCTGCACCCTGGCCGCACGCTGGAGCGCAGCCAGATCGCCGGCATCGTGCGCGTGGTGGCCGGCAGCGTGCCGGAACTGTCGGCCAAGTCGATCAGCGTGGTCGACAGCACCGGGGCCCTGCTGTCTGGGGCAGGCGACGAAGAAGCCGCAGGGCTGGGCCTGGACTCGCAGCAACTGCAGTACCGGCGCGAGGTGGAATTGAGTCATCAGCGCCGCGTGCTGGCGCTGCTGGAGCCGGTGGTGGGCCGCGACAACGTGCGCGCCAGCGTGACGGCCGAGATCGACTTCTCGCAAGTCATGCAGACCGCAGAAGCCTACACACCCAACCAGGGCGCAGGCGCCAAGACCACCATCCGCGAGCAGCGCAGCGAAGAAACAGGGGCCGGTGCCGGCGCAGCGCCCGGTGGCGTTCCCGGTGCCACCAGCAACCAGCCCCCCGTGCCGGCCAGCGCCCCGATCAACGGCGCCGCGCAGCCGCTGCAGGCTGCACCGGGCTCGGCTGGAGCCGGCGGCGACGGTGCGCGCCGCGAAGCCGCCACGCGCTTCGAGGTGGACAAGACCGTGACGGTGACGCGCAATGCCGTGGGCTCTGTGCGCCGCCTCAACGCCGCCGTGGTCGTCAACCACCGCAGCAACACAGACAACAAAGGCAAGACCACCAGTGCGCCGTTGAGCGAGAAAGAGCTGGAGCAACTGACTGCGCTGGTGCAGCAAGGCATCGGCTTCAACGCCGAGCGCGGTGACGTGGTCAAGGTGGTCAACGCGCCTTTCCGCACCGAAACCCTGCCCGAACCCGAGCAGGTGCCGCTGTGGCAACAACCCTGGTTGATCGATTTGCTCAAGAGCGCTGCTGCCCCGCTCGCGTTGGCCGTGGTGGCCCTGGTGATCCTGTTCAAGTTCGTCAAGCCTGCATTGGCCGTGGTGATGGCGCCGCCCCCGCCCCCGCCGCCACCGGGAAGCCAGATCAACGAAGTCGTGGACGGCAACACCGAGCTGTTGGGGCCAGTCGCCATCCAGGCACTGAATGCTCCGTCGTCAGCAGCCCGGCTGGAAGCAGCCCGCGCCATGGCCAAGGAAAACCCGGCGGCCGTCGCCAGCATCGTGCGCGGCTGGGTCAATGGCGGTTCGGCTTGAAGCCGCAAGCCTGACAACCCGCCCCAGCCTCCAAAGCCAGCCAACACATCCGGTCAAGACATGGCAAGCGGTTCAATGGACGAAGACGGGCTGGAGAAGGCCGCGATCCTGTTGATGAGCCTGGGCGAAGAAGAAGCCGCCGAGGTCTTCAAGCATCTGGCACCCAAGGAAGTTCAGCGCCTGGGCGAAACCATCGCACGCATGAAGGCGGTGACCCGGGAAAGGGTTGAAGGTGTGCTGACGAGTTTCGAGTCGGTGGCTGCCAATGAGAGCATGCTGGTGGCCGACAGCAATGAATACGTCAAGAGCGTGCTGCGCAAGGCTTTGGGCGAAGACAAAGCCAACCTGCTGATCGACCGCATCCTGCAAGGCAGCGACGTCACCGGCATCGAAGCGCTGAAATGGATGGACCCGCAATCGGTGGCCGAATTGCTGCGCAACGAGCACCCGCAGATCGTGGCCGCGATCCTGGTGCACGTCGAATTCGACCAGGCTGCTGATGTGCTCAAGCTGTTCAGCGACAGGCAACGCAACGAGGTGATGGTGCGCATCGCCACCCTGGACGGCATCCAGCCGCTGGCGCTGCGCGATCTCAACGAAGTCATGAGCAAGGTGCTGGCAGGGGGCGACCGCAGCAAGAAGAGCACGCTGGGCGGCGTCAAGGCTGCAGCTGAGATCTTGAACATGCTGGGCACTTCGGTCGAGACCTCGGTGCTGGACTTCGTGCGTGAGGCCGACAACGACCTGGCGCAGAAGATCATGGACAACATGTTCACCTTCGACGATGTCGAGAAGATCGACGACAAGGGCATCCAGTCGCTGCTCAAGGAAGTGCAGACTGATTCTTTGGTGATCGCCTTGAAGGGCGCATCACCCGTGCTGCGCGACAAGATCTTCAAGAACATGTCCACACGCGCGGCCGAGACGCTGCGCGAAGACCTGGAGTCGCGCGGACCGGTCCGCTTGTCCGAGGTCGAGACGGAACAGAAGGAATTGTTGAAGATCGTGCGCCGCCTGGTGGACGAGGGTCAGATCGTGTTGGCAGGTGGTGGTGGTGATGAGCAGTTCGTCTAAAGGTTCGGGATATCTGAATGTGCCGCCGCCCGAGGGCAGCAAGGCGGCCAGCGCGTACACGCGCTTCATCCCGCGCGAGGAACTGGGCGATTTCTCCAGCTGGAAGCCGCACTCCCTGGGTGAAGATGGGCAAGCGCAGAAAGGCTTTGGCCCAGGCGCAGCAGCACCCGCCAGTGCCCCGGCCCCGCCGCCGGAACCCACCGCGCTGGAATGGCAGGCCAAGGTGCAGGCGGCACGCCAGATCGGCTACCAGGACGGCTACCGCGACGGACTGGTGGCGCTGGAAGGATTCAAACAAAGCTTTGCGCAGCAGGCCACGCAGCAGATCGGTGACCTGCTGGAAGCTTTTGACAACCAGATGCAGGCGCTCGACACAGACATTGCAGCCTGCGTGGCCAAGACTGCTGCTGCGCTGGCCCGCCAGGTGCTGCGCACCGAACTGCAATGCCAGCCGCGGCTGGTGGCCAAGGTGGCCGCCGAAGCCGTGGCTGCCATCGTGCAAAGCGCACGCTACATCACCGTGCACGTGCATCCCCTGGACCTGCCTTTGGTGGCCGAAGGCGCTGAAGAAGCCTTGAGCAGCCGCGGCGCCCGCTTGCAGGCAGATGACAGCGTGGCCCGCGGGGGGGTGCTGGTGCAAAGCGACATGGGCGCCGTCGACGCGACCCTGGCGACGCGCTGGGCGCAAGCAGCAGCAGCGCTGGGCGCACAGACCGAACTGGACGATCCCTTGCAGGCAGCCCCTGAGTCAGCCACAGGCGCGGGCATGGGAGCGGGCATGGGAGCGGACATGGGCGCAAACATGGGCGCGGGCATGGGCGCGAACATGGGCGCGAGACAACCGTGAACTCGGCTGCCCAGCCGCCTGGTGTGCCGCAGGCTGCGCAAAAACAAGCCGCAACCCGCTCGGGCCTGGGCACAGGTGCCAGATCGGCTCAAGGCACGCCGCCCTCCCCTCAGATGCGCGCCACCGCGCCCGCATCGCTGCAGGACCGCGTGGCCCTGCGCGGCCTGCGCTGGCAACGCTATCTGGCGGATCTGGAGGCCCATGCAGCGCAGCCCCAGCCCTTTGAAACAATCGGCCGCTTGATGCGCGTAACCGGGCTGGTGCTGGAGGCCGCGGGTGTCAGGGTGCCAGTGGGCGCGGTGTGCGAAGTGCACATGGACGGCGCGGAGCCGCGGCCACCGGTGCCGGCCGAGGTGGTGGGCTTCAACGGCGATCGCGCCTTTCTGATGCCCACGGCCGACCTGCAGGGCCTGTGCAGCGGCGCCCGCGTGTTGCCGCGCCCGGCACCACGGCGGCCACCGCGCTGGGGGCAGGACAACCCGCTGTGGCGGCGCAGCGAAGACCGGGGCCTGCACCTGCCGATGGGGCCAGGGCTGCTGGGCCGGGTCGTCGACCCGCAAGGTCAACCGATGGACCGGCAGGGGCCGCTGGCGAACACGCAGGCCGAGCCGATGGCCAGGCGCCCCATCAATGCGATGGACCGTGACCCGGTGCGGCAGTCGCTCGACACCGGGGTGCGGGCCATCAACGCCTTGTTGACGATTGGCCGCGGCCAGCGCATCGGCCTGTTCGCCGGTACCGGCGTGGGCAAGAGTGTGCTGCTCGGCATGATGGCACGCTATACGCAGGCCGATGTGATCGTCGTCGGGCTGATCGGTGAGCGCGGGCGTGAAGTGAAGGAATTCATCGAAGACATCCTGGGCGAAGACGGCCGCCAACGCAGCGTCGTGGTGGCAGCACCGGCAGACGCACCGGCACTGCTGCGCATGCAGGGTGCAAGCTACGCCACTGCGGTGGCCGAGCACTTTCGCGACCGCGGCCAACATGTGCTGTTGTTGATGGACAGCCTGACGCGCTACGCCATGGCGCAACGCGAGATTGCCTTGGCCATTGGTGAACCCCCAGCCACCAAAGGCTACCCTCCGAGTTGTTTTGCCAAGCTCACCCAATTGGTCGAGCGCAGCGGCAATGGCCTGGCAGGCATGGGCTCGATCACCGCTTTTTACACCGTGCTCAGCGAAGGCGACGACCCGCAGGATCCGATCGCAGATGCTGCACGCGGCATCCTGGACGGTCACATCGTGCTGTCACGCGAGTTGGCCGAGAGTGGCCACTACCCGGCGATTGACGTTGAACGCTCGGTGTCACGCGTGATGACCGCCGTCACCGACCGCGATCACCAGCAAGCAGCGCGCAAGCTGCGCCAACTGTTGTCGCGCCTGAACAAGGCACGCGACCTGATCCAGATCGGTGCCTACCAAAGTGGCAACGACGCCGAGCTCGACACCGCCGTGCGACTGCAAATGCAGATGCGCGCCCTGCTGCAACAAGACATGCACCAAGCCGCGCAACTGCCGGCATGCCGCCAGCAGCTGTGTCAGCTGATGAACTTCTGAACCTACAGGCCGCCATGAGCACACCTTTGCATACCGTCCTTGAACATGCCCAGGAACAACGCGACAAGGCCATGGCCGAGTTGCTGACGGGCGAAGACCAGGTGCGCAAGCTGCGCCTGCAGTCGCAGCAGCTGAGTGACTATCAAACCGAGTACCGCTTGCGCGACCCGGCGCGGACGGGTCAGGTGCTGAGCATCGACAGCCTGCAAACCCACCGCCAATTCATGCAGCGCCTGGAGCAAGCCAGCACCCAACAGCAAACGCAAGTGCGCATCGCTCAAGAACGAGCCCAGACCTTGCGCGAGAGCGTCTTGGCGCTGGAGCTGCGCGTCGCTGCCATCAAGAAACTGATCGAGGGCCGGCAGCGCGAAGCCCAACGCCTGGACCAGCAACTGCAACAGCGCCACATGGATGAAGCAGCCAACCAGCAGGCCTGGCGCAAGCAGCAAGCGCAAGACGGCTACGGACCTTGAGCGCGTCGCTGCAAGCGCAGCGCCGGCCAGCTGACACCCCTTCACCGATCCATGGAGCAACGCCGTGATCAACGCCTTGAACCCCGCCGTCCTGTTCAGACCCAGCTCGATCAACAGCAGCAACACCAACAACACCAACAACACCAACAACACCAACAACAGTAACAACAACGGCCGAGACAACGGCGAATTTTCTTCGACGATCGGTGGTGTGCGAGAGCAGAACAAGGCTGGCAATGCATCAGTGGCGCGCACTGCACCCGCAGCCGGCCCGACCTACACCAGCGCCGGCCGGCCGCCTGCGGCCAGCCAGACCCCCGCTGGCCACCGGCCTTCAGAAGAAGTCCCGGCGGCAGCGCGCAAAGACCTGGTGGCCAACGCCAACGCCAACGCCACACGAAGAACTGGAGACGCAGCTGCTGCCGCAGT
>Ga0105044_10007134_pt1 | contig 15388 bp, 8 predicted proteins | sample MAT01_FD_78092 | JGI IMG/M metagenome (GOLD analysis project Ga0105044, IMG submission 78092) | Freshwater microbial communities from Lake Fryxell liftoff mats and glacier meltwater in Antarctica - MAT-01 | ecosystem: Environmental > Aquatic > Freshwater > Ice > Liftoff microbial mat | place... | reverse complement strand
TTCCGACAGGACAAAACTCCGGATGTGCGGTCTCGATTTCTGCGAAGAGGCGATGCCGTTCCGTTGCTCGTTGAAGCTGTATGGCTACAATCTTGAGATTAGAAATCTCTTCTTCCATCTTATATTGGGATATCAGTTCATTTAGTAGCTTCTTGGAGCGATCCACATCCTTCTCCAGTTGGGTGTGCCTTACGCTGACCTCATCGACATCCAACTGAAGAAGTCGCAATTCTGTCTGATATTCGGACCAAATCTGCTTCCAGTCATCCAGTGCCGTTTCAGCGGCCCGTTTCGCGTTTGCAAGTTCCTCCGTTTGTGATTCTAGGACACCTTTGGCCTGTTCATTTAACGCTGTTTGACCGGACAAGCGAGAGACGATTTCTTGGCGAGAGTTGGCATCTTTTTTTCTAACCTCAAATTGGTCCTTCTTACCACGTAGAATCTTGACGAAGTCACTTGGCTGCCTCATCGGTTGCATTGTTTCGAGCTTCTTCAGTTCGTCGTCGACGGAACGTGTCGCGTTGTCCGGTCTAAGAGTTGGCAGCACTATTGTCCGACGAACACCCTTACGGATGAAATAGTATTTTGATTCGCGGCTGTTAAGGAATTGTGAATTCGACAACACCCATTCCAACGAGTTCAATGAGGGAGTCTGCCAATCCATAATACCAACCACAATGTCCCCTGCTTGTACATCTCCAAGTTGTGCGGGACTATCGGGCCGAACGTCAATCACTCGCAAACCACCTTTGTAATCCTCAAGATTTGTGCCGCGGAGAATGGAAGATGCCGGTTCCGCTGACAGCAGAAGACCAATCTGTTCCCATATAGCCTTTTCATTCCATTGATTACGATTCCGTTCGTCCTGTTTGTCTGCGACCGCAATTTCATTGGAATAGGGGCTTTTAGGACTCGCTTTCCACGGGGCTCCCAAAGTAGCACCGGCAACGGCTTGCAGATCGGTCTGCGTTGTCTGCCATGCGGTAGCCTCACTGTTCGGATCCAGTAGTTCTGCGATACGCCGTTCTACGATGCGACCGCGAAGATTTTGTCGTGAATCTAAGTTATGTTTCACTTTTTCGAATCTAGCAGACATTAAATTTGATTCGAGCACCTGCATCGATTGCCTCGCATCGAAGGATTGGGCGACTATCTCTTCTAGCTTTTGACGATCCTCCTTGGTTTGTGTTTTCTGCGAGGAAAGTAATTTGCCCAGAGTCACCGCCTCGTTTTCATGTCGGGTCATTTTCTCACGAAGGACTGCAATCGTTGGCCGTAGATCTGCGTCGTGTAAAGTAGCTCTTTCTGAGTTGTTGTTGGGTGTCTTTGTGCGAGGTGGGACCAACTCGATTCTTTTAAACGTCTTGACTACTTCGTCCAAGTAGCTTTTTCTTCCTGCGGAGATCTCCACCTCGTACCAGCTTCCGGGGTCTCCATCTTGCTTCCCCTCAAACCTGGGTCTTATCTGAATCTGTCTGTTTCTGTGTGCAAGAAATCGATCCGACCGTTTCAAGGAAATGTCCATTTCATCCCTTAACTGTTGTTCGTTGACATAGATTCTTAGTTTTTCCTCAGCCGGTTGTAGATCCGGGTCCGTAGGCGAAGTCCATTGCCCCGTGGACGCCGCAAACGTATAGAGATGCTCGGCTACTTGGATCGTCACTAGATTATTGGAAAAGAATGCCGTTGCGGTTGAGTCCTTTCGAATCGGAATGACATCCCACCAACCTTTCTCCCCGCTATAAGCAACAAGAGAATCGTCGATTTCAATGGCTGCGACGTTTCCGCTGACGGTCACAGCCATCCTCTCCTGTGGTGGCAATTTGAGTATCGACCATCGACCTTGTTTGATACTAAATCCGCGTAGTTCGTCTTTGTTCTCGGACCAAGTAATGATGATTGCAGAAGAATCTATTTGAGGTTTTGCATCATTATCCACTCCTCGCTCTTGGACCGAGACTCCAGGTACTGTTGCTGGCGTGGCAACCTGAGCGATGGCACATGTCGGCTGTGCCATGAAACTGTGTAATGCGAAAAGGGTTAATAGGTATCTGTAGGTTTTCATTTTTTACTCGTTGGGTTCGCATGTTGCCGGGAGTCGGCAGTCGCTTACGGTGTGGCAGTCGCTTCATCCAAAACATTCAGGATGGATTCTAGAGTCTGAAGTTCAGACGCTATGCCGTCGTTCCATAGAAGTAGAATGGTGTTCTCTAAAGGTCGCGTTGGTTGGATGTTTGCGGTCGCTTCGCTGCGACTTGCGTTTTTCTCTTCCTCGGGTGTTTTTGACCAACGGGGAACTGAGACTAACAGGGCGCAAATGGCTATCAACGCGCCGAGCGAACCAACCGTCGCGACAATGGCTTTCAATGGCGAAGCCCTTGAGCCTCGCGGCATTAAACTACCGAGTTTCTTTGCAGCCATCGGCAATGGAATCGTACCTGGTTGCTGAACATGTGCAAGGCATGCTTCCAGGAGCGTTCCGAGATACTCAGCAGTTTCAAAGCGCTCGCGGACCGGTTTGCTCAGCAGTTTTAAAACGATGCCTTCGAGCCAGATTGGAACATCGGGATTGAGTTCATGAAGTGGTCGTGGTGAATCGTCTGTAACACGTCTCAAGATTCCAAATGTCGATTCCGCTCGGAAGGGAGGGCGGCCAGTGCACGTTGCATACAACACACTCCCTAAACTAAACAGATCACTGCGCGTGTCGACTGCGTTTCCAAGGGCTTGTTCGGGCGACATGTAGTGCGGCGTTCCGGCAATAAAACCACTTCTGGTCAACGTGGCATCATCAACGGCTCGAGCCAATCCAAAATCGGTGAGCATCACACGTTCCACACCTCGTTCCAATAGAATATTGGCTGGTTTTACGTCCCGATGCACGAGGCCTTGTGCATGGGCGGCAGCGAGACCGCGAGCCACTTGTAAGCCAATTCGTAACGCATCGGAAATGGATAATGGACCCTCGCGGTCCAGTCGATCCTGCAACGACTCGCAATCGACGTAGGGCATGACCAGATAGGGCAATTGACCAGTCGAATCGACATGCAGGATCGGCAAGACGTTGGGGTGGACGATGGCAGCGGTCGCTCGAGCTTCGCGAGCAAACCGTTTCCTAGCGGCAACGACGCTCGCCAGATGGGGAGCCATGACTTTAACAGCGACCAGCCGGTTGAGCTCCTCCTGAAACCCTTTCAGCACGATACCGTGAGCTCCCTGGCCGATGAATTCACGTATTTCAATGTTTCCAATTCGTCCCAACGATTCGCTCGAGATCGACGGTTGCAAAAAATCGACAATGAAGTCGCTGGGTTTCCATGTTGAACCTTCATAGATTTCATCTTCGTTCCGCTTTCCGTTTGCATGTTCGCCGCTAGATTCCTTTCGAAGGACCACACCAATTTGGCTCCAGCCATTTGGATCTGACGCCAGCGATTCCAGTTTTTGGCGGCAGGCTTTACATTCTGTTAGGTGCTGAGCAAGCAGCTCTTCTTCTGGTTCCGAAAGCCGTTCGTCGAGCGAACGCATGAGCCATGGGTGATCGCATCCTACTGTTTTTGCATGGTCTTGATCTCGAGTGTCCATTACTCATTCTACAAAACAGTTGCGATGATCTTGCGGATTCTGGCCATGATACGACTCCGGGACATGTAGATGCTACCCGTACTAATTTTCAAATCTTTAGCGACTTGATCCACCGACTGCTGTTCGATCACTGTGGCCCAGAAAGCTTGCCAGCTGGTTTCGAGGAACTCCTTACGAACTTGTTGGGCAGCCCAAACGATGAGCTCATGTTGGTACCGTTGGACATGAAATTCGTCCGGTTTCTCCTCGACCTTTTGAAGCAGTGCCACTAAATCCGAGCCACCGACGCCACCCGGGTGCCGTCGCTCTTGAGACATAAAGCGAATGACCACATTTCGCGAAACTGTACTTAGCCATCGCCGAAACGAAGCGGCATTTCCGTCATCTTTCCAGCCCTCAATGGACCGGACGATCGCTATGAGAATTTGCTGGGTTGCGTCTGCTACGTGCCGTTCGGGAACGCCATGTCGCCGAGCGATTTGGGCCAAGAATCCTTCGTAGTTGCCGACGAAATCCCGCCAAGCTATTTCATTTTGCTCGCTTTTGAGTCGAACAATCAGGCTGTTTCTGGTTTCATTCTGGGACATGGGGGGTTCCGTCAAGGCAGTGGATTGTCATGCCAAATGTTCTTGTACACTAGTCCAGTACATTCCGATGAGGAAATCACACGCCAAACCAAAAAATTTCGTTCGAGCAATTCGCTATTCCACACCGAACTCAGTAAATCCTAGAGGCCGAATCCGGCTTTGAATTTATTTTCTTAAGGCACTTGACCAGAGTAGACGATGTGTCTATAAAAGTGAGTGGCGGAATTGGCAACCATTCTCAAGGCGATTTTGAGAGCATGTCCAGCATGGTTTCTTTAGCAACCTGTCGAACATCGAATTTAGCGACGAGTCCATGGCTGGTTAGAGCTGGATTCTTCGTTGTGGCGGTTCTTTTTCTGACCGGAAATGAATCGACGAAGCAAATCGCAGGTGCGCAGGACACAGTTGCTGCGGTTGAGAAAAATGGAGCAATTGCGACATCCAGTCAACCGCAAGGCGTTTCGTTGAGCGTCCAATGGGCCGAGTGGCTGAACACCGAGGGTAGGGGATTTTGGGGCCAAAGCCCCGAAAAGTGCGATGACCTGCTGCTTGCGCGTAGATTGTATCTGGATCTGCTAGGCCGGGTGCCGAGTGTGGCTGAGCTTCGGGACTATCTGGCAATGGACGAATCGATGCGTCGAAGTATGCTGATCGATCAGTTAGTTTTTCATCAAGGGGCTCGGGCGGGCGACTACAAACGCACTTTTTCTGAGCATTGGGCCAGGCAGTGGCGTCGAATCATGTTGCCACCGACCTCTCAAACTGGAATGTTTCCCGGCGAGCTGGAGGGTTGGCTCTCGCAGAAGCTGACACGCGACGAGGGTTTTGATTCGATCATGTCGGCTCTCGTGGAACTGAAGGATGAGTCTCGCGACAATGTCTATTTTCGATTATCTCAATCCAATCCAGCGACCTACGCGGCGAATGTCTCACGGGTGATGCTTGGAGTACGGTTGGAATGCGCACAATGCCATGACCATCCCTTTACGGATTGGAAGCAAAAGGACTTTTGGGGACTTGCCGCCTTCTATTCCGATTTGGCTGTTCTGCCTCAAGGATCGAATGCGCCTTCGAAAATCGGGGCCATCGAAAGTGACGGAGTGAAATACGTGGCCAAGTATCTTTGGGAAGAGCCGTCGGGATCGATCGCCAGCCGATCAGGCTTTGCCGGGTGGTTAACATCGCCGTCCAATAGACAATTCTCTTCGGTTGCGGTGAATCGCTTTTGGCAAATCCTGGTCGGACGCGGTGTATTTGCTTCCGTCGACGATCTCGATACGGCATCGCCCATGCAACGGGAATTGCTGGACTCGCTAGCCGTCAAGTTTGCTGAGGCCAAGTTCCCGACCCGAAGTTTGATAGGAGCCATTTGCAAAAGCGATTGGTATCAGTCGGTTGTTTCTGGAGTGGATTTGCCAGATGAAACTGCGGCGACTGCGTCAACCGCGACGATTTCCTTCCATCGACCCTTGAAATCTCTGTCGCCGGAACAGGTGTTTGACTCGCTCGAGCAAGCGTTGATGCTACCCATTAGTCGCTTGGATCCGTCCTCTGCCCGCTGGACTGGGGAGCGAATGCAAGTGGTCGCGAGAATGGGGGAGTCGGCGGGCAAATCTCCTGAGGACTATGCGTCTGGAATCCCGCAGGCGTTGGTGATGATGAATGGAAAGCTTACGGCCGATGCCATTAATGTCGAAAGCAGTCGGCTTCTAAGGGCCACGCTGGATTCGCCTTTCATGTCGGCGGCGGATCGAATCGATACATTATGTATGGCAACACTATCGCGTCATCCGACCCCGGATGAGTCGGCCACGTTTGTATCCTATATTGCAAGGCAGCCATCCGAAGATGAAAAACGTCGCGCTCATGGCGAAATTCTGTGGGCGCTGGTGAATAGTCCCGAGTTCGTTTTGTGTCGTTAGTCAATTGAGTTGTCTAGGAGTATTGCCATGGTAACGAACAGTTGTTTCTCGAGACGCGAAATGATGCGTATTGCGATGGCGTCGTTGGGCGGGGCGAGCCTATCTGGTTGGTTGCCTCGTTTGGCCGAGGCGGCGATGCAGGTGCGATCAGCGAAAGCGTGTATCTTGCTCTGGATGCCAGGTGGGCCGAGTCAGCTGGAGACCTTGGATCCCAAGCAGGGACGTCCCAATGGTGGGCCAACCAAGGCCATAGCCACTTCCGTTCCCGGAATAGCCATCGCTGAAAACTTGCCCAAATTGGCCGAACGGATGAGCGATTTTTCGATCATTCGATCGATGCAAACAGGCGAGGGAGACCACGGACGTGCGACCCAATTGATGCTTACCGGTTACAAACCCACAGGAGCGCCGATCGAGTATCCCGTGCTCGGTTCCATGGTTGCACAGCGTCTGTACGATGAGAAATCGGAACTGCCAAGCTACGTGTCCGTCGCACCTTTTCGGCTGTCAGAGTTAGGATCTGGTTTCTTAGGACCAAAGTTCTCACCGCTGTTGGTTTCAGGCGCAAGCAATGACCCTAACACGCGAGCGAATTTAACCGTTGAGAATCTGTCGCCCATCGGTGGCGATCTCGGTCGAATGCACGATCGCGCCGATTTGCTCAAGGCCATTCGGCTCACGTCTGCGACCGAGGATGGCACTTCCATTGCTAAGCACGAAGCCGTCTATGACCAAGCCCTTCGGATGGTCGATTCCCAAGGAGGAGGCGCATTCCGATTGGACGAAGAACCCGATCTGCTCCGCGACGCCTATGGTCGCAACCGATTTGGACAGGGTTGTTTGCTAGCGCGTCGATTGGTAGAAAGAGGGGTACCGTTTGTGGAGGTTGCTTTGACGGATGCTGGTTCTGGGGGAGGGCTGTCATGGGATACGCACGCGGACAACTTCAAAACAGTAAAATCGATTTGCGATGTGCTCGACCCGGCTTGGTCAGCCTTGATCACCGACCTCAAGAAGCGAGGCATGTACGAATCGACGCTTGTGATTTGGATGGGAGAATTTGGGCGGACGCCCAAGGTCAATGCAACGAACGGACGCGATCACTATCCGGAAGGTTGGAGCATGGCCATGGGCGGGGCTGGGATCAAACCGGGGCAGGTCTACGGCAGCACTGGAAAAGACGGTACGGATGTCTCTGATCCTGTCAGCACGCCCAAACTCTTTGCGACCATACTCAAGTCACTTGATATCAACCCAAGCCTAAGCAATCAGGCAGGAGACCGACCTATTCCGTTGGTGGATGACCACGCGACCCCCATTAGCGAGCTGCTATCATGATGCCAAAAGGAGGTCGTTTCTGGGCCGGTAGCGTTGGCCTATTTTGCGTGTGCTGCTTCCAAGCTGCGGCGTCAGACCCCAAGGAGGTGAATCTTGGGCGACGTGATCTGATTCTTTTGTTGCCGAGCGGACCGTTCCACGTGCGTCTTCGTATTACTGAGGCTCAGCGATCTCTGGAGCAGCTTCGTGCGGAGTATGTCGATCGCTTGATTGTGCGTTTGGATACCAACATGGACGGACAGCTAAGCGGTGATGAAACGCGAAATCACGCGTTGTTCATGACCGGTCGCAGGTTCGCTGAAACCCCGTTTGCACGATCGTTGGCACCCGCTCGAGGGATGAACCGTTCGGTAGTAGAGCAATCCATCGATCGAGCGATTGGGCAAAGTATGGTCTTTCGTCAAATCGGGTCGGTCGCGGAGCAAGATCTGCAGGTTTTCAAGGTTCTGGATGAAGATCAATCGGGATTGATTGAGCGAAGTGAAATGCGAACGTCAGCAGCACGACTGGCGGCTCGCGATTTGGATCATGACTACTGCGTTACGTTTGACGAGTTCGTTTCCAATGCGAACGCTTCAATGATGCAGGATATGGTTCCGATGGCCGCGATGGAAGCGTTGCCCCCAGTTCATTCCGAATTGTTGCGCGACGCCAGAGAACCGGTCATGGCATCACGTTTGATCAGAACCTACGATACCGACAAAGATGCGAAACTGTCCAAAGAGGAATTGCATTGGGACGAGGCCCGGGTTGCGTTGTTGGACCAGAATCGCGATGGCGTTTTAGCTGTTGCTGAGCTATCGAAGATTGCTGACGCGGACCCGGATGTGTCGGTCGAGGTAGAACTGTCCGCTTCGGAAGCGAGGAATGGAAACGTCGTGAACGGCAAACCATCGATCTCCCGGGATCGAGTGCAGCTGATATCGGCCCGACAGTCCGCAGCGGCTCGCATGTTAGACGGTGGTGTGATTGAGATCAAACAACCGTCGACGACCATTACGCTTAGCTACCGGACCCGCGATCCCATCGAGGAAGCGATGCGAAATGCACGGGAAACCTTTAACGCAATCGATATGGATGGCAATGGATACATGGATCGGGACGAGATTGCAACACATCCTCGCTTTCAACGCTATCTCTTCGACGCGATGGACGCCGATCACGACGATCGAGTCTTTAGCAGGGAAATGGATCAATATGTCAAGGGGATTGCCGAACCGTCGGCCACGGTTTGTCAAGTGACTTTGTTCGATAGTGGGAATGGCTACTTTCAAATGCTGGACCAAAATGGCGATGGTAGAATCTCCATTCGCGAACTGAGAACGGCGGAGACGAATTTGGTGTCCCATGCGGTTGACGATTCGCCCGAGCTCAATCCGTCGCAGATGCCGCGTTATTTTAAAATCGAGATGCAACGAGGGGGACCCACCTTGTTTGGGCCGGCTATACGACTACGGGCGGAGGTTCCTCAACCCATCATGCGTAGCAACAACGGACCGACTTGGTTTCAAAGGATGGATCGAAACGGGGACAGCGATCTTGTTTGGGACGAATTCCTTGGCCCACGCGATGTCTTCGATCGGCTCGACACCGACAGGGACGGACTGATGGATCCCACGGAAGCGAACGCGTCTAGATAATTACCACTTTTTTCATCTTCGACACTCATCATAAGCATTAAGACAAATGACTGTAGCGCTACGAAATCATGCACCGATCAAAATGGACGACGCGATCCTCGAACGTGTGCAAAAGCTCCGAGATGCTCGTGAACGGTTGTTGGAAGAGGTTGGCAAGGTGATCGTCGGTCAGAAGGATGTGATCGACTTGATGTTGCTCGGTTTGCTTTGTCGCGGTCACGTGCTGATGCAAGGTGTACCTGGACTTGGTAAGACTCTCATGGCCCGCACACTTTCAGCAACGTTGAATCTGAAGTTCAAACGGGTTCAGTTCACGCCAGACTTGATGCCCTCGGATATCACGGGTACCGACATCCTTGAGGAGCAAGAGGGGGGTGGAGGGCATCGAATGAAGTTTGTGCAAGGTCCTATTTTCACAAACTTCCTGTTGGCAGATGAAATCAATCGAACGCCACCCAAGACGCAAGCAGCCTTGCTCCAGGCTATGCAAGAACGTGAGGTTTCCATTGGAAATCAGACGTACACGCTCCCGCCTCCGTTCTTTGTAGTAGCCACTCAGAATCCGATCGAGATGGAAGGGACGTATCCTCTGCCTGAGGCGCAGGTCGATCGGTTTATGTTCAACATCCGCGTCCGCTATCCGGAGCTTGCCGAAGAGGCTGCGATCATTCGCGGTACAACCGGCACCGAGACATCGATTCCTAAGAGTGTTTTGGAATGTAGTGAACTGTTGTTGTTGCAGGATGTGGTCAGAGCGGTCCCTGTTTCCGATGATGTGGTCATGTACGCTGCCCGTTTGGTTTCGGCCACCCGTCCCGATTCGCCACTGGCAATCGACTTTGTGAAGAAGTATGTCGTTTATGGGGCAAGCCCGAGAGCAGGCCAATCGCTCATCTTGGCTGCCAAAGCCCGCAGCATTCTCGAAGGGCGATATCACGTGGATTTCGACGATGTGAAACGATTGGCGCATCCTGTACTGAGACACCGATTGGTACTTAATTTCCATGGACGGGCCGATGCAATCGACAGCGATCGCGTCATCGATCGATTGCTCAGTGAGGTACCACAAGAGTCATGATCAGCACTGAAGACCTAACACGCTTCAGCTCGCTCGAGTTGCGTGCTCGGGGAATAGTCGAAGGCTTTTTGCAAGGCCTGCATCGCAGTCCTTTCGTGGGCTTCAGCGTTGAATTTTCGTCGCATCGCCGCTATGAACCCGGCGACGATCTTCGGCATGTGAATTGGAAGGTCTACGCTCGACAACGAAAGTTGTACGTGAAGGAGTTCGATGCCGAAACCAACATGAATTTGTACTTGCTCGTGGATAACACCCGATCGATGCAATGCAAGTCAGGTGGAGCTATGACCAAGCACGAATATGCGACTACATTGGCTGCGTCCATGGCTCACTTGGGACTTCGCCAACACGATGCGGTTGCTTTGGGAATGTTAGGTGACGGAGTAGAGGCCTATTTGGATCCTTCGTCCAAACCTGGGCAATGGGATGATTGTCTTCAGATGCTATCGCAGTCCGCTCGAGGCCAAAAGACTTCGTTGAAGAGGGCTCTGGAACAAAGCGCGATGTTGGCTAAGCACCGAGGCTTAGTCATCTTGATGAGCGATTTGGTTGACGAGCATGATGCGGATGCGACCGAAGGTTTTCAACGAGGAATTGGTCAGCTGCGACATCGTGGACACGAAGTGGTTGTTTTTCATATTCTGGACCCTTGGGAAAGACGGTTACCCGAAAGCGGACGATGTCGCTTTCTCGACTTAGAAACACCGTGGGAAGTAACTACTGAAATTGGGAGCATACGTCGCGCATACATGGAACGGGTGGACCAGTGGTGCAGCCAGTTGGAAACCATTTGTCACGACAATGGAGTGGACAGGATCGAGTTGACAACGGACACGCCTCCCGGTAAAGCGTTAGTGGACTATTTGGTTCGACGGGCTGCGATGGGTGGAGCGTAAGCAAGCACTATGGGGTTCCTGCAAACTGCATTTTTGTTCTCACTGGCTGCCTTGGCAATACCGTTGCTGTTGCATCTATTCAGTCGTTGGCAAACTCAGAAAATAGAGTTGGGTACGATACGCTTTCTGAGGGAAGTGCTTACGGAGAACGTCCATCGACGCCGTATCCGACGTTGGCTTCTTTTGACGACGCGAATGTTGCTTTTGGGAGTTCTCGCATTGTTGTTCGCGAGGCCATTCTTTTTTGAGGCTACTCGGCGAGATGGGGATCGAAGACGGGTGATTCTGATCGACCGTTCGGCGAGTATGGCGATGCGGGGCACGCAGGGAAAAGCGATCGACGTCGCCATGGAGAAGGCGATCGGAGCGGCAAAGGAGTTGGGCGAAGATGCGAAAATTGATTGGGCTTGGTTTGATTCGAAGGTCTATCCGTTTCAGCCACGCGAAGGGCGTTTGGTGTTGTCTGCGTCAGACTACGGATCGACGAGCGGGAACACGAATTATGCAAGTGCGATTGCCTGGGCGCGGGATCGTCTGGCCGAAGATAACCGCGTCAAGTCCGATGTAGTCATGATCACCGATTTGCAAAGACAGGGGCTTGGAGATCCAACGGACATTCATTTCCCCCCCGATATTCCCTTTCAGATCATTGATGTAGGTCGCGAGGCTGCTTCCAATCTCGCCGTTACACGCATTGATTTAGCGGTCGGACCGCTCGAGGTTCGCAGGCCGCAATCACCAGTCCGCACCGACACGAGCGGGAAGAGCGTGGGGGTCGATAGGACTCCGTACAATCCGAGCGTTCAAGGTGCTGTACGACCCGAACAGTCGGTGTTTGTTCACACCACATTGTTCAACTACGGACCGATGCATCGTGAAGACGTTCCGCTGGTCGTTACGGCCAAGCAAGGGAGCAAGTCGGCGAGGGTCAAGACAACGATCAATGCGTTGCCTGAACAAGCGACTGAATCCCAGATTGAAATAGGGAGGCTGGGTCTCGGTCCATGGGAGATTTTGGTCGAGGCGGACGTCGAAGACGATTTGAGCGTTGACAACCGCAGAATGCATGCGGTCGCGGTAGAGGAAGCTCCACGCATCTTGCTCTTTGGGGAGCAAAACCCAGAGGAGACGGGTACGTCAAGTAGTTTCTTTCTTAGCAAGGCGCTTCGGCAAGGTCTTGAGAGGGATCAGCCACGCTTCTCTCTGCAAATGGTTTCCAATTCCGATGCCCTCCAGGCTCTCTCCTCCCCGGAAAAATGGAAGACTGTGATCCTAACGGATGCAACCGATATCGACCGACCGTTGCTGGTTAGTTTGGAACAGTATGTTTTCCAGGGTGGGCAAGTGCTCGCTTTCACCGGACAAAAAGGGGGTGCGATCGGCGCGACCAAATGGAACGGTTCACCGATCGCGCCCGGACGTTTTGATCGTTTGCGAAATGCGGGGGTTGTTCCGTTCCGATTGACGCCCAATGCATTGGGGCATTCGATCCTGCAACCCTTTGACGATCCGCAGACGGGCGATCTCCAACGTCTTTCCTTTCGAAAGGCGATCGCGATACAAATAGCTAACGGAGCTAAGCAATTGGCTTCGTTCGATAGCGATTTACCGGGAATAGTAGAACAAATCTATGAAAAAGGGCGAGTCGTATGGTTCTTGTCCGATGCTGGTGACGCTTGGAGTAGCTGGACGAGTAGCCCGCTCTATCTACCACTCGTCCATCAAATGGTGAGCGATCTAGCGGGCTTGACGGGTGAAGGGCCAATTCGGTTCCGAGCGGTTGGAGATGCACGATCAATGGCGAGTCAAGGTTCGAAAGGGGATTCGAACGCCGAGACACTTACACCTGCGAAATTTAATGCTTCAATCGGAAACAAAGATTCAGAATTGTCCGCAAACAAGCAAATAGATTCGGTCTTTGCGGAGGTCGGATTTGTTCGCGAAGACAACTCGCTGTACGTAGTCAATACGCCTGAAGTTGAATCGGATACCGTTCGCATGACGGAATCCGATCTGCGAAGTGCGTTTGCTTTGATGGAACCGACAGAGTCGTCGATTGCAACTGCTGGCAACGATATTAAGTTGATTAAGAAACAAGAGCTGTGGCCTTGGTTGGCTGCGTTGATGTTGGTGGTGTTGGTGTTCGAGTTTGGACTTTCGAATAGGACGCCGCCTTAGAAAGTCGCTTTGTTAAGAATGGGGTGGCCAAAGTGTCGCTCGGTACTCTGTGCAGAGCAAAACGGCGAGGAGTGCAATTTTACACTTGGCCGGCACTACGTTAAGCCCGAGAAATGAGGTACACAATGAGTTCGATACAGACGCCAGAGAATGAGTTCACACGCGAAATCGTCGGTCGTTTGGCGAGCCTACGTTTTCGTTGGTTGACGGTCAACTTGGTCACCGGATTGCTTGCCGTTGGTTTTATGTTGGGTTCACTTTGGTTCTTGGTCGCGGCCATCGACTACAACTGCGAGCTGAGTCTAGGGGTTCGTCAAATACTCGCACTTATCGGTGGGATCGTTGCCTCGGTCGGGACTTTGGTCTTTGCGACGTTGATCGCTCGTTCGGGAAGACTCAAGGATTTGATTCGGCGGCTTGAAGGCCGGTTCGCGGATTTCGGTCAACGACTAAGAACGGTGCTTGATATTCACGAAGGTAGATTCACGGCGCCAGCACCGATGCAGCGGGTGCTTGGAAACCAAACCCTGGCGCGGTGGGAAACAAGTTCGCCTGACAAGCTGATCGCCTATCGAAAGCTCTGGCAGTGGTTCGCGCTGGCAACAGTAGTTTTCGGGTTTCTTCTCGCATCAATAGGGGTAGGAAACCAATGGAGTACGGCTTTGCAGCGTAGTTTGGGTGCGAACATCCCTTACACGGTGTTTGCAGTCGAACCTGGGAATATGGAGGTATTGGAGGGAACCGATGTTTCGTTAACATTGAACCTTGAAGGGCGACTTGGACGCAAGGTTGCGGCCAAATGGAGGAAAATCGAAGGGGACGGAAACGCCGTTGCGAATCACGGTAAGAACGTCGATACGAATACCGAACTCGCAGAAAGTTGGATTGAGAACGAGTTGGATCCTGTGGAAACAATCGATGCAACCAGAATTGCCAAATACTCGTTAGCACTTGGGAAACTCAAGCAATCCGTGGAGTATCGATTTGAAACAAGTATCGGAAATAGCGAAACCTATCGAATCCAAGTGCGACCGTTGGTTCAAGTTGCTGAAATCAAGACGACTGTGGTTCCACCTACCTATACCAAGGCTTCCACCCGAGTGTTCAGCGAGAATGAAGTAACTGCCCTGTCCGGTTCGGACGTCATGGTTCGATGGGTCACGACCCAACCCCTATCGGAGTTGGCGATCATGATAGACGACCGCGAATCGCCTGAATCGTTATTGAAAGCGAACGGTACCGACGACCCGTGCGTGTGGGAGTTGAAACTACCGAGTCGGCGGACCTTGAACTGGCGAACACAGGGTGCGGGTTTGGATGGAACACCCCTAGAGGTTGCCAAAGGACGACTCCGCATTCGCGAAGACGCGCCTCCGCACATTGCTTGGAAGCGCGGTGACGAAAGTATGGAGGTTCACACGTTAGCGGAGGTGCCACTCCAGATCTCAGTCTCAGATGACTTTGCGGTCGCTTCGGCTCAAATCATCTTGCAGTTTGCAGACGGCGACGAACGTGTCCTGACAGAACTCGACCCAGAGCAAGTATCGGATATGTCGAGAATCGATTTGATGTCGATCCTGGAATTGGAAACGCTGGGTATGACTCAGCGCGACTATATCGGATTCTATGCGGTCGCAACAGACTATTGCGAACCCAATCCGCGGACCGTTTCGACGGACGTGCGGTTTATCGATATTCGACCTCTTCGTCAAAAGTTCCGCGAAGAGGAGATGACGCCAGGAGATCCCAATGGTAGGTCGTTCGCGTCATTGGAGGATTTGATGAAAAGCCAACGCTTATTGATCAACCAAACGCGTCGTCTGGTCAAGCTACCTACGGAGGCATTGGTTGATCAGATCAAAAACATTGACCGCATGGTCGAGGCTCAGAGCGAGTTGGCGGGGAACACGGCTTTCCTAGCAGAGTTTTTCATTTCTCGCGGAAATGACGATGTGGAATCGCTTCGACAAGCTGAAGCATCCATGTTGCAAGCGGCCGACTCCTTGGCAGCGGGGACTTTCGCTACGGCGCTTCTGCAGGAACAAGATGCCTTGCGTTGGTTGGTCGAAACAAGAAATGAGCTGGAACGGATCTTGATTAAGAATCCCAAACAAGCAAAACAGATAGCCCAAGCGATGCAAGCTCTCAAAATGAAATTGCGCCG
>Ga0105044_10007132_pt1 | contig 15389 bp, 12 predicted proteins | sample MAT01_FD_78092 | JGI IMG/M metagenome (GOLD analysis project Ga0105044, IMG submission 78092) | Freshwater microbial communities from Lake Fryxell liftoff mats and glacier meltwater in Antarctica - MAT-01 | ecosystem: Environmental > Aquatic > Freshwater > Ice > Liftoff microbial mat | place... | reverse complement strand
CACGGGACACGGGACACGGGCGCAGCACCACGCGGCGCCCCCAGTGGCATCGTACGGGCGCCGCGGCGAAGCGGGCGACCGACGACGCCGCTCGGACGGCCCACGAGAGGCGCCACCACACCGCGTCCGCCTGTGCGACGCACCCCCGATGCGCGAACGCGCCACCACGGCACCGGGGAGGCAGGAATCGTCGGATACCCGGCATGGCGGTCCGGGGGCGGACGGCCGACGATGGGTGCATGCAGATCGCACTCGCTCTCTACGACCGGTTCACCGCACTCGACATCGTCGGGCCCTTCCAGGTCCTGGCCGACGTGCCCGGCCACGACCTCGTCTGGGTCGCGGATCGGGTCGGGCCGGTCACCGACCACACCGGGCGGCTGCCCATCACGGCGACTGCATCGTTCGACGAGGTGACCGCGCCCGACATCGTCGTCGTGCCGGGAGGCATCGACACCGCCGGGCATCTGCCTGACCACCCGATCGTCGACTGGCTCCGTCGCGTCCACCCCACCACGACCTGGACGACCTCGGTGTGCACCGGCTCGCTCCTGCTGGCCGGCGCCGGTCTGTTGGATGGCGTCGATGCGACCTCGCACTGGTGCTCGGCCGAGCTGCTCGACGGCCTCGGCGCGCACTACACGGCCGAGCGGGTGGTCGAGCGGGGCCGGATCATCACGGCCGCGGGCGTCTCCGCCGGCATCGACATGGCGCTCACCCTGCTGGGCCACCTCCACGGTGAGGGCGTCGCGCAGGCCGTGCAGCTGGCCATCGAGTACGACCCGCAACCGCCCTTCGATGCCGGCTCACCGTCGAAGGCCCCCGCCGAGATCGTCGACCTGGTGCGCTCCCTCCAAGCGACGACCTGAGCGCGACGGGCGTGGCTGCGGGCGTCTCCCAGTGACCTGCGTCGTGAGCTCGTGGATTTCGACGCATGACCTGCGACGCAGATCTAGAGGTCGTGGAAGGTCTCGATCTGGGCGCCGAGGAGGTTGAGGCGCTCGGCGAGGGATTCGTAGCCGCGGTTGATGACGTTGACGTTGCGCAGGACCGACGTGCCCTTCGCGGCCAGCATCGCCAGCAGGATGACCACGCCGGGGCGCAGGGCGGGCGGGCAGATGACCTCGGTGGCCGACCAGTGCGTGGGTCCGTCGATGAGCACGCGGTGGGGGTCGAGCAGCTTGACGTCGGCCCCGAGCTTCACCAGCTCGGTGAGGTAGATCGCCCGGTTCTCGTAGACCCAGTCGTGGACGAGGGTGGAACCGGTGGCCGTCGCCGCGATGATGGCGAAGAAGGGCAGGTTGTCGATGTTGAGCCCGGGGAACGGCATCGGGTGGATCTTGTCGATGGCGGCCCGGAGCTCCGACGGGCGCACGGTGAGGTCGACGAGCCGGGTGCGGCCGTTGGCCGCCGGGTACTCGTCGCTGCGGTCGTAGTCGAGGCCCATCTCCTCGAGGATGGCCAGCTCGACCTCGAGGAACTCGATCGGCGCGCGCCGGATGGTGATCTCCGACCGGGTGACGATGCCGGCCGCCAGCAGGCTCATGGCCTCCACCGGGTCCTCCGACGGCGCGTAGTCGACGTCACGGTCGATGTCGACGACGCCGTGCACGGCGAGTGAGGTGGTGCCGATGCCGTCGATGCGCACGCCGAGCTCGGTGAGGTAGAAGCAGAGGTCCTGCACCATGTAGTTCGGGCTGGCGTTGCGGATCACCGTGACGCCCGGGCGGCGGGCGGCGGCCATGAGCGCGTTCTCGGTGACGGTGTCGCCCCGCTCGGTCAGCACGATCGGCCGGGTCGGCGACACCGATCGGTCGACGGTGATCTCGTAGCGGCCGTGCTCGGTGCGCACGGTCATGCCGAACGGCCGCAGCGCGATGAGATGGGGCTCGATGGTGCGCTCGCCGAGATCGCAGCCGCCGGTGTAGGGCAGCGTGAACGTGTCCTCGAGGTGCAGGAGCGGGCCGAGGAACATGATCACGCTGCGGGTGCGCCGCGCGGCGTCGATGTCCAGGTTGTCGAGGTCGAGGACGGCCGGCGGAACGATCTCGAGATCGTTCTCGGCGTTGAGCCACCGGGTCTTGACCCCGATGCTGTCGAGCACCTCGAGGATGCGGTTGACCTCGTCGATGCGGGCGACCTTGCGCAGCGTCGTGCGCCCGCGGTTGAGGAGGGACGCGCACAGCAGGGCGACCCCCGCGTTCTTCGACGACTTCACGTCGATCGACCCGGACAACGCCGTGCCGCCCACCACCCGCAGATGCATCGGCGCTTGACGACCGAGGGGGACGAGCTCGTGGTCGAGGGCCTCACTGATGCGGGTGAGCATCTCGACGCTGAGGTTCTGCCCGCCCTGCTCGATGCGGTTGATCGCGCTCTGACTGGTGCCGAGGGCATCGGCCAGACCGGCCTGGGTGAGGCCTCGGTGCTTGCGGGCGTCGCGGATCAGGGTGCCGATCTGGCGGAGGTAGGCCTCGGAGCGGACGGCGGTGTCATCAGACATGTCCGAGACTTATCTCACATGTGAGATAACGGTCAAGCCACAGTTCGAACCGTCACCGTCAACCGGGCGGGACGTCGTCGATGACGGCGAGGATCTCGTCGCCGTAGCGTTCGAGCTTGGTCGGTCCGATGCCGCTGACGGCCAGGAGCGCCTGGGGTGTGGACGGGCGGACGGCGGCGATCTCCTCGAGGGTCGCGTCCTTGGCCACCACGTACGCCGGCATGCCGTCGGCCTTGGCCCGGCCGGCCCGCCACTCCTTGAGCGCGGCGAGGACCGGCTCGGCCGACGGGTCGACGGCCGGTCGCGACGCCTTGGCGAGCGTGGCTGCGCCCGGCGCAGCGAGGCGCCGCTCCGTGCCGCCAACCCGCACCGAGGACCCGAAGGCGACCGTGAACCGCGCCCGACCCGCGGTGAGGACGACGCCCGAGGCGTCGACCTCGGCGACGGTGCACTCGTAGCCGCCCCACTCGACCTCGAGGTCCACCGACGCGACGACCTCGGCCACCCGCCGGGACGAGCCGGCGCGGCTGGCGCCTGGGGCCGAGGCGCCGGGCTCGGCGACCGGCTCGTCCGACACCGGTGCCGCAACCCGGGTGAGCTCGCCAAGGAACAACGACGGCGCGGCCGCGTCGGCCACGATCGTGACGTCGACCTGGCACCGGGTGATGGCGACGTGGAAGACGCGGCGCTCCTCCTCGATGTCGGTGCTGAGCCGGTGCGGGAACGACCCGGCCGACGCGTCGTGCACGATCACGTGGGGCCACTCGAGCCCCTTCACGCGGTGCACCGTGGAGAGCTGCACGCCGCCCTCGTCGCGCCCGCCATCGAGCGCGGCCTTCAGCCATGACTCGAAGCCGTGGGGGTCCGGGTGCAGGGCACCCAGCGCGATGAGGGCGCGGAGGTCGTCGGAGTGCGCGGCGCTGTTGCGCCCCCGGTGCGCCGAGTCGAGGGTCTGCATGGCTCGGTCGAGCCCGATCTCGTTGCGCACGAAGGTGACGAGCCGATCGCTGGTGGCCGTCGCCGCCAGTGTCCGGATGCGGTCGATGTCGGTGATGAAGCCCTCGATCTTGGCCGCGTCCTTCTCCTGCACGCGGCCGGCGAGCCGGCGGAGGCCGTCGGTGTCGCGCTGCTCGCTCATCCACTCGATCATCTTCGGGGACAGGCTGCGACCGGGCCGCCGGGCGGCGCGCTCGATGTCGGCCCCACCGAGGCCCGACGGACGGGTGGCGAGGCGGATCCACGACAGCGCCGCGGCGACGCCGGTGCGCTCGAGGAACCGCCCGCCCTCGCGGTTGAGCACCGGGATGCCGGCCTCGTGCAGCGCCACCTGGATCGGGGCCAGCAACGTGTTCACGCGCGACAGCACCACGATGTCGTCGGTGGGCACGCCGGACTCGACCAGCTCGGCGACGCGGGCCGCGGTGGCCACGACCGGTTGCTCCTGCGCGACGACGCGAACGGTCTCACCCTCGACCGCGTGCGGGCCCGGCCGGATCTCCTTGGGCACGCGGCGGCGGTTGTGCGACAGCAGGTTCGACGCCGCGGCGACGACGTCAGCCGGGCAGCGGTAGTTGACCTCCAGGGCGTGGTGGTTGGCGCCCGGGAAGTAGCGGTCGAACTCGATGAGCCAATCGGGTGACGCGCCGGAGTAGCCGTAGATGGTCTGGTCGTCGTCGCCGACCCCGAAGACGTCGGCCTCGGGTCCGGCCAGCAGGCGGATCAACAGGAGGTGCGCGGGCGTGAGGTCCTGGAACTCGTCCACCAGCAGGACCCGGCACGACGCCTGTGCCGCGGCACGCGTCGCCGGTTCGCTCAGGAGCGCTTCGAGCGCGCCGTAGATCTGGTCGTCGAAGTCGACCGCTCCCCGCCGACGCAGCTCGGCGCGGTACCCGTCGAAGAACGCGGCGAAGCCGTCGACATCACCGTTGAACTCGGCCTCGACCTCGACGGGGTCGCGCAGCCCGAGGCGCACCATCGACAGCGCATCGAGCCACGCCGCCGCGGGATCGGTGTTGGCCCGTCGGGGGAACTTCACGAGGTCCGACAGGATGCGGCGCACCTCGAGCTCGTCGAGCGTCTGGACCCGCTCGCCCCGCGACCGGAACGTGCCCGTGCCGTTGAGGATGGCCAGCGCCAGCGCGTTGAGGGTCTGGATCTGCAGGCCGGGAAGGTCGCGCGTGCGGTCGCGCATCTCCTCCTGGGCCCGCTTGTTGAAGGCGACGAGACACACCGATCGCGCCGGTACGCGCTGGGTGCGGATGAGGTAGCGGACCCGTTCGGTGAGCACGCGGGTCTTGCCCGACCCCGCTGGTGCGACGATCCGGGACCGGGCGGCGGCGTCGCCCACCGACTCGAGCTGGTCGGGCGCCAGGTCGGCCTCCGGCTGGTCGGCGCTGGACGGATCGAGGCGGCCGGCGTCGATGGTGACCCGCGGGATCACGACCGCCTGGGTGCCGTCGGCGATCCTCAGGTGGCCTTCGGGCCAGAAGCGCAGGGGTCCGCCGTCGCACAGGGCGACGCGACCATCGAGCAGCCCGACGTCGCCCGCCGCCGAGCGCGACGCGCCGACCTCGCGGGCGGTGCGGGCGAGCGGCCACACCGGCTCGTCGGGGTCGCGGGCGTCGACGCTGTTGGCCAGCAGCAGGTGCCACAGCACGTCGCGCCCGATCTCGAGGTGGACCGGCACCCTCCACACGTCGGTGGTGAGGGCCGCCGGAACCGGCGCCAGGTCGGGGTGCTCGAGCCGGTAGACCATCGGGGTTCGGGCGAGGAACGACTCGCGCACCTGCGCCATGACGTCGAGATCGTCGAGCTCCTCCTCGCTGAGCAGCACCTCGTCGCAGGCTGCCCAGGGTTCGGGCACGTCCGCGTCGCCGACGAGCACGATCGAACGACCCAGCACGGCCGGGCCGGCCAAGCGGTCCCAGTCCCAGCCGGCATCGCCGTCGTCCCACCTCGTCCAGTCCGGAGCCCGGAGGTTGGCGTCGTCCGCGGGGCGGGTCCACGCGTCGGCGGCGGGATCCCGCGACGTACGACCGCTCGCGGAACGGCCCGAGCGGCTCGGCGCCGAGGTGCCGGGCGACGAGCCCGGCCCCGCCGACGCTCCCCTCGATGCGGCGCGGACACCGGAGGCGGACGGACCGGACGCGCCCCACGAGTCCGGTGGTGGCGCGTCGTCGTCGCTCCCGTCGTCACCGTCCCACGCCGGGCCGCCGTCGGCCCACCCCGGGTCGTCGGACGCACCCGAGGCGTCGGCCACACGCGCGCGGTCGAGCGCGGCGCGCGCCTTGGGCCCGAGGTGAGCGAGCGCAGGATCGTCGCCGTCGGGGGCGGGCGGCGGCGCCGTCGCACCCGATGCAGCGGGAGGCGCCATGACGTCGCGCACGACCGGCGCACCGTTCACGATGCGGCTGGGGTTGAGGTCCCGGGCGAGCACCTTGGCGGCACGGAACGCCGCGGGGCGCGACCCGAAGCGCTCCTCGGATCCCTTTGCGGCCACCACCCAGGCGCCCGCGTCCTCGAAGAGGTGGACGTCGTTCACCGGCGCGCTCCGCTGCTGGCCACGAGGTCATCGATGCTGCGCTCCACCGCGCCCACCGTAGGCGGCCCCACCGACACCGCGATCGGGTGACCGGACACCGCGCGTCCGGTGCCGGTCGAGGTTCGGTGGCCGACGCGGTGCGCCCTGCACAGCTCGGGAGCCCGGGCAAGGGGTGGGACTAGGGTCGGCTCGCCCTCACGAGGGCGGGAACCGAGACGGTCGCCGCGGCAACGGCGCAACCCGGAAGGACACGACGATGGCACCACGATCGATCCGTCGAACGAGCGCGTGGGCGGGAGCGGCCCTGGCCGCGCTCCTGCTGGTCTCGTCGTGCTCGGCGAGCACGAACGACACCAGCCCCACCACGACCGCCGCGACCGCCGCCGGCACCACACCGCCGGGGACCGTGTCGTCCGAACGCCCGCTGCGCATCCTCGTCACCAACGACGACGGGTACGACGCCGCTGGGATCGATGCCGTGGTCACCGGGCTGCAGACCCTCCCCGACGTGGAGGTCGTGGTCGTCGCCCCCGCGACCAACCAGAGCGGGACCGGTGGTCAGACGACCGGCGGCGCGCTCGCCGTCGCCGAGGGCGCGACCGCCAGCGGCCATCCGGCGACGATCGTCACGGGCTTCCCGGCCGACTCGGTGGTCTGGGCCCTCGACGAGGGCGGCGTCGCCGAACGGCCCGACCTCGTCATCTCCGGCATCAACAGCGGCCAGAACATCGGCCCGCTCACCGAGCTGTCGGGCACGGTTGGCGCCGCCCGCGCCGCAGGCAGCCGCGGCATCCCGGCCCTCGCCGCCAGCCAGGGCATCGCCGCCGATCCCGACTGGCCGTCGAGCGTCGCCCTCGTCCTCGAATGGGTGACCGAGCACCGGGCGGCGCTGCTCGCCGGCAGCGAGTCCACGCCGGCTCCCGTCGAGAACCTCAACGTGCCCACCTGCACCACCGGCACCCTGCGCGACCTCGTCGACGTACCGGTGGCCACCGATGCCGCCGGACGCGACCTGCTGGCGTCGGACTGCGCCGGCACCCCGCCGCCGCCCACCGACGACATCGGGGCCTTCATCAGCGGCTACCCGTCGCTCTCGGTCCTCACCGTCTGACCACCTACCGGGCCAGGCCGAGGACCCGGACTCTCGCCGGGGCGCCCGAGCGATCGCTCCACCAGGTAGCCCCCGAGCGGGATCACCGCGGCGGCCAGGACGAACGCCGTGTGCTGGGCGGTCCACCGCAGTTGGTCACGCACCGCGAAGGCCAGCGCGGCGTAGCCGAGGAAGATGCACCCGTGCACGGGGCCCATGATCCGCACGCCGGCGGGGGCGTCGAAGCCGTACTTGGCCACGACGGCCACCAGCAGGACCAGGTAGGAGACCGCCTCGATCAGCGCGACGGCGCGGAACCAGCGCACCGCGGGTGTGCGTGGACGGGCAGGGCTCATCCAGGCGACCTTGGCACGGGGAAGCGGACCGGTTCCACACGGGCACCACACGGGCACCACACGGGCGGGGCGAGCTGGCGGGCGCCGGCGCCACGCCGCCGGGTTCGGGCGGGAGAAGGAGCCGTTCGAGCTGGATGTGCGCAAGCTCAAGAACCTGGTCCTCACCCTGAGCCTCGAGACGGGCTACCGGTAGTCGTCTCGGGGTAGGGGGCGCCCGGCTCGCTCCTGGCGAACCGGTGCCTCGGCGCCCAACGGTCCCGCCCGGCCGCACCCCCACGCCGGTTGAGCCGAGCCCGGCCCGCACGCGTTACGGTCCCCGCAGTCCCACGTCCCAGTACGAGAGAGAGGACGGCATGCCCGAGAACAGCCAAGAGCTCCACGAGGCGAACCTGCCCGCCGATGTCGTCGATCGCCACCGCGCCATCGCGTCGATCATGGAGGAGCTCGAGGCGGTCGACTGGTACGACCAACGCGTCGCCGCCACCAGCGATCCCGAGCTGGCCGCCATCCTCGCCCACAACCGCGACGAGGAGAAGGAGCACGCCTGCATGGTGCTCGAGTGGCTCCGGCGCAACGACGCCACGATGGACAAGATGATGCGCACGTACCTGTTCACCACCGGCCCGATCCTCGAGGTCGAGGAGGAGTCCGAGCACGGCGGCGGGGACGGGTCGGCCGATGCCGGCGCCCGCGCCACCGATCCCGGATCGCCCGACCTCGGCATCGGGACGCTCCGCAACCGAGGGAAGGACCTCCCATGAGTGACCACCTGTTCCGCGAGAAGGCGCCGATCAGCTCGGCGGCGTGGGACGAGATCGACGAGGAGGCCTCCCGCGCCCTCACCCACTACCTGGCCTCGCGCAAGCTGGTCGACTTCCGCGGCCCGCTCGGCTTCGCCAAGTCCGGGGTGTCGATCGGTCGCACCACCGAGCTCGACGGCTCGCCCGTCGATGGCGTCCAGGCGCGTGCGCGACGCGTGCTCCCCCTCGTCGAGCTGCGCACCCAGTTCGTGCTGTTGCGTGACGAGCTCGACTCGGTCGAGCGCGGCGCGCGCGACCCCGACCTCGACCCGGTCGTCGAGGCCGCCAAGAAGGCCGCGCTGGCCGAGGACCTCGCCGTGTTCAGCGGGTTCGCCCCCGCGCAGATCGAAGGGATCGTCGCGGCGTCGCCGCACCCGACGGTGACCATCACCGAGGACTACGACCGCTACACCGACAGCGTGGCCAAGGCTGTCTCCCTCCTGAAGGACGCCGGCATCCCGAAGCCCTACGCCCTCGCGCTGGGCCCCCGGTGCTACCGCGGCGTCATCGAGAGCACCGAGCACGGCGGCTACCCGCTGCTCGAGCACCTGCGCCTCATCCTCGAGGGTCCGGTCGTGTGGGCCCCCGCCGTCGACGGCGCGGTGGTGCTCAGCCAGCGCGGCGGTGACTTCGAGCTCACCGTCGGCCAGGACTTCTCCATCGGCTACCTCAGCCATGACGCCACCTCGGTCCAGCTCTACCTCGAGGAGTCCTTCACCTTCCAGGTCATCGAGCCCCGCGCCGCGGTGCACCTCACCTACGCCGACTGATCCCGCTGAGATCGCGCCGCGATCTCAGCGGGCGACGCCGTCGGCGGCGGCGATGACGGCGAGGTCCATGACCGCCTTCGAGGCGGGCACCGCGGTCTCGGCGCCGCGTCGGTCCTCGACGGCCACGATGCCGTAGGCGCGGTTGGCGTGGTCGATCCACGGGTAGTAGCCGTTGGCGCCGTTGCCGCTGACCACCACGGTTTCGTCATCGGCGTCGGGGACGTCGCGCCAGGTGCCGAGTCCGTAGGTCGGGATGCGGGTGATGTTCACGGCGAAGTCGCGGCTCGTGTCGTATCCCGCCACCTGGTTGCGCTCGATCTCGGCCACCGAGTCGGGGCGCAGGATGCGTCGGCCGTCGAGCTCGCCGCCGGCCAGCATCATCTGCAGGAACCGCTCGGTGTCGCGCACCGTCGTGCGGGCCGACGCCGCCGGGCTGGGGTTGCGGGTGGCACCGCCGCCGGTCCAGGAGGTGGCGGTCAGGCCGAGCGGCTCGGCGATGCGCTCGGTGAACAGGGTCTGGAAGTCCTGGCCGCTGACGACCTCACCGAGGCGGGCGGCCACGTGGTACGGCGCGTTGCCGTAGGAGAAGGCGGTACCCGGGGCGAACTCGGTCGGTCCCGCGGCGAGCAGCTCGACGCAGTCGGCGAGCACCGAGCTCGTGTTCCAGATGCAGTCCTGGTCGCGCACGCCCGACGTGTGCGACAGCAGCATGCGCAGTGTGACGTCGGCCCACTTGCCGTCGAACGCCGGTAGCCAGCGCGAGATCGGCTCGTCGAGCGAGAGCTTCCCCTCGTCGACCAGCGTCATCAACGTTGCCGCCGTGAACCACTTGCTCGTGGACGCCACCGCCAAGGTCGTGTCGTGGTCGATGCCTCCGTAGCGCTGATCGAACAGCACGGTCCCCTCCCGCACCACGAGCAGCACGCCGCCGTTGGTGCCCTGCGTCGCGCGGTTCCCCATGGCGGCGTCGGCAGCTGCGAAGGCCGCCGGGTCGGGCGCGGTGGTGACCAGCGGGCGGTCGGGCGCAACGGCGTCCTCGGGTAGCGATGTTCGACCCTCGGGTGGGACCGACGAGATGGTCGGGTCGACGACGGAACCATCCGGCGTCGACGCCGCCGGCACCGTGGTCGCCCCGCACGCAGCCAGGAGCAGGGCCAGCAGCACCGGCACGGCCGCCACGGCGGAACGGGGCGCGACCCGCCGGTGCCGAACGCGGGTGGGGTCGGTGGCATCGCTCGGCATGGCCGCCAGTCTGGCCGCCGCGGCCGCGAACGGGTCGGCACGCACCGAGCCCGGGCCCGAGCTCGAACCGATCCGGGCCGACGCGCCCACCGCGACCGGATCACCCCGGGGCGGAGGTGACCTCGAGGACGGTGAGGACCGGGTCGAGCGCGTCGGCGGGCACGGCGATGACCACATCGCAGAGGCACGGCCCGCCGACGATCCGCTCGAGCGCGCCGAGCTGGAGGTCGAAGGACAGCTCCTGTCCCGTCCCCAGGGCCCGGATCGAGGTGATCTGCGCGCCGATGACCCCGCGCAGCACCACGAACTCCTGCGGCCGGCCGTCGCAGAACAGGTAGGTGGTGTCACCTCGCCGGGTCGTTGGACCGTGGAACTGCCACGGCTCGAGCCCCCGCCCGGTACCGAGCACCGCCTCGCCGTTGCGGTCCATCCAGCCGGCGATGACCTCGAGCCGCTCGCGCTGCCAGGCCGGTACGGCCCCGTCGCCCTCCGGCGAGATGTTGAGGAGCAGGTTCCCGCCCCCGGCCGCCACCTCCGTGAGCACCGACAGCAGGTAGCGCGCCGACTTGCGATCGGGGTCCTCGGCGACGGGACCCCAGCTCTGGTTCATCGTCATGCACACCTCCCACGGGCCGTCCGGTATCGGGTGGGGCACGGACTGCTCGGGCGACTCGTAGTCGCCGACCTCCGGGAGTCGGTTGTTGATGACGATGTCGGGCTGCAGCTCTCGGATCATCGCTTCGAGCTCGCGGGAGCCCCAGCGGCGCGCCGAGTGCTCCCACCCGCCGTCGAACCAGAGCGTGTCGATCGGTCCGTAGGCCGTGAGGAGGTGGCGCAGCTGCGCCTGCAGCCGGGCCGAGAAGCGGCCCCACGGCTCGGGTTCGGGCTGCGGAAAGGAGAAGCCGTAGGGCCGCATGTCATCGGTCCAGGCCGGGTAGTCCGGGTCGTGCCAGTCCGACAGCGACAGGTAGAGCCCCACCCGAAGGCCGGCCTCCCGGGTGGCATGCACGAACTCACCGACAAGGTCACGGCCGGGTTCGTTGTGCGCGATCCCGAACGATGCCGACTCGTCGTCGAACAGCGCGAAGCCGTCGTGGTGCTTGGTGGTGAGCACGGCGTACTGCATGCCGCAGGCCTTGGCGAGGCGCATCCACTCGATCGGCGCACCGACCGGCGGGCAGAACTCGCCGGCCTTCGCGTAGTAGTCGTCGACGGGGACGTCCTGGCCGTAGGGGAACGCGCCGTTGTTGCCGACCAGTGGCCACGACGGCTCCCATCCCTGCTCGCTGTACATCCCCCAGTGCACGAACATGCCGAACCGGGCATCGGCGAACCAGGCCTGCCCCTCGCTGAGCGTGCTGTCCGACATCGTCGTCCCCCGTCGTCATCGTCCCTGCGGTCCGGTACCGGCGCCGCGGACCGGGATGATACCGGCACCGGTACCGGTGCCGGCTCCTGTCGTCCTCGGCGCCGAGCGGACGCCCGAGACGGACCCCGCCGGCGCGTCTCGCCGGTCGGTAGCCTGCGCGGTCATGGCAGATGGTCGGTTCGCGCCGAGCCCGACAGGCGAGCTGCACCTGGGGAACCTTCGCACCGCCCTGGTGGCGTGGTTGTGCGCGCGGTCGGCCGGCTCGCGGTTCCTCGTGCGCATGGAGGACCTCGACCAGAACGCGAGCCGTCCCCAGCTCGTCGATCGTCAGCTCGACGAGCTCGCCGCGCTCGGTCTCGACTGGGACGGCCCGGTGGTGCGCCAGTCCGATCGGCTCGATCTCTACCGCTCCGCGATCGATCGGCTCGATCGGGACGGCCTCACCTACCCCTGCTACTGCTCGCGACGCGAGATCCGCGAGGCGGTCTCGGCGCCGAACGGACCAGGTCCCGACGGCGCCTACCCGGGAACGTGCCGCGCCCTGACCGACGGGCAACGGCGGGCACGCGAGGACGCTGGTCGCCCACCGGCGCTGCGGGTCCACGGCGAGGGCGTGACCATCGCGTTCGTCGACCGCTTCGCCGGTGCCTACGAGGGCGCCGTCGACGACGTGGTGATCCGGCGCAACGACGGAACCCCGTCGTACAACCTGGTGGTCGTCGTCGACGACGTCGACCAGGGCGTCGGTGAGGTCGTCCGGGGGGACGACCTCCTCGCCTCGACCCCCCGCCAGCTCCACCTGGCCGACCGGTTGGGTCTCACCCCACCGACCTACGCCCACGTTCCGCTGGTGCTCGCGCCCGACGGCACCCGGTTGGCCAAGCGCAACGGTGCGGTGACCCTCGAGGATCGGGCGGCTCGGGGCATCGACGCCGCCCGGGTGCTCGGCGAGCTCGCCGCCAGCCTCGGGCTCGCGGCGCCGGGCGAGCCCGTGACGCCCGCGCTGGTGCTGGAGCGCTTCCCCACGACGGTGCTCCCCCGGGACCCGTGGACCCTCACCGTCGACGAGCTCGCACCATGACCACCGGCTCACCGTCGGGTGCTCCAGCGATGACCGCCGTCAGCTCCGAGGACCCGGGCCGGGCACCGACGGCGCCGTAACACAGCTGCCACCCGACCTGGGTGATACGGCCCATCCATCCGGCTCGAGAGATTTCTCGAGACCCGTCGCGGCTGTCGGCGGCCGACGGCGGCGCATGGCGCGGTCCCGCCCGGGTAGGAGGTTGTGAGCCGGGAAGCGCGTGGAGGCCGCGTGGGTCCCGGCACCACCCGCCCGGGGGAGATGTCGCGCGAACGGTTGCAGGACGTTGCGGTTGTGTTACGCTGATGCTCGCATTCGTTTCGTTTCTTGCGGTCCAATGACGGGCCGGCGAAGTCCCCCATACCTATGGCCTCTTCTCCCCGCTCGCTCATCCCCCACCGCCCGCGTCTCGCCGACGCGCCCCGGTCCCTCGATCGGGCACCGGCCTGGTTGATGCTCGTGGTGGTTGCCCTGTTCGCCTTCGCCCCTGCCGCCGGCGCGGCACCGACGCAGACCGATCCGTCCCAGGCTCGGACCCAGCGCGAAGAGATCCGGCGCCAGAAGGCAGCCCTCGCCGCCGAGATCGACACCGCCAAGGCGACCGACGCCGAGCTGGCCGCCGCGCTCAACACCATCGACGCCAACGTCTACTCCCAGGAAGCGATCGTCACCGACGCCCGCACCGCCGTGGCCGACGCCGAGCTCCGCATCGCCGAGCTGCAGACCGAGATCGACCTGAGCCAGGCCGAGGTCGACGAGCTCAACACCAAGCTGCGCGACCAGGCGGTCGAGCGCTACGTGAACCCCAACGGTCGGGTCGACGCCGCCAAGTACCTCGAGTCGAACGACTTCGACGAGGCGGAGAACCGCCGGGTACTCGCCGATGCCGCCGGCGGGAACAGCCGCGACACCGTCGACGAGATCCGCGCCACCCGGGTCCGACTGGCCGACCTGCAGCGCGAGTCCGAGGCCGCCCGAGCCGAAGCCGATGCCGAGCGGATCCGGGAGCAGGCCAGCCTGGACGAGCTCCAGGTCGCCCGCGCCGAGCAGGCTCGCGTCAAGGCCGAGTGGGACACCCGCATCGCGGGCATGCAGGACAACCACAACCAGCTCAGCGGCGAAGAGGACGAGCTCAGCTCCATCATCGCCAAGGCGGAGGCCGAGCAGCGGGCCCGCGAGGAAGCCGCCCGCAAGGCCCAGGAGCAGGCCGCCAACGCCGCCCGCGCCCGCCAGCTCGCCGCCGCCCCGGCCGCGTCCAGCGCCCCCAGCAGCTCGTCGAGCTCCGGTTCCGGTTCGGGTTCGGGTTCCGGTTCGGGCAGCGGCACCCCGGCTGCCCCCACGACCGTCACCAAACCGGCCTCGTCGGCGGGCATGATCTGGCCCATGGCCGGCCGGGTCAGCCAGGAGTTCCACAGCGGTCACGCCGGCATGGACATCTTCGCTCCCGAAGGCACGCCGATCTACGCCGCCAAGGGCGGCACGGTCATCTCGGCCGGCTGGAACAACGGCGGCTACGGCAACCTGGTCATCGTCTCGCACGGCGACGGGTTCACCACGGCCTACGCCCACATGAGCCAGGTCATCGCGTCGGTCGGCCAGGACGTCGGCGCGGGGACCCTGCTCGGTCTCGAAGGCTCGACCGGCCGGTCCACCGGACCGCACCTCCACTTCGAGACCCGGGTCAACGGCACCGCCGTCAACCCCCGCCAGTTCCTCCCGTAGCCTGCGGCGCTCGACTCGAGCACCCGACCACCCGGCCGCCCGAGCGGTCCCGAGCCCGCTGACGGACACGGCTGGGTCCAGCGGGCACCGCACGGCAGGCTGCGCTCCCCCTCCGCGCGCCGGTCTCCGGTGAGGCGCCGGTCGGCGGGAACCGGCGTGGCACCATGGCGGTCGGCCGACGAGCGAGGACCCGAGGAGATGTCGTGAACGAGTTGCGCGCAGCGGTGCTGGACCTGGTGCGGACGAAGGGACTGCGCCACTTCGACGAGCCGGTGCAGCTGTCGTCGGGCGAGTACAGCCAGGACTTCATCGACGCCAAGCGGGCACTGGCCCAGGGCCGGGACCTTCGCACCGCCTGCGAGGCCATGGCCGAGATGGTCGCCGACGCCGGCGTCGAGTTCGACGCCGTCGGCGGACTCACCCTCGGTGCCGACCAGTTCGCCCACGGCATCGCACTGGTGGCCGACAAGGCCTGGTTCGTGATCCGCAAGCAGCCCAAGGGCCGCGGCACCGACCAGTGGGTCGAAGGCGCCACCCTCGAACCAGGTGTGCGGGTCCTGCTGGTCGACGACATCGTCACCACCGGCGGATCGATCCAGAAGGCGTACGAGCTCGTCGCCGCCGAAGGCGCCACCGTCGTCTACGCCATCACCACCGTCGACCGCGGCGAGGTCGCCCGGCGCTACTTCGCCGAGGTCGGCGTGCCCTACGAGCCGGTCCTCACCTACACCGACCTCGGCATCGCCCCGGTCGGCGGCGCCTGATCGATCGAGCCCGGAGAAGCTCGCACGTCGGGATCGTCAGCGGCGGGTGGCGTGCTCGGGGTCCGGGTCGAGGTCGAGGTCGAGCGCGGGCGCGTCGTCCCCGCCACCCGAACCTTCCGAGCCATCGGACCCGTTCGTGGCCGAGCCGTTG
>Ga0105044_10007131_pt1 | contig 15390 bp, 13 predicted proteins | sample MAT01_FD_78092 | JGI IMG/M metagenome (GOLD analysis project Ga0105044, IMG submission 78092) | Freshwater microbial communities from Lake Fryxell liftoff mats and glacier meltwater in Antarctica - MAT-01 | ecosystem: Environmental > Aquatic > Freshwater > Ice > Liftoff microbial mat | place... | reverse complement strand
TGGTCAGAGCCTGGGTCCACGGAACTGGGCCTCGGAGTACCGGGTGGCCACAGAACACCTAGACGTTCCACGTGAAACAAGCACCCCCGGGGGCAGACCGGCCGTCGGTGCACTCGACGACCGAACCACACATCTGGCTCCCGGGTGACCAAGGAGCATGAGACCTGTTCCGTGCGCAGGACGCACCCGGGTTTCGGTGATCTAGAACCCAGAGCATGACGGCGCGACACAAGCCTCGTCGCTGCCGAGGGGCTTTCGCGTACCGGCGGCGTAGTGGCCTGACCCTGGCGGGCCTGGTTCCACGTGAAACTTGGTCCTCAAACTGATCAGCTCGCCTAGCCGGCACGACCCGCAGGCCGGGGCCGATGAACTCCAGCGCCGCCCATCACGCGCTCACGACCGATCGCGCCCCCACGCCAGCGCCACACCGGCGTTGTCACCCTGGAGCAGATAGACCGGACTCGTCGTAGTGCTCGGATTGGGTCGGTTCAGCCACCGGATACGGCCGCCCGCATCAGGCCGGGCACGATCCCGCCGCTCTACCCGTTCGGACGTGCACGGGGCTCACCGAACCGGGGCGGCGTTCTCGCTGAGACAGCCAAGCCACTCGCTGCGGGGCGAGCGCCCGCCACCGGCCCGGCGGCCCACATCGGTTCGGGGCGACAGCATGCTGGGCCAAGTAGTCAGAACAGCGGGCGCTTGGTGGGGATTCCCACGCGACGGGGGTACCGGTCGCCGACCGGCACATCCTGCACGATGCGGACGAGATGCACCGTGGGCGGGGTTCCGACGGCGATCGCCTGGGCCGGACGCCCCCCGAGTGCCGCCACCCCGTCATCGGGCCAACGCGCCGCGAGATCACCCCGAGGAGGCTCGCTAGCCAGCAAAGCTCCACCGGGGACCAGCAACGGAGCGGCACACTCGAGGCTCACCGCAGGCGGACCGAAGCTCCGAGCCACCACCAGGTCGTAGGTCTGGCGGTGGGCAGGGTCTCGCCCGATGAGCTCTGCCCGTTCGGTGACGACGGTGACGCGTTCGTCGAGTCCCAGCGCCGCCACCGCCTCGAGCAAGAAGTCCGTGCGCTTCCGCTGGGCGTCGAGGAAGGTCCACTGCGTCATCGGCCACACCACTGCGGCCAGGACGAGCCCGGGCAGGCCTCCGCCTGCGCCAAGGTCGAGCGCGCGTATCGGCGCGCCAGGCGCAGCAACGACAAAGGCCCGGGCGTGGTCGAGATGTTCCTCGACCGGGCCCGGGCCCAAGAAGCCGCGCCGCCGACTCTCCTGCAGGAGGTCGGTCAGCGTGTCGGTCACGCGTCGGCACCCTCGGGCACGATGACGACCCGGCGATCGGGGTCAGCGCCCTCGGAGATCGTCACGACGCCCGGGATCTCGTTGACGGTGTCGTGCACCACCTTGCGATCCGACGAGTTCATCGGCTCCAGTGCCCGTGCCGCACCCTCGGCCAGCACGGCCTCGGCCTGCTGCTGGACAAACCGTGCCAAGGCCTCTTGACGCCGCTGGCGGTAGCCGCCGATGTCGATGCGCACCCTGCCGACGTGGCGGCCGGTTGCCCGCCGCTGCAGCACGGTGCGCGACAGTTCGTGTACCGCGGTGAGCGTTTGCCCCTTGGGTCCAATGAGCAGACCCAGGTCAGGACCCTCAACACTCAGTTCGATGGTTTCGTCATCGACCTGCGTCCGTTGCACGGTGCCCTCAGCGCCCAACGCGACGAGCAAGCCCTCCAGGAACTCCGTGATGATGTCGGCTTGTTCGCCGACCGGGACCTCTTCATCGGTCATCTTGTTGCCTTCCTGGGGGTTCTTGGCGGGTCGGCTGCTTGCCTCAGAGTTGCCGCGGCTGCGACCTCCTCGGCGGTTGCCACCGGATGAGGTCGTGGGGCGAGATGTTGCGCCCGCATCTTCGACCACCTCGCCGGTCGACGTGTCTGCGTCGGATGCGCCGCTCGACTTGGTGCCGCGCGGTTTGCGGGGTCGGCGCTCCTGCTTCGGTCGGGGCGCCTTTGGCACCACCCGAGCACGAATGCGAGCTTCGCCCCGAGATCGGCCGAACAACCCCGTCTTGGGCTCCTCGACCACCTCGAACTCGGCTTCGGTTTCGTCGATGCCGAGCTGGTCCAGCGCGGCTTCTTTGGCGTCCTCGATGGTGCGCCCTGTGGTTTCAACCCACTGCACAGGCGATCACTTCCTCTTCTTCTTTGATTTGGACCGGTTGGCAGCGCTGGGCGCTGTCCGACTTGGTCCAGCGGTGGAGTTCTTCGATCCCGACGAGCGATCCGCGGTCTTTGTGCCGGCACCGCCACCCTTACCCGCTGCGGCCGTCGAGGCTTGCACCTCACGCTTGGCCTTTGCCGGGCTGGGTGCCTGGATCTCCTTGAGTTGGGCGAAGAGCCCCTTGGGCTTGGATTCGTCCGCCGGAGATTCTACTGACGATTTGTCACTTTCGCGCCCAGTGGTGGACACCGGGCCATCGTCGTCGCGATACATCGTCCGAGTAATGAGCGCCTGCTGACCAACGCGAAACAGGTTCGACACCAAGAAGTAAACGACGATGCCAGCCGGAAGGGTGAATGAAATGAAGGCAAAGAACAGCGGCATGATCTTCATCAGCATCTGTTGCTGTGGGTTGATCTGCATACCGGTAGCGCGGCCCGATACCTGTTTCTGCTGGATGAACGACGTTGCCGTAACCGCCAGCACCAAGAGCACGTAGGGGAGTGCCGTGCCGATGCCGGCCTGCAAAGCCTTCGACGCCGACTCGGCCAGGTTGACGCCGAACGATTCCATGACCCGAGTGTTGTTCAGGTCCAAGTAGAGCTGGGAGCTCTGCTCGAGGTGCTTCGGGTAGAAGTAGCCGAAGCGCTCCCAGATGCCGGGTGCAGCCCCATTCCCGTCGCCGGTAGCTCCCGTGACCGATCGTGCCACCGCCGAACCCATGTCTTGGCCGAAAGGCGCAATGGTGAGCAACTCAAACAGGGTTTTGTAGAGAAGAAAGAACACCGGCATCTGCAGCAGCAGGGGCAGGCAGCCCGAGACAGGGTTGATGTTGTTCTCTTTGTAGAACAACATCATCTCTTCGTTGAGCTTCTGCCGATCGTCCTTGTACTTCGTCTGCAGCTTCTTCAGTTCGGGCTGGAGCTTCTGCATGGCCAACATGCTCCTCGTGCCCTTCAAGGTGAGGGGCAGCAGGAGCACCATGATCGATAGCGTGAGCAGGGAGATCGCGCCGGCGTAGTTGGGCCACAGTTCGTAGAAGAACTGAAGCGGGCGAGCGATGAGGTCAAACATCAGGCGACCGTCCGTTCATGATGGGGGTCAGGCGTGTCGGGGGAGGTCGGCAGCGGCACCGGGTCCCACCCCTGGCCACCCCAGGGGTGGCACCGGCCGATGCGGCGCGTCGCGAGCCAGGTGCCGCGCCCAGCACCATGGACCTCGAGCGCTTCGAGGGCGTAGGTGGAACACGTCGGTTGGAACCGACACGGGGAGGGCCGACCCGCACGAAAACGCTGGTAGAGGTGCACACATCGGTGCATCATGCGCGCCAACAAGCTCATGATCGCACACTCTTTTGACGATCTTCGAGAGCAGCGAGCAGCCTCTCCACGTCGTTCCTCAGTTCCTCAGGGCTTCGTTCAGCGGCGGTCGGGCTTGCCGAGATGACCAGTACACCCGGCGGCACCCGATCGTCTCGATCTCGGGCCAGGTCGGCGACCACCGCCCGCAGCCTGCGCCGAAGACGATTCCGCTCCACCGCACCACCAACCCGTTTGGTGATGACATAACCCACCCGGATGGAGTGGGCGCCTTCTTCGGCGAGGTGCGACGCCGAAAGCGAGCCAGCACGTACGCGGATCCCGTTGCTACGGACTGCCCCGAACGTGCGTCGCTCACGAATCGGACCGATCAGGCCGACAGCTTGGCCCGGCCCTTCAGGCGTCGGCTGCGCAGAACGGCACGCCCAGCCTTCGTGGACATCCGCTTGCGGAAACCGTGATTCTTGGCCCGCTTGCGGACGTTGGGTTGAAAGGTGCGCTTCACTTGGATCCTCCTTGGGAACCGTGCACCGGGCAACGGTTCGTGGCCGCCACCTGAGTGTGGCTGCTCGACATCGACGGGTGGCTCTTGCGCCGCAGCGCCGAGCCACCCGGGCAACGCTACGTCCCCACCACGGTCCGGAGCAATCGCGAGGCCGAGCCGGCTCGACCTGCGCCTTCGTACCGACCCGCGGTCGAGCCATCGCGCCCCTTGCGCGGACCCCCTCCCACGGTGCTACGGTCCGCCCCCTGCCGACTCGACACCGCTCTGGCGGCCAGGTCCGCCGGCGGATCAGAAGTAGCGATGAGATCCCCTGGTCAGATCCAGGGAAAGTGACGTTTTTCCACAGGTGTGGACTCGCCTGTGGACCGCCCAGGAGAGAGACGGTTCGAGCAGGTGGGAGACACAAAACACCTGTGGACAGACTGCCAGGCTTCACTGCGCGGCCAGGTCTCTGACGCCGTCTGGCGTTCCACGTTTCAAGACATCGTCGAGCTTGGTGTGCACGATGGCGTGGTCCGGTTGGCGGTCCCGAGCGCCGTCGTGAAGGAACGGGTCGAGGGGCGGTACCTCTCACTCGTCCAGGACATCGTCCGCAACACGAGCGGTGACAACCTCACCATCGTGCTCGAGGTGCACCCAGGGGCCGCCGATCACGAACCCATCGTCGATCCGCTCGACGCGCAGCTCGGCACGCGCCCCGCGGTCATCGACCACCAGCGACCCTTCCAGCCCGGGCCACCCGCTACCGACCCGGCCCCGGTCACTCGCACCTTCGACGATTTCGTGCGTGGGCCCTCGAACCAATTTGCCCACGCCGCCGCCTTGTCGGTTGCCGGCCAGCCCGGCCGCTCCTACAACCCCCTGTTCATCTACGGCGACGCGGGGCTGGGCAAGACCCACCTCCTCCAGGCCATCAAGCACTACGTCGAGGAGAACTACCGCGACTACGTGGTGCGCTACGTCACCAGCGAAACGTTCCTGAACGAGTTCATCGAGTCCATCCGGCTGAACACCTCGGCCGAGTTCAAGCGCCGCTATCGAGAGGTCGACGTCCTGCTGGTCGACGACATCCAGTTCTTGGAAAACCGGAAGGAGACCCAGGAGGAGTTCTTCCACACGTTCAACGCCCTCCACGAGGGTCGCCGTCAGTTGGTGCTGTCGTCGGACCGACCCCCCGATGCCATTTCCACCCTCGAGAACCGACTGCGAAGCCGTTTCAAGATGGGCCTCATCACCGATATCCAACCGCCCGACCTCGAGACACGCCTAGCCGTACTGGGCAAAAAGGCTGAAGGCGAAGATATCCCGGTTCCCGAAGAGGTCCTCGAGTTCATCGCTGTCAACATCACCGACAACATCCGAGAGCTCGAGGGCGCGCTCAACCGGGTATCGGCCCTTGCCAAGCTGCACAAGCGCCCCGTGACGTTGCAAGAGGCAGAAAAGCACCTGCACGACATCCTCGGCGACCGACAGCCCCGGCCCATCACACCGCAGGTGATCCTCGATGCCACGGCCGCGATGTTCGACTTCACGGTTGAAGAGATCAAGGGAAAGAGCCGCCAGCGGCCACTCGTGACCGCCCGCCAGATCGCCATGTACGTCTTTCGCGACCTGACCGACCTGTCGTACCCGGCCATCGCCCGCGAGTTCGGCGGCCGCGATCACACCACCGTGATCCACGCGGTCGAGAAAATCAAAGCGCTGATGGGCGAGCGACGACAGATCTACGACCAGGTCACCGAGTTGCTGAACCAGATTCGCAAGGGTGCCTGACGTGAAGTGCGCCGTGTCGAACGTCACAAAGGTTGTCCACCAATATCCACAGGACCCTGGGCATTTCTCTCGAGTTCGCCGGGGATCATCCTGTGGACGACGGTCGACGCGGCAGGGGATGAACGGGGACAACTTGGCCCACCCGTCGCGAACGGTGCACCATCACCCCCTCGCCCTGTGGAACGCTGTGGATGCCCTGCGCGCAGCCACCATGGCTATGACCTGCGCACCTGTCGGCTTATCCCCAGTCCACAGGCCCTATCACCACCACCAGATCTTGATCAACATCTTCTCCGGAGAAAGCGAGCGGCACCCGTGAAGTTCCGTTGCGAGCGTGACACCTTGGTCGAGGCGCTTGCCTCAGCTGGCCGAGCCGTAGCCAACCGCGGAGGAGCGCTGCCCGTGCTGTCGGGCGTGCGGGCCGAGCTCGTGGGCGATCGCTTGCGCCTCACCGGGAGTGATCTCGAACTCACCATAGAAATCGAGATCACCGTGGCTGGCGAGCAGGACGGGGTGGCAGTACTGCCGGCCAAGATCTCGGCGGATCTGGTGCGGTCGCTCGGAGATCCCCGCGTCGAGGTGTCCGTCGATGGCGACGAGGCCCGCATCGTGGCCGGACGCTTTGAGTCTTCGCTGCGGCTGTTGCCCGCCGATGAGTTCCCTCGCCTGGCCATGCCTGCCGATGATGCGGTCACGCTCGACGCGAAGGACTTTGCCGGAGCCTTGCGCCAAGTGGTCCCTGCAGCCAGTGCAGACGACGCACGACCGATCCTCACGGGCGTGCTGCTCGCCGCCGAGGCCGGCGGTCTGCGGCTTGTCGCCACCGATTCGTACCGCTTGGCCGTGCGAGACCTCCCGGGAACTTCGGTTCTCGGCGAGGGTCAAAGCGTGCTGGTGCCATCTCGGGCATTGCGCGAGTTGGAGCGGTTGCTGGGTACCGCAGATGAGGTCACGTTGCGACTGGGCGATCGGGAGGCCGCGTTCGAGGTGGGCGGCGTCCGCCTGACCACCCGGTTGATCGAGGGAGAGTTCCCCAACTACCGCGGCCTCATCCCCGCCAGCCACCCCAACCGGCTCACCGTGGGCCGCGAGGCCCTGGTCGAGGCGGTCAAACGCGTCAAGCTGATGGCCCGCGAGCTGAATACCCCGGTTCGGTTGGCCATGAGCGCTGAGGGCCTCGAGCTCGTGGCCATCACCCAAGACGTTGGTCAGGCTCACGAGCAGCTCGACGCGAGCTACGCCGGAACCGACCTCACGGTTGCGTTCAACCCGGATTACTTGCTCAGCGGCATCGAGGTCACTCCCGGCGACGAGATCCATCTCGACACGGTCGATGCCCAAAAGCCTGCGGTAATCCGGGCCGGCGAAGCCCAGGAGTTCCTCTACTTGCTCATGCCCGTCCGGGTTTCCTGACCCGTCCACGGTGCAGCTCCGGCGCCTCTGGCTCACGGACTTCCGCGGCTATCGCGAGGCCGACGTCACGTTCGATCCGGGGCTGACCGCCGTGATCGGGCCCAACGGACAGGGCAAGACCAACCTGCTCGAGGCTGTTGCTTACCTCGCAACACTCGGCTCGTTTCGCGGCGCCCCGACCGATGCCTTGATTCGGTCGGGCGCCGAGCGAGCCATCGTGCGGGCCGAAGCCGATCGGGAGGGACGAGCTCTGCTGCTCGAAGCAGAGTTGCTGCTCAATGGTCGGAACCGAACGCAGCTGAACAAGCAACCCCTTCGCAGGGCCCGAGACCTGCTCGGTGCGCTGCGTGTCAGTGTCTTCTCTCCCGACGACCTTGCCCTCGTGAAGGGCTCGCCCGGTGATCGTCGCCGATATCTCGACGAGGCGTTGGTGGCCTTGCACCCCCGCTACGACCAGATGCAGTCCGACCTCGACCGCGTGCTTCGTCAACGGAGTGCACTGCTCAAGCAATCCGGTGGCCGGTTGTCCGCCGAGATCGAACTGACCCTCGATGTGTTCGACGCCAAGCTGGTTGCCGCAGGAGAGGCGCTGGCCATTGCTCGGCTCGAACTCGTTCGCGACCTGGAGCCCCTGCTCGGGCAGGCCTACGACAAGGTGGCGCGTGAGTCTGCGGAAGTGCGGGCGTCTTACACCGCTCCATGGATGGACGAGGGTCTGGCGTCGGCCTTGGTGGCGGCACGCAAAGATGACCTTCGTCGAGGGGTGTCGACTGTCGGGCCGCATCGAGACGACCTTCACCTTGTCATCACTGGTCTTCCCGCACGTACTCATGCATCGCAGGGGGAGCAGCGATCGCTTGCTCTTGCGCTGCGCCTCGCTGCCCACCATGTGGTGACCGAACAGACCGAGAGCTCACCGGTGTTGCTCCTCGACGATGTGTTCTCCGAACTCGACCCCGGCCGCTCCGACGCGTTGTTGCGGTCGCTTCCTCCTGGCCAGACGATCCTGTCCACGGCGAGCGGGCTGCCACCCGGCGCGGTGCCCGGGACGGTCATCGAGGTGCAGGCGGGAGTGGCGCGTCGGGTCTGACGCTCGGTGGCTCGAGGTGGGACACTGGCGCCGTGCCTTGGTCCCGCCTCCCCACCCCCGATGGCGGAGGTGACGGCCCACAGCCAGCGAAGCTGCCGGACCTGCTGGACACGGTCTTGGCTGGCCTCGGAGCCCCTCGCGCCGAGGCCATCGTGCAAATCCACGAGAACTGGGAGACGGTGGTGGGCGACAGCCTGGTGGCCCACGCGCATCCCCTCTCGATTGAGTCCGGATGCCTCCGGATCGGCGTCGACAGCCCCGCGTGGGCTGGCCACTTGCGATGGTCCGAGGCGGAGATTCTCACACGCATCGAGCGACTTGTCGGCCCGAGCATCGTGACCTCCGTCGCTACGCGGATCGTTCGTTCCTGAGGCTTCCTCGAATCGGTCACAAACCCTTGTGTGGACTCGTTCTCAAGGGGTAGCGATGGGGTCACCGATGGTCCTCGTTGTCATACGTTCGTGGTAGGATGACGTCCATCGTGAAGCGCCTCGGATCGCCAGTCGGCACTCTTGCTGCTGGCACCGTCGGAGCCGTCGCCCACCGTCTTGCCTCCTGGTCCTGAAAGGTCGCGCGTGCCGTCCGAGAAGAAGTCGTACAACTCCAGTTCCTTCCAAATCCTGGAGGGCCTCGCGCACGTCCGCAAGCGCCCAGGCATGTACATCGGCGGCACCGGTGTCAATGGGTTACACCATCTCGTCTGGGAGGTTGTCGACAACTCGGTCGATGAAGCCATGGCTGGCTACTGCGACCTGATCGACATCACGATTCTCGCTGACGGCGGGTGCCGTGTCACCGACAACGGGCGCGGCATCCCTACGGATCTTCACCCCGAACACAAGATCAGCGGCGTCGAGATCGCCCTCACCAAGGTTGGCGGTGGGTCCAAGTTCGGTGGCGGTGGCTACGACGTGTCCGGCGGCCTGCACGGCGTCGGTGTCTCGGTGGTGAACGCCCTCTCCGAGAGGGTCGTGGTCGAAGTCGATCGCGAGGGCAAGCGTCACCACATCGAGTTCTCCGACGGTGGCGAGAAGCAGACCAGACTCCAGGTCGTAGGCGAGGCGCCACGTGGCCGGACAGGCACCACGGTGACCTTCTGGCCCGACACCGCCGTGTTCGAGACCACCGAGTTCGTGGCCCGAACCATGCTCGAGCGCTTCCAGATGATGGCGTTTCTCAACAAGGCGCTTGAGATGCGGTTCAAGGACGAGCGCCCCGAGCACGACAACGAGACCGTTACCTACAAGTACAGCAACGGCATCGTCGACTACGTGAAGCATGTCAATGCCACCAAGACCCCGCTGTTCAGCCGTGTGGGCTCCTTCGAGGCGTCGGAACCCGGGAGCTCGGTCGAGATTGCGTTCCAGTGGAACGAGGGGTACCAGACCGATGGGTTGCACAGCTTCGCCAACGGCATCGCCACCATCGGCGGTGGAACCCACGAGGAAGGGTTCCGCGCCGCGCTCACCACGGTGGTCAACAAGTACGCCAGGGCCAAGGGTCTCCTCAAGGAAAAGGATGTCAACCTTGGTGGCGACGATGTTCGTGAAGGATTGACCGCCATCATCTCGGTGCGTGTCAGCGAGCCGCAGTTCGAAGGCCAGACCAAGGGCAAGTTGGGCAACCCCGAGATCAAGACCTTGGTCCAGCGTGCCACCAACGAGAAGCTGGCCGACTGGTTCGAAGAACACCCCGCCGAGGCCAACAAGATCGTCAAGAAGGGCATCAGCGCCCAGCAGGCGAGGGCCGCAGCCCGCAGCGCCCGTGACGCAACTCGGCGCAAGAGCGCGCTCGACGGCGCCGGCATGCCCGACAAGCTGCGCGACTGCTCGAGCCGAAACCGCAGTGAGTGCGAGCTGTTCATTGTTGAGGGAGATTCCGCAGGCGGCTCAGCCACCAGCGCCCGAGACCCCCGCACCCAAGCGATCTTGCCCATTCGCGGCAAGATCTTGAACGTCGAGCGGGCCCGCCTCGACAAGATGCTGAAGAACACCGAGGTCCAGGCACTGATCGCTGCCATCGGGGCCGGTTTCGGGGCCGACGAGTTCGATGTGGAGAAGGCCCGCTACGACCGGATCATCTTGCTCTGCGACGCCGACGTCGACGGCAGCCACATCCGGACCTTGCTGCTCACGTTCTTTTTCCGCCACATGAAAGAGTTGGTCGAGCAGCGTCACATCTACATCGCGCAGCCGCCGCTCTTTTCCACCGTGGTGGGCAAAGAGAAGCTGTACCTCAAAGACGAGCACGCCAAGTCGGCCTTTTTGCAGGACAACCCCAACCACCGCAAGGAGTTCGCTCGGCTCAAGGGACTCGGCGAGATGGACTGGGACGAGCTCAAGGCCACCACGATGGACACCGCGTCGCGCACGCTGCTGCAGGTCACCGTGGAACAGGCCGCGACCGCCGACACGGCGATCTCCACCCTCATGGGCGACGACGTCGAAGCCCGCAAGAACTTCATCAAGAAGAACGCGAAAGACGTGCGCTTCATCGACATTTGAGTGAATCGATGAGCCCGCACCCGCACTGACCCCCACGAGGACACCATGGCTGACGACGACGTTCCTGCAATCCCCGGCGACGATGACGCCAACGACCCGACCATCACGGCGTACGGACTCATCGAACCCATCGAGATCGAGGAGGAGATGGAGAGATCCTTCCTCGACTACTCCATGTCCGTCATCGTCTCGAGGGCGCTGCCCGACGTGCGCGATGGCTTGAAGCCGGTACACCGCCGGATTCTCTGGGGCATGTACGACGTTGGCGCTCGCCCCGATCGCCCGTTCATGAAGTGCGCCCTCGTGACCGGCGAGGTCATGGGCAGGTACCACCCGCACGGCGACAGCGCCATCTACGACGCGCTGGTGCGCATGGCTCAGCCTCACTCCCTGCGCCATCCGCTGGTCCAGGGTCACGGCAACTTCGGCTCACCCGACGACGGCCCCGCTGCTGCCCGCTATACCGAGTGTCGGCTCGATCCGTTGGCGATGTCGATGCTGCAAGACATCGGCGAGGAGACCGTCGACTTCGCCGACAACTACTCCGGCGAATTCCAAGAGCCATCGGTGTTGCCATCGCGCTTCCCCAACCTCTTGGTGAACGGTGGGCAGGGCATCGCCGTGGGCATGGCCACCAACATCCCGCCCCACAACCTGGGCGAGGTCATCGATGCCACCGTGCACCTCATGGAGAACCCCGAGATCCACGATCTCGACATGGATGCCCGCTGCGATCGACTCATGCAGTTCGTCAAGGGCCCGGATTTCCCGACCGGCGCCCAGATCCTGGGTCGCGCTGGGATCATCGATGCCTACCGCACCGGGCGGGGCTCCATCCGCATGCGGGCGGTGGCCGAGATCGAAGAGACCCGACGGGGTGGCGATCGGATCGTCGTCACGGAACTGCCGTACCAAGTTGGGCCGCGTACCGTGCTGGCCAAGATCAAGGAACTGGTTGCCGACAAGGAGCTCGAGGGCATCTCCGATGCCAACGACGAGTCCTCTGGCGGCAAGACCAAGATCACCATCACGCTCAAGCGCGATGCACCGGCACTCATCATCTTGAACAACCTCTACAAGCGCACGCCGCTGCAGACATCGTTTGGCGTGAACACGGTGGCGCTCGTCGATGGCGTGCCACGCACGCTCAACCTCTACCAGGTGCTCTTCCACTACATCGAGCACCAGGTCGAGGTCATCACTCGCCGGTCGGAGTTCCGTCTTCGCAAGGCACGTGAACGGGCGCACATCGTCGAGGGGCTGCTCAAGGCCCTCGACCTCATCGACGAGATCATCGCGACCATCCGTGCCTCCGCCGACAAGGACGCAGCTCGCACGGCGCTGCAGGCGGCACCGTTCGAGTTCTCCGAGGTGCAGGCCGAGTACATCCTCGACATGCAACTTCACCGGCTCACCCGCCTGGGCCGCGCTCAACTCGAAGAGGAGATGGAGAAGCTTCGCGCCACCATCTCCGAACTCGAAGGCATCCTCAACGACCGGGTGGTGCTGTACCAGGTCATCAAAGACGAACTGGCCGAGATCCGAGCCAAGCACGCCACCAACCGCAAGTCCGCGATCACCTTCGACCCCGGCGACATGAACCTCGAGGACCTCATTGACGACGAAGACCTCATCGTCACCATGTCGGCCAGGGGCTACGTCAAGACGGTCTCGGTCGACGCGTTCAAGAGCCAGGGGCGCGGTGGACGTGGCGTGGCGGGCGCCAAGCTCAAAGACGAGGACTACATCGCGCACATCGTCACCACCACGGCGCACGCATACCTGCTCTTCTTCTCCAACCTCGGCCGGGTGTACCGGCTCAAGGCCCACGAGATCCCCATGAAGGAGCGAACGGCGCGGGGCACGGCCATCGTGAACCTGCTTCCTCTCCAACCCGGAGAGCGCATACAGACCATCATCGACACGCGCGACTACGAGACCAACCAGTACTTGTTCTTCGCCACCCGCAATGGCCAGGTCAAGAAAACCCGCTTCAGCGAGTACGACTCATCGCTGCGGGCAGGACTCATCGCCATCAACCTGCGCGACGGCGATCAACTCGTCAAGGTCATGCCGGTCAACGATTCCGACGAGATCTTCATGGTGAGCCGGGCTGGGATGACCATCCGGTTCACCCAAGATGATGTCCGCCCGATGGGCCGCTCCACTGCTGGCGTACGGGGCATGAAGATGAAGCCCGGCGACGAGGTCGTCTCGTGCGACGTGGCTCGCGATGACACTGCGATCTTGATCGTCACCGACGCTGGCTACGGCAAGCGCACGCAACTCGATCGGTTCAACGCCCAGAACCGTGGGGGCCAGGGTGTTCGGGGAATGAAGCTGACCGGCAAGAAGGGCTTCGTGGTGGCGGCGTTCATGGTGGCGCTCGAAGACGAGATCTTCGTGATCGCGTCATCGGGAACCGTCATTCGCATGCAGGTCCGCGAGATCTCTTCCCAGGGTCGCGACGCCACGGGCGTCCGGGTGATGAACGTTGACGCTGGCACCACGGTGGCCGCCGTTGCGCCGGTCCTTGCTGCCGATGATGAAGACTGACGACCGCAGCGAACGCGGCCAGGCCGCGATCCTTGCTCTCGTGGCGTTGCTCTTCGCCGGGGTGCTGGCGGCCGGCTTGGCGCAGGTCGGCCGAGCGGCGGCCCAGCGGGCATCGGCGCAGGCCGCTGCCGATGCGACGGCGCTGGCAGGGGCATCGGCGGGACGGTCCGCAGCCGACGACGTCGCTGCCGCCAACGACGCGCAGGTGGTGGCCTATCGCGTCGAAGATGTGGACGTGCTGGTCACCGTCGAACGCAGGGGCGCGTCGGCCACGGCCCGCGCTCGCTGGGTTCCGACGCCGATCCCCTAGGCTCGTCCCGTGTCCGCTGACCCATCCGGTGCCCCTGACGAGTCCACGTCGGCTCGTGGCGCACTGCGCGGTGGCCGCGGGCCGAAGCGGCCGCCCCGACCGAGTGGCGGTCCCCCAGGACTGCCATCGAGCCAGCCATTGACCCAACCACCGTCGGTGAGCAGCGGAACCATCACCATCGACGCACCGGCTGCGGGCGAGGCACCGAGTGGGTTTGCCGGCCCCCCGCCGGCCCCCTTCACCGAGCCGGTCCCGGTGGCTGATGCCCAGCCCGTTCTGGAACCCGAACCCGGACCCGAGTCCCAAAGCGGGCGACGCGTGCGCCGGGGTCGGCGAGTCAAGCGGGTGGTCCGGCGGATCGACCTGTGGTCGGTGCTGAAGCTCTCGCTCGTCGTCTACACCTGCCTCTATCTCGCCACGTTGGCCACGCTCGCGGCGCTCTGGAGCCTTGCGTACCGCAGCGGCAACATCGAGAACCTCCAGTCGTTCCTGGGCGATGTTGGGCTGGACAACTTCACCTTCTACGGCAACCAGATGTTTCGGGCCTGTGCTGCCATCGGCGCCGTGGGCGTCATGGCCGGAACGGTGATCACCGTGCTCGCTACGGCGCTGGTCAACATCATCAGCGAGATGACCGGCGGCATCCGCCTGGTGGTCATCGAAGAAGACGTCGACAGGTAGAAGCGGTTCGCATCGCCGGGCATCGAGCCACTACCGTCGACCTCCGCTCGGGGCTATAGCTCAGTTGGTTAGAGCGCACCCCTGATAAGGGTGAGGTCGCTGGTTCGATTCCAGCTAGCCCCACGAGATTCCTCCTGGTCAGAAGCTCCGACGGGAGCCTGACCGGAGGTCCACGGAATCCGGCCACCCTCCCGGCGATCCGAACGGTTCTCGGTGATGCGCAGCGCATTCCCGGTGTCGTTCCGCCACGGCTAGGTTCCTGGTAGCGCACGCCATCGTTCCCCTGCACCGGAGACCCCCACGTGACGATGATTCGCCGAGCACTGGTCGCCCTGGGCATTGCGGGTGGCGTAGCCGCTGTCCTTCGTGTGCGAGGGTCCGGAGGCACGCCGCCCCAGCGCGGTGGTTGGCGCGAGTTGTCGCCCGACGAGCTTCTCTGATGCGCATCGCTGTCGTCGGCCTTGGCGCCGTGGGCACCCGCGCCGCCCGTCAACTCGCATCCACCGACGCTGTCACCCAGGTAGTGGTGTGCGACACGTTGCCCGGCCGCGCCGAGGAGGTGGCTTCGGCGCTGGGGGCGAAGGCCAAGGCGCACCCTGGGACCACTGATGACCTTCCCGATGCCGACGTGGTGGTCGTCGCCACGCCGGCGGGCACCCAGTTGGAGGCGGCGCAGGCCCGCGTTGGTGCTGGCTTGCCCGTGGTCTGCACCTCCGATGAGATCGACGAGGTGCGGGCTTTGCTCGACCTTGGACCGGAGGCGGAGGCACGGGGGACCACCGTGGCCGTCGGCGCCACCTTCTCGCCGGGGCTGACCTGCCTGCTGGCCCGCCTTGCTGCCGACAAGCTCGATCAGGTCGACGAGATTCACGTCAGCCGGTTGGGCACCGGCGGGCCCGCTTGTGCCCGCCAGCACCACCGTTCGCTCGGTGGCGTTGCGCTCGATTGGCGCGATGGCGGGTGGCAGCGCCGCGCCGCTGGTTCGGGTCGCGAGCTCAGCTGGTTCCCC
>Ga0105044_10007130_pt1 | contig 15390 bp, 14 predicted proteins | sample MAT01_FD_78092 | JGI IMG/M metagenome (GOLD analysis project Ga0105044, IMG submission 78092) | Freshwater microbial communities from Lake Fryxell liftoff mats and glacier meltwater in Antarctica - MAT-01 | ecosystem: Environmental > Aquatic > Freshwater > Ice > Liftoff microbial mat | place... | reverse complement strand
GCGCCATCACCGAAGGCCTCGGCTCGCGTACGGCCGTCGCGCCAGTCGAGGTGCAATGTGCCGGCGCCGTCAGGCGTGTACGTCGCCCGCCAGAACTCACCCTGGCCGAGCTGCGTGGTTGGGTCGTAGTTGCCGAACCTGTACACCCTGAGCACCCGCCGAAGTGGGTCGCTGTGGGGAGGAGCTGCCGACGAGCGAGGCACACGTCGAGCGTAACTCGTCGGTGCGCCGCGCCATCGGACAGCATGGGGCATGGCAGTCATCGAACGCACCTCGCCCACCGAAGGCGTGGTTCTCCTCACGCTCAATCGTCCGTCGTCGTTGAACTCGATGACCGCCGAGTTGGTGCAGTCGTTGCACGACCACATCCACGACATCGCGGTCGACCCTGCGGCTCGCGTGGTGATCCTCACTGGCGCCGGCCGGGGGTTCTGCGCAGGACTCGACCTTCGGGGCTACGGCACGGCGCCACATACCGAGCACCTCGGACGCACGCAGGCAGGTTTTGCGGTGCAGAAGCACATCGCATCGCTCATTCCCGCGCTGCGGTCGTTGCCACAGCCGGTGATTGCTGCCGTCAACGGCCCTGCTGCCGGCGGCGGCTTCGCGCTCGTGCTTGGCTCGGACATCCGCCTGTCCGCTCGCTCCGCGAAGTTCAACGCTGCGTTCATTCGTATCGGTCTTTCGGCGTGCGACATCGGCACCAGTTGGCTCCTGCCGCGCATCGTCGGCGTTGCGCGGGCGCAGGAACTGATGTTGACAGGCCGAGTCTTCGACGCAGAGGAGGCGTATCGCATCGGCCTCGTGGTGGATCTGCTGGACGACGACACGTTGATGGATGCTGCGCTGGCCAAGGCCGCCGAGATCATGCGCAACAGCCCATTCGGTGTGGCGCTCACCAAGGAGGGCATGTGGGGCGCGCTGGAGATCCCTGCCCTTCAAAATGCGATCGACATCGAGAACCGTCAGCAGATCATGGCCAGCGCCACCGCCGACCATCGCGAGGCGATGTCGGCCTTCGTCGAGCGTCGCCCACCGCTGTATACGAACGGCTGAGCGATGCGAGCAGCTGGCTAGCTGGCCTGCACGGGGCGCACCAAGACGGGTGCTTCGTCGCCGATCAGCGGGTGGTGGCAGGCAACGAAGTGGCCCTCACCGACCTCGCGAAGTTGTGGCTCCTCGGATCGGCAACGGTCGTCGGCGGCCGGGCAGCGAGGGTTGAAGCGACACCCTGGGGGTGGGAACACCGGCGAGGGCGGCTCGCCTTGAATGGCAACCTGGTGGATAGCTACGTCGGGGTTCGGTACCGGGATGGAGTCGATCAGCACCTTGGTGTAGTGGTGCGCCGGCGAGTCGTACAACGAGTCAGACGGTGCAACCTCGCAGATCTTTCCGAGGTACATCACCTGAATGCGATCGCTGATGTTCTTGACGACCGCCAGGTCGTGGGCGATGAAGACGAGGGTGAGTCCGAATTTTGCCTTGAGATCTTCCAGCAGGTTGAGCACCTGAGCCTGCACGCTGACGTCGAGCGCGCTGACCGGCTCGTCGCAGATGATGAGCGTGGGGTCGAGGACCAGCGAACGGGCGATGGAGATGCGCTGGCACTGGCCGCCGGAGAACTGATGGGCCTGGCTCTCCGCTGCACGCTGCGGATCGATACCGACTTCTTCCAGCAGTGCGTCGACCTTGGCCAACTGCTCGGCACTGGTGCCGCGCTTCCAGATGGCCAGCGGCTCGCGGACGATGTCGCGCACCTTGCGACGCGGGTTGAGCGACGAGATGGGATCTTGGAAGATCATCTGCATCCGCGTACGGGCAGCACGCATGACGTCGGGTGCGAGTGCGGTGAGCTCTTCTCCCTCGAAGGTGACCGAGCCACTGGTGGGACGCGGCAGCATCATCAGTGCCTTGCCGGTGGTGCTCTTGCCGCAGCCGCTCTCGCCGACGACGCCGAGCGTCTCGCCTCGCAACACGTCGAAGCTGATGCCGCTGACCGCATGCACGACGAGGCCGGTACGACCGACCGGAAACTCCATGACCAAGTCCTCGACCCGCAGCAGCACGTCGCCCTCGGTGCGCAGATGCGCCTTCCCGCTGCCAGCCATCAGTGAGCCCCTACCTTCTCGGCTTGCAATTGAGCGGTGCGCTCACGGTGAACGGGCGAGCCGACGGGGTACCAGCAGGCGTAGACGTGCTCGGGGTGCTCGGCGGTCATCAACGGCGGCTCCTCCTCGCGACAGCGGTCCTGGACGAACGAGCACCGCGGCGAGAAGCGGCAACCACGCGGCGGATTGACGAGATCCGGCGGGCGACCGGGAATCACATTCAAGCGAGTATGGCTGGCGTCTTCGATCTTCGGGATGCTCTGTAGCAGGGCTTCCGTGTACGGCATCTTCATGTTGGCGAACAGCACACGCGTCGGCGCCTTCTCCACCAGCTTGCCGCCGTACATCACGGCGATCTCGTCGGTATGGCCGGCCACCACGCCCAGGTCGTGAGTGACCAGAATGACCGACATGTTGCGGTCGCGACGCTGCTCGCCGATCAGCTCCAGAATCTGCGCTTGCACCGTCACATCGAGTGCAGTGGTGGGCTCGTCGGCGAACAACAGTGTGGGGCCACAACTCATTGCCAGGGCGATCATGATGCGTTGCCGCATGCCGCCGCTGAGTTCGAACGCATACTGGTCAAGACGCTTTTCGGCCTCGGGGATTCGAACGTCCTGCAGGAGCTTGAGCGCAGTGGCGCGAGCGTCTTCGTTGCTCATGTTGAGGTGAATCTTGAGGCCCTCTGTGAGCTGCTTACCCACCCGCATCACCGGGTTCAGCGACGTCATCGGGTCTTGGAAGATCATCGACATCTCCCTGCCCCAGACCTTGCGGCGCTCCTTGAGCCCAAGATCGATGATCTCCTGCCCCTCGAACACCACTGAGCCAGACCGCTCGGTGTTGCGTCTCGGCAGGAGGCCCATGATGGAGCGCGAGAGCACGGTCTTTCCGGAACCAGACTCGCCCACGATGCCCAGCGACTTGCCGCGGTCGAGGGTGAAGCTGACGCCGTCGACCGACTTGACCAGACCGCGGTCGGTGCGGAACGCCGTACGCAGATCCGTGACCTTCAGCAGTGGTCCTTCGACCTGACGAGACGATGCCTGTGTTTGCCGGCTCATCCGAGCGCCTCTCGCCTGTTGAAACGCTGGGCGAACACGTCGCCGAGCAGGTTGATGGAAAGAACCGTGAGGAACATGACGAGTGCGGGCATGAGCGCAATCCACCAGGCGCCATTGCGCAGCGGCTCGGAGCCGGCGGCAATCATCGAACCCCACGTCGGGACGGGAGCCTCCACGGACAAACCGAGGAACGCCAGCGCACCTTCAGCAACGATCAGCAATGCAAGCCCGGTGAGGGCGAACGAGATGAGTGTTGGCACGATGTTGGGCAGGATCTCCTTGAACAGGATTCGGCTTCCCTTCGCGCCGAGACTGCGAGCAGCGATGACGAAGTCGCGCTGTGCATAGGCGATGGTGTTCGCACGAACCAACCTGGTGAGGGGTGGAATCGACAGGATGACCAACGCCAGGATGATGGGCCAGATAGGTCGTGAGTCGGCCTCACCGGTACTGATCGGCGGGTTGAAGAATGTGATCAGGAAGATGGCCAGCAGCAGTGCTGGAAATGCCAGCAGTACATTCGACAGGTTCTCGATCACGGTGTCTGCCCAGCCCCGGAAGTAGCCAGCGACCATTCCGAGGAACGTTCCGATGATGAGGCCGAAGGTAATGGCGAGACCGGCGATGATCAGCGACGTGCGAGCACCCAACATCGAGCGAGCGAAGATGTCGCGGCCGTTCTTGTCGGTACCCATGACGCCCACGTGGCTGGGTGTGTCGTTGACAGGCTTGGGCGTCTCGGCGAACTTTGCCCACGTTGGGGGAATCTGGGCCAGGCGCAGGTTACTGGTGAGCGCATCGGCACAGGTCTTGCTGTTGGAGGGGCAGTCCTGTGAGATGTACGGCAGCGAATTGGCGCCGATGGCGCTGATGGTGATGAATGCCAACCAGCCGATTGCAAGCCACTTGGTGATGCGACCGCGGCGCTTGACCTTGACGCGCCGTGGGGCTTGGGTACTGACGACGGGCACCTCTGGTGCGTGGTTGTCAGCGATGACTTCGATCTCGGTCATGTCGTTACCCCAGTGCCCGGCTGGCCCGAACTCGCGGGTCGATCCAGGCGTAGGCAAGGTCGACCATCAGGTTGATGAAGATGTAGATCAGCGCAAGGATCACAACGCAGTACTGCACGGTCGGGTACTCGCGGCCGATCACGCTCTGCACGGTGAGGCGCCCCATACCGTTGAGCGAGAAGACCTGCTCGACAACCACGACGCCACCCATCAGGGCGCCTACATTGACTGCTGCTGATGTGACCAGTGAGAACAGCGAGGGGCGCAGTGCGTGTTTGAACAACATCGAACCGGTACCCACGCCCTTGGCGCGGGCGGTGGTGATGAAGTCGCTCTGCAGCGTACCGATCATGTCGGCACGTAGTACACGCATGTAGCCGGCGTAGAGGGGGATGGCGATGGTGATGGTGGGCAGCGCGAAGGCCTTGAAGTGGTCGATCGGCGAATCCCACAGGCTGGTGTAGAGCGACGGATACGGGAACCACTTGTTGTTGACGCTGAAGAACAGGATCAAGATTGGCGCCACGATGAAGTTGGGCATGCTGAGCATCGCGAATGCCGACGTGGTGGCCGCACGGTCGAACCGTGAGTTCTGCTTGTAGGCCGACCAGACGGCGGTCGGGACAGCGAGCCCGAGTGCAAAGATCTGGCCGTACACCATGAGGTAGACCGACACGGGAAGCGCACGCTTGATTTCGGTGGCAATGGACTGGTTGGTACGGAACGTGGTTCCCCAGTTACCGGTCACGAAGTCCTTGAGCCAGCTGACGTACTGACCGAGGAGCGACTTGTTGAGGCCGAGCTCCTCGAGCACCTTTGCTGTTTGTTCTGGGGTGGCGCCGGGCCCGGTCTTGAGTGCGACGATGACGTCAGTGCCGCCGGGGAGGAAGCGAAGTGCAATGGAGGTGAGGAAGGTGACCACCACCACGACGAATACGGTTTGTGCGAGCTTGCGTGTCACATATCGCATGACGTGGTGGTGGTCCCTTTCTGATGTTGGTGGTTGCTAGTGGATGATTACGGCTGGACCCAGAGGGTCATTGGGTAGAACGTGCCGGCGATGCCTGCACCAAATGGCGCCTGGGTGTCATCGGGCAGCGTGAACAGGTTCACACCTTGTACATTCGGCTTACCGGCGATGCCCCAGATGGTGTAGCTGCCCCACAGGTTGTAGCACTGGGTCCCGAACAACCTGTTGACCTCTTCGGCGATTTCCAGCTTGCGGGCCGGGTCAGTGCTTGCCCGGTTCTCGTCGAGCAATGCATCGAGCTGCGGGTCGCGGATGCGGCCGAAGTTCAGAGCCAACTCGCCGACGGGCGGCGCCGCCTTGGAGTGCCACCAGATGTACTGCTGGTCGAGGTCGAAACCACCGTGGTTACGCCACTGGAAGACCTGGAAGTTGCCGAGCAGGGCGGTGACGATGTAGTTACCCTGGTCGATCTGGTCGATGGTGACGTTGTCGACGCCTGCTTCCGTCCACCACTGTTGCTGCTGCTGTGCAATGGTGAGGTTGGTCTGGTCCTGAGTGGTGGCCAACGACAGGTTCAGCGGGCCGGGGAACTCGGCCTTGTACGCTGCGATCAGTTCCTGCGCCTTGGCCATGTCCTGCGCCTCCGGGAAGCCGGTGCTCGCAAGGTACCCAACCTGGGTGGGCGAGAACGGACCGAACGCGATCTGAGTGACGCCGGCACCAATGGTGTCGATGAGCAGCTGCTGGTCGGATGCATGGGCAAGGGCGCAACGGACGCGAACATCGGTGAGCGGCGACCCTTCCTGCGACACGTGCAGCAGGGTGTAGGCGGTCTCGCCGTTGTTCGAGATCTCCACCATCGGGAAGTCGGTGCCATCACGGAATTCGCTGATGGTCTCGCCGTTGGTGGTGTGAATCAAGTCCACAGTGCCGCTCTTCAGAGCATCGCGACGGTTCAGACCGTCAGGAATGACGCGGAACTCGATGGAGTCGAGGTACGGGTACGGGGCATTCCAGTATTCCGGGTTCTTGGTCATCGTGAACGACTCGTCGGGCTTGTAGTCCGAATACACGAACGGGCCGGTGCCAACTGGCTTCGACTTCAGTGTGTCGTCGGTGTCGCTGTCGGCGAGCCACGCGGGCGAAGCCTGCATGCCGGCCTGGCCGATCAAGGTGAACGGGAATGCTGCCCACGCAGTGTTCATCGTGACGACAGCCGTCATCGGATCGGAGGCGTCGACGGCGATGGTCTCGACCGGGCGCAGGGCGTTACCGGTGAGGATGCCCTCCTTGGCCCGTGTGAGGTTGTCGACGATGGCAGCGCCATCGAACGGCGTACCGTCGTGGAACGTGACACCGTCGCGGGCGGTGATGCTCCACTCGGTGAAGTCGTCGTTCGGCGTGAGGGCCGAAGCAAGGTACGGGCTCCAGGTACCAGCATCGTTGGGCATGACCAGCGAGTCGTAAATGCTACGAATGACCTGGTAGCAGCCGATCGCGCAGACCATCTCGGCGGGGCGCCACGGGCTGGAGGTGTCGGCCTCGATGCCCATCACGACCTTGCCACCTGGAACGGGCAAAATCTCTGCAGAAGTGGTCGGCGGCGGTGCCGTCGTTGCCACCGCGGCGGTGGTGTCGGTGCCCGCGGGACCAGTGGTCTCCGAGACCGGCGATGACGCGTCGGTAGATGTGCTGCCTTCGTCGTCGCCGCCGCATGCGGCGCCGATCAAGCCGGCACTGATGACCAGAACGGCCAGCAGGCGGCCCGGCTTGCGCCGTGACTGAGTGCTTAGTTGACCCATTCTCTTCCCCCAATTCGTATGTGCGTGAGTACGTCGATACCGAGGCGTCGTGGATACAGGTGTGACCCCCATCACACCTCGGTGAACGCACCTTAGTCACAACCGTGTGGTCGTAGGCAACACGGAGCTACCGTCGATGAATGCGGCGACTGCGGGAAGGCTTCTTGACCGTTCCGCTGCCGCATCGGTATTCATCGCGTCATCGCAGCTTCGAGCACACGATGGCGCTTCACGCATCGGCGGTCGCTGCTGGAGTGCCGGTGTATCGCGACCCGGCGACGGGCAATTCGGTGTTCACGGCGGCGTTCCTTGCCGAGCGGGGGTACTGCTGTGACAGCGGTTGCCGTCACTGCCCGTACGCGCCCGACACGCCTGACGAGAGTTGAAGTAGCGTCGGCCCAATGGCCAATGATCCAACTGCCTCACTCCGAATCGCACCCGACAAACCGTTCTCGCTGGCGTCCTACGACCCTGGTGCGACCCTTGGCTGGCACAAGGAGTCGGCCAAGGTCGAGTTGGATCGCGTGAAGCTGCGGCTCGATGTCCTGCAGCAACGCCTGTATGCGGAAGAGAAGCGGAGCGTGCTGCTGGTCCTGCAGGCGATGGACGCCGCCGGCAAGGACGGCACCATCCGCAACATTCTTGCCGGGCTCAACCCCGCTGGCTTTCATATCTCCAACTTCGGCGTGCCGGGCGGGCCCGAGATGCAGCACGACTACCTGTGGCGTGTGCACTCAGAGGCGCCTGCGAAGGGACGCATCGGCATCTTCAATCGCAGTCACTACGAGGATGTGCTGGTCGTGCGCGTGAAGAACTTTGCGCCGCGCACCGTCTGGTCGAAGCGCTACGACCACATTCGGGGCTTCGAGAAGTTGCTCGGCGACGAGGGCACCACCGTCATCAAGTGCTTCTTGAACGTCTCGAAGGAGGAGCAGCGCGAGCGCCTGCAGGAGCGCATCGACGACCCCGAGAAGCGCTGGAAGTTCCGCCTCGGTGATTTGGAAGATCGCAAGCTATGGCCGAAGTACCAGCAGGCGTATCACGATGCCATCGAGCGCACGTCGACTACTGCGGCACCGTGGTACGTGGTGCCGGCCGACCGAAACTGGGTGCGCAATCTGGCAGTTGCCAAGATCTTGCTGCATCACTTGGAGAAGCTCGACCCGAAACTGCCCCCGCCCGAGGATGGCATCGAGGGGCTCGTCGTCCAGTAGCCCCATCGGGTCGTCGCCGCTTTCTCGAATGTTTCACGATGTGAAGAGATCGCAAGATGCCGCTCGCAGGGGTCGACGAATTGTAACGTCACTGCACCATGTCCGTGATCGTCCCGACCTCGTTGTCCAGCGCGCTGCAGGCGTTGGCCGACTCCCCCGAGGCCACAGTCCTGGCGGGTGGAACCGACCTGATGGTCGAGCTCAACAGCGGCCATCGCCAGGTGGTGTCCGTCATCGCCGTCAGCCGTATCCCTGAACTGTGTAGCTGGTCGCACGACCCTTTGGCCGGCCAGTTACACCTCGGCGCTGGCATCACCTACGACGAGATCGCTCGAGATCCACTCTCCCAATGGGTGCCGGCATTGGCCCAAGCCGCCCGAACGGTGGGGTCGCCGCAGATTCGCCATGCGGCAACAATCGGTGGAAACCTGGGTACCTGTTCACCCGCAGGTGACGGTCTGCCGGTGCTGGCGGCGCTCGACGCAGTGGTCCACCTTGCCTCGCTCGGCGGCACGCGCAGCATGTCGTTCGCCGACTACATGGTTGGCCCGAAGCGCACGGCGCGTCGGCCGGGCGAACTGATCACCGGTGTCACCGTGCCGGTGGTTCGCGGTTGGCAGGGCTACAGCAAGGTTGGCGTTCGCAACGCAATGGTGATCGCGGTGGCCAGCGCCGCTCTCGTTGCCGACACCCACGTTCGGACCGTCCGAGTCGCTCTCGGCTCGGTCGGCCCAACGATCTTGCGCTGTCCAGAGGCCGAACACTTCGCTGCCGCTCATGTCGACTTCGACGCAAGCTCGGTGGATGATTCCGTCGTCGAACAGTTCGCCGGACTTGTACGCCATGCAGCGCGACCCATCGACGATCACCGATCCTCTGCCGCGTATCGCCGCCATGCGGTCGGTGTGCTCGCCGGCCGCCTCCTTCGAAGGGCATTTCCCGATGGCTGAGAACCAGCTGTACTCGTTGCACGTCAATGGTGAGACACGCGAGGTCCGCGACGCATGGTTGGGCGAAAGCCTGCTGTTCGTGCTCCGCGAGCGTCTTGGCCTGATGGGCAGCAAGGGCGCCTGCGAGCAGGGGGAGTGCGGCTCGTGCAGCGTGTTGCTCGACGACGCGTTGGTGTGCAGTTGCCTGGTGCTGGCAGCGGCAGCCGTGGGCCAGGAGATCGTGACCATCGAGGGGGTGGCGCCCGTTGGTTCGCCCAGCGACGTGCAGCAGGCGTTCGTCGATGCGGGCGCTGTGCAGTGTGGCTTTTGTACTCCTGGCCTGATCATGGCCGCGCACTCGCTGCTCGAACGTTCGCCCGATCCATCCGAGATGGAGATCCGTGAGGAGCTCTCCGGCAACATCTGTCGCTGCACCGGGTACGGCCGCATCATCGAAGCGGTGCAACGGGTTGCGGTGGCGCGCGTCGCCGTCAACGGTCGTGCCGTCGACGGTCGTGCCTTCGATAGCGGTGCCGAGTCATGACCGATGCGGCAACTCGCACCGAGCTTCACGGTCGGCTGGGCGACAGCATCGCCCGACCGGACGGGGTGCCCAAGGTGCAGGGCACGTTCGCATTCTCCGGCGACCTGAGCGCCGACGGCTTCCTGTGGGGCGCAACGTTGCGATCGCCGCACCCTCACGCACGAATCGTGCGTATCGATGTGTCGGGTGCGTGGAGGATCAGCGGCGTCGAAGCGGTCGTCACGGCTGCCGACGTCCCCGGCAAGGCCACCTACGGATTGATCAGCGACGACCAACCGGTATTCGCCGACGATGTCGTTCGTTTCGTCGGCGAGCCGATCGCTTGCGTTGCGGCCGACCATCCCGAAACGTGCCGGCGGGCCTTGGCCGCGATCGTCGTCGAGTACGAGGTGCTGGCGCCATTGGTGGACCCCGAGCGCGCAATCGATGGGTCGCATGCGCCGATCCACCCCGACGGCAACGTGATTCGTCATCAGCGCATCGTCCGCGGCGACCAGACCATCCACGGTCCGGTCATCGTCGAAGGCACCTACGAGATGGGGATGCAAGACCAGGCGTTCCTGGGGCTGGAGGCAGCGCTGGCGTTGCCCGACAGTGGTGGCGACGGCATCGAGCTGTTCGTTGCCACCCAGTGGCTGCACGAAGACCAGAAGCAGATTGCGGCGTGCCTTGGGTTTCCGGTCCACAAGGTTCGCCTCACTCTCGGCGGCGTGGGCGGCGCCTTCGGCGCGCGTGAGGACATCAGTCTGCAGGTGCACACCTGTCTGCTCGCGCTGCGTACCGGCCGGCCGGTACGCATGGCCTACAGCCGCGAGGAAAGCTTTCTCGGTCACGTGCACCGCCACCCGTGCACCATCTGGATGCGGCATCACGCCGATCACGACGGCCGAATTCTGCGAATCGAAGCTCGCTTTGTGTTCGACGGCGGCGCCTATGCGTCCACGTCGTCGGCGGTACTGATCAACGGCATCACCCATGCGCAGGGCCCGTACAAGTGTGAGAACGCAACGGTCGATGGGTGGGCGGTGCGTACCAACAACCTGCCGTGTGGCGCGATGCGTGGCTTCGGCGTGGTGCAGGCCTGCTTCGCTCATGAGGGCCAGATGGACAAGCTGGCAGTCGCCGTCGGTTCCGACCCGGTTGCGATTCGTCTGCTCAACGCGATGGAAACCGGCGACAGACTGATCACCGGTCAGGTCATCGAGAACGTCGCGCCGGTGGCTCGTTGCATTCGTGAGACTGCAGCGCTGCCGCTGCCCTCGCAGCCCGTCGGAGGTCACGACCTCGACCCGTTGCGGTTACCAGGCGGTAGTGGGCTGACTGCCGACGTCAGCCACATTCGTCGTGGCATCGGATGGGGCGTTGCGATCAAGAACCTGATGTACAGCGAGACGTTCGACGACTACTCGACGGCTCGCGTTCGGTTGGCCGATGGCGTTGCCTCGGTCAAGTTCGCGACGGCAGAAGTCGGGCAGGGTTTCGTCACCATCGCCGGGCAGATCGCGCGCAGCGTCCTCGGCGTCGACGACGTCATCATCGAGTCCATCGACACGACGGTTGGCTCCGCCGGGTCGACCTCTGCGTCACGACAAACGTGGATGAGCGGGGGAGCGGTCGACGGTGCCTGCCGGCTTGTTCGCGAGCAACTGTTCGAACACGTCGGCGAGATGCACGGGATCGACCCGTTGCGTCTCACCATCGACGGTCGCGACGTGGTCGACGCCGAGGGTGGCCTTCGGGTCTCGGTGGCCGACGCTTCCGCGGGGCTCGAACTGGACCAGACGTTCGAGCACCACCACCGCCCGACCGAGGACCTCGACGAGTTCGGCCAGGGCAACTGCCACACAGCGTTCGCGTTCGTCGCGCACCGTGCCGTGGTCGATGTCGACGTCGAGCTCGGGCTGGTGAAGGTGGTGCAAATTGCGACTGCCCAAGACGTTGGTCGCGCGCTCAATCCGCTCAGCGTCGTCGGCCAGATCGAGGGCGGCATCGCACAGGGGCTTGGTCTCGCGGTGATGGAGGAGATCATCCAGATCGACGGGCACGTGCGAAATGCCAGCTTCACCGACTACCTACTGCCGACATTCCTCGACATGCCCGATGTGGCCATCTCGCTGATCGAGGAACCCGACCCGATGGCACCGCTGGGCGCGAAAGGCGTTGGTGAACCGCCCACCATTTCGTCGACACCGGCAATCGTCGCCGCCATTCGCGACGCCCTCGGACGCGACCTGACCCGAGTTCCAGTGCGCCCCAGCGACATCTGCCTTCGGTAGTGGGCGCTACCGATTGGCGCTCTACGCCGTCGGTGGTGTCATCGGTTAGGTTGCAGGACGTGTCGAACGAACGCGAAATCATGTCCTGGGAAATTTTCGGCGAGGCGTCGCGTGCGCTTGCTCAGATGGTCGCCGACGACTACGAGCCCGACATGATCCTGTCCATCGCTCGCGGTGGTCTCCTGATCGGCGGCGCCCTCGGCTACGCCCTCAGCGTGAAGAACGTCTACACGATGAACGTGGAGTTCTACACCGGTGTCGACGAGCGCCTCGAGGTGCCTCGCATCCTTCCGCCGGCCCCCGACTTCGTCGACGTCAGCGACGCCCGCATTCTGATTGCGGACGACGTGGCCGACACCGGTCACACCTTGCGCAGTGTGATGGAGTTCTGTGAGGGCAAGGTCGCCGAAGTGCGCACCGCGTGCCTGTACGAGAAGAGCCATTCGGTCGTCAAGTGCGAGTACGTCTGGAAGCACACCGACCAGTGGATCAACTTTCCCTGGAGCGACAAGGACCCGGTGGCCAAGCGCAACTGGTCCGTCAAAGACGCCTGACGCGCTGCGCCACACCGTTCCGTCAGGGTACGGAGTCGGTCGGGAACGTGGTCCAATCCTGGGCACTCCGCCCATGAGGACCCGACAGCTCGACGTTGCGGGTATCGGCGAGCACGACCACATCGGCCACCTCACGGGCTGTGCCGTCGAGCCGGAGTTCGCCGATGCGACTACCTGACTTCAGATCGAACAGGAACACACCCGACGCAGGACGTGCGCCCGTGGCCCGCAAGCGATCGCCGACCGGCAAACCCTCGACGAGCTCGTCCCATCGCGAACCTGAGCCGCCAACGGCGGCGACGCCGTCGGAGATAGTGAGGCCGCGAGCGAAGCCGTCGATGCGGGCGACGGGAACGAAGCGGCCGTCGTCGATGCAGCCGATCTCGCCGGTTCCCGCTTGCACCAGCCACCACGCGCCGGCGTGCCAGCGCGGTGAGTGCGGCATCGAGAGGCCTGCCGCAAGCACCTCGCCGGTCACCAGATCGATCAGCACGCCGCCGCTCGCCCGATGCTCGTTCCAACCCCCTGCAACATCGGACGTGGAGGCACTGGTCACCACGGCTGGCACGCCGTCGCGGGCCCCGAGGCCCGTCAGGCGGCAACGCATCTCTGGCCGAACCTCGCTGATGAACGGTGGCACCCACTGCACCTTTGCGGAGAAAGTGTCGTCGAGCGAGCAGACCGCTGAGAGCGCGACGGAGACGAACCAGACGTCGTCGGCGAGCGCGATTGGGTCAGCAGGTTTCACGCCTCCGACGAATCGCGCCGTTCGACACATCATCCAGCGGTCGGCGCCGGTAGGCGACGACTCGCCCGGAGCGAGTGCGTCCGTCATCCTCCACAGCTCATGGTGTGAGGCCACGCAGAGGCTGCGGTCGACGCCGACGCACAGCCCGGTGACCCGGTCGAACAGCACCTGGTCGATCGCCAGTCTCCCGGAGGAGTTTCGACCGAAGGTCAGCAGTTTGTTGCTGTGGGAGATGACGATGGTCTGGTTGGTCCGTTCGAGCCACTCGACGAACCCGTCGTCGTTGGTGGCTTCGAAGTCGAGCAGCCGGGCAGTGTGGATCGCCCTCACGGCCGGCCCACCGATGCGCCCGCCGAGGTGCTCGAATCGATCCACACCGAGTCCGCCAGCTCGCGGCCGACGGTGCCGTACGCCATCGGCCGCCGCACACCGGGCAGGGTGATGACGTCGAAAATCTCGCGAAAAGCTCCTTCGACGAAGAGCCACTCGGCGATGGCGCCGGTGTCGAGGTCGAAGACGAACAGCCCCAGTCGGGGGCGCTGGTTGGCCTCGGCGAGCCGGTCGTCGAGGGGCAGCCCCGAGTACAGGTCGCCCTCGCGAGGCATCGACGAGCCGACGATCGCGTACTTGCCGACGAAGGCCAGCCCGCGCAGGAAGCCCGGCGCGAACCCGATCTCCTCCCAGGTACCGGCTTGCGGATCGACACGGATCAACGAGCCATCGCCCGAATGAGTGAGGTAGAGCACACCGTTGTGGAGACGAGGGGAGTGTGGCATCGACAGGCCGGTGGCCACGATCTCGTTGGTGGGTACGTGCACGGCGATGCCTCCGCCGCGCCGTTCCGTGCGCCAGCGCTCGAGGTCGTCGGTGGCCCCGACGGCGGTGACGTACGCAGGGCCGTCGGATCCCATCGCCAACCCGTTGAGGTGGCAGCGGTCGCCCGGCCTGAACGACTTGACGAACGGCGGCTGCCAGATCGGTTCGAAACCGAACTCGTCGCTCGGTCGTGCGAGGCACGAGAAGCGGGTGGCGACGAGCGTGACGCCATTCCCAGGCCCTCCGCGTGGGTCGATGGCGACGTCGTGGACGTTGATGTTGCCGGTGACCCACACCTGCCGGGGTGCGAAGCAGCGGTCGAAACCGCTGTCGGCTGCCTCGGAGGTGAGCGGGACGTCATCGAAGCGCCAGGTCTGGTAGCGACCGCCCATGTAGATGCGGTGAGTGCCGTCGGCCGTGAGGCCCATCGTCTTGTCGAAGGTCCGTTCGTACACCGCGATCCGGTTGTCGAGGTCGCGGCCGACGAACACCAGCTTCGAGGGTGGCAGTGCAAACGCCAGGCTGGTGTCGTTCTCGCTCAGCCAGCCCTCGAAGCCCGGCGACATCGTCAAGCGAAACGGTGCATCGTCGGCGGGTGGCGTGTTCTGGTCGGCGGCAGTCACAGTGGGGCAGTATCTCACGAACATGGCCCTGCGACACTTGTTGACGAAACCTTGCCACGCATCACTTCACGGGCTGACTGCGATGTGCTACAACACGTAGGGAACTATTAACGGGAGGGCGTTCCATGCTCACTTCATCAGGTTGTTTGATTCGGCGACCGGTCGCACCGTCAGCGGTAGCGGTGCTGCCGACCGACGGGACGGTCGACGATGCTCGGTTGTCGGACGCGTTGGCTGCCAATGGCGTGGCGGTCGTTTGCATGCCGCTCTCCATGGACTTCGCTGTCGGCCTGCAGGTGGCGCGCGAGGAGTTCGGTGAGTCGCTGCCGCTGATGGTGGCCGCTTCCGGTTCGTCGGTGCCCGGCGCTCGCCGGGCCGCACAACGTGCCGGGCTCTCCGGCGCGGTGCTGTTGAACACGCCGGTCGGCCGCTCGGTGGGCCAGCGGGGGTTGTCCACCATGGTGTTCGTCGACAAGGACCTGCTCGTCGCCCGCATCTGGAGCCGCCTGGCCAGCCGTTTGGGGCATGCGTCGTTCCACGTGGTCGACGGGACTCTCGAGTCGCCGCTCAACGCCTGGCTGACCGACCCTACGCACATCGTTCGCGACCCGCTCATCGCTGGTTCCACGGTTGCCGCACTGATCGCCTCGGCGGCGCTGGTGGCGGTACCGCTGGTTCCTGCCACCGTCAGTGCCTCGGCGGGCGCCCCGGCGTCGGCACGAGTGGCGG
>Ga0105044_10007128_pt1 | contig 15391 bp, 21 predicted proteins | sample MAT01_FD_78092 | JGI IMG/M metagenome (GOLD analysis project Ga0105044, IMG submission 78092) | Freshwater microbial communities from Lake Fryxell liftoff mats and glacier meltwater in Antarctica - MAT-01 | ecosystem: Environmental > Aquatic > Freshwater > Ice > Liftoff microbial mat | place... | reverse complement strand
GGCGGTGGCGGTGGCGGTGGCAATCGTCGCCGTGAGAACAATTGATCCCATTTACGCCAGATTCTGAAACCGATAAGCCAGGACATTTCCCATGCCACTGATTCCCAGAAAAGTTAAATTTCGTAAGACCCATCGCGGAAGCCGCGCCGGCAATGCCCAGCGTGGCACCAAGGTCAGCTTCGGGGAATTTGGTCTCCAGTGCCTCGGGCGCGATTGGATCACCAATCGTCAAATCGAAGCCTGCCGGATTACCATCAACCGTTACCTCAAACGTAAGGGCAAAGTCTGGATCCGCGTGTTCCCTCACAAGCCCGTCACCGCCCGTCCACCCGAAACCCGGATGGGTAAAGGGAAAGGCCCGGTTGAGCATTGGGTAGCCGTGGTTCGCCCAGGCAATATGCTTTTCGAAATCGCCGGGGTTCCTGAGTCCGCCGCGAAAGAGGCCATGCGTCTCGCTTCCAATAAACTCGGCGTGCGTTGCCGTTTCGTCCGTCGTGCGGATCAGTAAGAGACCGATCCCTGATTCCCTCCTACACCATTTACCGAATCAACCACATGGCCAAGAAGAACCGAGAACTGAGCGAACTGAGCGTCGAAGAACTGGCGACCCGTCGCCGTGAGATGAAGGAGGAATCCTTCCACCTGCGGGTCCAGAAAGAAAGCGGTCAGCTTGAGAACCCTGCCCGAATCCGCCAACTCCGCCGCGATGTGGCCCGCATCGAGACGATGCTCACCGCGAAGCGCCTTCAGGCCTAAGTGTATTCCTTTTTCCAACGAGACTTTATTTTATGAGCGATTCCGAATCCACTACATCCCACGGTGTCCAAAAGACCCGGGTGGGCATTGTGACCTCTGACAAGATGGAGAAGACCATCGTTGTTGAAGTGCGTCGCCGCGTGCCGCATCCGAAGTTCGGAAAAATCGTAAAGCGGACCACGAAGTTTTTCGCCCACGACGATGTTGGCGAAGCCAAGATTGGAGATCGGGTGCTCATCGAAGAGACTCGCCCCATGAGCAAAAACAAATGTTGGCGTCTCAAAGAGATCCTCTCCCATTAATCGGATTCTCATATGCGTCCCCCGGCCTCGTGCCTTAGTCTTTCTTTATTTACCTACTTATTGTCATGATCCAGATGGAATCCAAAGTGCAGGTTGCCGATAATACCGGTGCCCGCGTCGCCAAGATGATCGGAGTCCTTGGGACTCGTTCGCGAACCGCCGGAGTTGGTGACATCATCACCGCCCACATCCGCGAGTCGATCCCGACCGCCAACGTGAAGAAGGGTGAAGTCGTCCGTGCTGTTGTGGTTCGCACGGTGGCCCCGATTCGTCGCAGCGATGGTTCGGTGTTGCGCTTCGATCACAATGCGATCGTCATCATCGACAAAGACAAGAACCCCAAGGGCACCCGAATCTTCGGTCCTGTCGCCCGTGAACTGCGCGAGCGCAACTTCATGAAGATCGTGTCCCTCGCTCCCGAGGTTCTGTAATCCACCTTTCAACACACACCTTTCAGTAAGGCAAAAGCGATGGCCAAGAAAATCAAAACCCACGTGAAGCGGAACGACGAAGTTGTCGTCATTTCCGGCAACCACAAAGGCAAGTCCGGTAAGATCCTTCAGGTATATCCTGAGAAGTCCCAGGTGCTGGTCGAGGGAGTGCGTATGATCAAGAAGCACGCCAAGCGCAGCCAGGATCGTCCCGACGGTGGCATCATCGAGAAAGAAGGTCCAATCCACATTTCCAACGTGAAGCTCAAGGCTTCCTAATTCGCATTTTTCATTTCAACGTTTCATTTCATGGAGCCAGCACTCAAGACATTTTACAAAGAGAAGGTTGTTCCGGCCCTGATGGAGAAGTTCGCCTACGGCAACGTTCATCAGATCCCCGCCATCCAGAAGGTCGTTCTCAACTCCTCCTTCGGGAAGGATGACGACCGCAAGGCAGCCGCCGAGTCGGTCATCGAGGATCTCGGGAAAATCACCGGTCAGAAGGCCGTTCCGACCCGTGCGAAAACGGCGATCTCGAATTTCAAACTACGCACCGGTGATGTCATCGGTGCCCGCATCACCCTCCGTGGCAGCCGCATGTGGGAATTCCTGGATCGGTTCATCAATGTCGCATCGCCGACCATTCGTGACTTCCGTGGATTGCCTACCAAATCGTTCGACGGCAACGGCAACTACACGATCGGGATCGGAGACCACACCATTTTCCCTGAGATCGAACAGGATAAGGTCACCCGGACGATCGGTTTCGATTTTACTGTCGTGACTACTGCCAAGACCGACCAGGAGGCCCGCGAGCTGCTCACCTTCCTTGGAGTCCCGTTCCGGAAGCCCGGCTCGGCTGCGTAAAGTTTCCATTCTTCCATTTACCCCTCATACTGATACCATGGCTGTTCTTAGTGACCCCATCGCCGATTTCCTGACTCGTTTCAAAAATGCCACCATGGCAGGAAAAGAGGAATTCCGCGCGCCCTACTCGAAAGTGAAGGAAGAAATCGCCCGCATCCTCAAGGAGGAGGGCTATCTCTGGTCTTACGAAAAATCCGGGGAGGGATATCGAGCCGAACTGGTCTCCAAGCCTCGTTTCACTGGAAACACGCCAGCATTGAAAAACCTCAAGCGCGTGAGCCGTCCCGGCTTGCGCCAGTTTGTTGGTTGCGATGAAATCCCCAAGGTCCTCGGTGGCATGGGTATCGCGATTGTCTCCACTTCGCGTGGAATCATGGCAGGGCACTCCGCCCGGAAGCAAAAGCTCGGCGGCGAATTGCTGGCCTTGGTTTGGTAATGCGGCCCATGGGTCCCTTAAGGTAATTTTAACGACGAAACACGATGTCCCGGATAGGAAAAAAACAAATCACTCTTCCTGAAAAGGTGCAGGTTAAACTGAGCGGGTCGTCCACGGTGGTCGTGGAAGGTCCCAAAGGCACTTTGCAATGGTCGCTCCCTTCGGGCCTGACCATGGAGCAAGAGGACGCCACCTTGCGCATTTGCTGTGAGTCGCAGGAGCGTTCCGTTCGCTCGATGCACGGAACCGCCCGCAGCCTCGTGGCTAACATGATCGAGGGAGTCTCGGCAGGATTTACCAAGCAACTGGAGATTCTCGGAGTTGGATTCCGGGCCGCAGTTAAGGGGGATTCGCTGGACCTCAGCCTCGGCTTTTCCCACCCCGTCCTTCACCCGATCCCGCCCTCGCTCACCGTGACCGTGGAAGAGAACACCAAAATCAAGGTTGAGGGGATCGACAAGCAGTTGGTTGGCCAATTCGCCGCTGATGTCCGTTCCTATTATCCGCCGGAGCCCTACAAGGGCAAAGGAGTTCGTTACAAAGGTGAGAAGGTTCGCCGCAAGCAAGGCAAGAGCGTCAAGTAAGGCGCGGTGCCTGTCAAAAGTTCTTCTCCGATTATTATTTAGCTACATTGTTATGAGTGTCCTCGTTCGCAAACAGACCCGCAGTAAAGTCCGCTTCCGGATCCGCAAGAAGATCTCAGGTTCCGCCGAGCGTCCTCGCCTCGCGGTGCATTTCTCGAATCAAAATGTCTATGCCCAACTCATCGATGATGTGGCTGGAAAGACCTTGGCTGCTGCTTCGACCCTTGACAAAGGGATTGGTGCAAAGGGCGCTGGCGCGGAAGCAGCTGCCAAAGTAGGTGTTAGTCTGGCCAAGAAGGCCCAGGCCGCCAAAATTAGTGCTGTGGTCTTTGATCGCGGTGGATTTCAGTATCATGGCAAAGTGAAAGCCCTGGCTGATGCGGCTCGCGAGGGCGGTTTGGAATTTTAGGATAGGACGAGACCCATATGAGTGACGAACAAAAGATGAGCGAAACCGAGCTTGAGGACGGAGTGGTTCTCGAAGATGCTGCGGTTGTGTTAGACGCAGCGGCACCTGATTTGGTCGAGGTCGAAGCAGTCGAAGCAGTCGAAGCAGTCGAAGCAGTCGAAGCGGTCGAAGCGGTCGAAGCGGTCGAAGCGGTGGACGGCAAATACGACAAGTTGAAGCGCGCCGAAGAGATCCTGCGCTCCTCCGCTCCCGGTGGTGGCCGCAGCGGGGACAGTGAAAACGCCTTTGAGAAAGTCGTCCACATCAACCGCTGTTCCAAGGTTGTGAAAGGTGGTCGTCGTTTCAGCTTCAGCGCCCTCGTCGTCAGCGGTGACCGTGCAGGTCGGGTTGGTTTCGGATTCGGGAAAGCCCAGGAAGTTTCTGAGTGCATCAAGAAGGCCAGTGAAGCTTCCAAGAAGTTCATGGTCGAAGTGAAGATCACGGAGAATACGATTCCTCATCAGGTGATCGGTGAACACGGCGGAGGCCGGGTCCTGCTCCGTCCGGCTTCGCCCGGAACCGGTTTGATCGCCGGAGGAGGGGTGCGTGCCGTGGTCGAGGCCGCCGGTATCCATGACGTGCTCGCCAAGTCTCTCGGTTCGAACAACCAGGCCAACGTGGTCAAAGCTACGATCAACGCCCTCCAGCAACTCCGCTCCAAGGAGCAAATTTATCAAGGTCGGGGCAAGCGCCTCGCAGACCGCAAAGCGCTCTAATATCCCAAACTTCTGCCATTGCTTATGAAACTTCACGACCTCAAGCCCACCGAAGGTTCCACTCATCGCCGCCGCCGCGTGGGACGGGGAGAGAGTTCCGGTCTGGGAAAAACCAGCGGTAAAGGAAACAAGGGCCAAAAAGCCCGTTCCGGTGCCTCGATCCGTCCCGGATTCGAAGGCGGACAGATGCCTTTGATTCGTCGTCTTCCCAAGAAAGGTTTTAACAACGCCCAGTTCAAGAAAGACATCGCCATCGTCAATCTCCGTGATCTTGAAGCGAAGTTTTCCGACGGCGACACCGTCAACGAAGAATCGCTCCGTGCCTGTGGTCTCGTGAAAGGCAAGAATGACGGGATCAAGGTTCTCGGCAACGGCGAGCTCACCAAGAAGTTGGTGATCTCCGGTGCTGCCATTTCCGCCACCGCGCTGGAAAAACTCGAAAAGTCGGGTAGTTCTGTTGCAGCTGAGTAAGTCCGTTCTCGGAGGGCGCGTTCGACGGAGCGTCTGAGCGGGCCATCCGGCGGGTCGTCTCACGAGACAGCGTGCTCCGCCGAGCTTTACAAATTTCCCCGTATCATGATTTCCGCCTTCACCAATACTTTCCGGATTCCCGAGCTTCGCTCCCGCATCCTCTTCACCCTGCTGGTCATCGTGATCGTCCGACTCGGGGCGGTGGTGACACTCCCGGGCGTGGATGGCAACGTCGTTCAGGAGTGGTATCAAGAAGTGCAAACCCGCTCAACCGAGGGTGGGGGGCTTTCTGGAGTCCTCGCCCTGATGAACGTTTTCAGTGGCGGAGGCTTGCAGAACTCGGCACTGTTTGCGTTGGGAATCATGCCTTACATCAGCGCATCGATCATGTTGCAATTGCTGACGGCGGTGGTCCCCTCACTGAGCAAGCTCTCTCGCGAAGAAGGCGGTCGCCAGAAGATCAGCCTTTACACGAGGGTTCTGACCATCGTGCTTTGTTTGTTTCAGGGCTGGATGCTGGCGCAGTCGCTCGTCACTCCCGAGGCCAATCCTTTTCTACGAGACATCGCCCAAAGTTCCACGCGGGAACTGGTTCCGAATGCAGGTCTGGGCTTTATCGTAACCACGGTGATCATCATCACAGCGGGAACCTTGCTCCTGATGTGGCTGGGCGATCAGTTGACCGAGCGTGGCATCGGCAACGGGGTGTCGATCATCATCACGGTGAATATCATCCACGCCCTGCCGGGTGCCCTCTATCAGGTTTATAACACGTATGTGGCCGGCTCAGGTGACGATCCATTGCGTCCTTTCCAATTGGTGGCCTTGCTTGCCTTCCTGCTCTTCGTGGTGGCAGCGGTCATTTCGATCACGCAGGCTCAACGCCGTGTGCCGATCAACTACGCCAAGCAGATGCGTGGTGGCAAAATGTATGGCGGCCAAACCCAGCACATGCCGCTGAAGGTGAATTACGCAGGGGTCATGCCCATCATCTTCGCCCAGGCCATTTTGACCTTCCCTTCACAGATTATCGGTTGGGCGTTCCCCAATGAGGCGTGGGCCCGCACTTTGGCGATCGCTCTTGGATCCAATGGCGGTTGGGCACATTCCATCCTCACGGGATTGATGATCTTCTTCTTCAGCTACTTCTGGGTGGCGACGATGTTCCAGCCGAATCAGATCGCCGATGATCTCAAGAAAAACGGTGGTTACATCCCTGGAGTGCGCCCTGGCAAACCTACAGCCGAGTTCCTTGATCGGACGATGAGCCGCCTCACCTTTGCGGGAGCGATTTTCCTCACGATCGTGGCGATCCTGCCTCCGATCCTGACTGCTCTGATGGGAGTGCCTCCGCTGGCGGCCCAGTTCTTCGGCGGCACGGGATTGCTCATCATGGTCGGCGTGTTGCTCGATGTGATGCGGCAGATCGAGACCCATTTGATCCAGCGCCATTACGATGGATTCCTTCGCAAAGGCCGCATCCGTGGTCGCTCGGAGGGACCTGCCCGGAAAGGCGCAGCCGCTTCGAACAACCAGATCCTTTGGTTGCTGGTGGTGGCGGCGGTGCTCCTGATCGGTGGTCTCGTCTATTACCAAGTGGCCAGTGGCCGCTGACGCGCTTCCCCCCATGGCGAAGCGGAGCAAGACAAAAATCCAACTGCGTGGTGGCGCGGAGGTGGAGGGGCTGCGGGAGGCTGGGGCCATCGCAGCGGATGTTTTGAAGCGTTGTGGGACGTTGGTCGTTCCGGGGATCACCACCGGGGAAATTGATGCCGCCGCCGGGCGCTGGATTCGGGAAGCCGGGGCGGTCAGTGCGTTCTTCGGGTATAAAATGTTCCCGGGGCAGATTTGCATTTCAATCAACGAAGAGGTGGTTCATGGCATCGGTGGGAAGCGAGCCCTGCTCGATGGCGATATTGTGAAGATCGATGTGGGGATTCAAACCCGCCAGGGTTGGATCGGGGACAACGCCAAGACTCTTGCTGTGGGAAGAATCAGCCCCGAGGCGGAGCGCTTGCTCGCCACTACGGAGGAGTCGCTTTTTCAGGCCATCGATAGAGCGAGGGCAGGGGAATATCTGGCCACGCTTTGCAGTTCAGTGGAAGGATGGGTCCTCCCGCGAGGTTATACTGTCGTGAAACAATTCGTCGGACACGGTGTGGGACGCAAGCTGCACGAAGAGCCGCAGATCCCCAATTACTGGGATCCCGAGGAGATGCGGAATCGTCATTTCAAGAATCCGCGTCTTGAGCCGGGCATGGTGTTGGCCATCGAACCGATGGTGAATGCTGGCACAGATGAGATTCTCATCCTCGACGACAAATGGACCGTCATCACCGGGGACCGCGCCCTCTCCGCCCATTTCGAGCATACCGTGCTTGTGACCGAGGGAGACCCGGAGATCCTGACTCCTCGGGAGCGCTCCTATCCAGTGAAATAGCCCCGACCTTTTGCCCATTGAGCTGTCCATTGCCCACCACAAAATTTGTAAATTCCCTGAAAAAATTGAGAGAAAGCTCGAATCGTCGGTTGCGACTCTGAAAATGTATGGTATTGATCCCGTCCCCCGCTAAAAAGGCCTTCTTTGAGGAGCTTTTGCGAGCGTTGCACTCCCGGATTGTTCCGTTAGAGCGACCCCTGACCCAGGTGGGTTCATTTTTTTAATTGCAAACTTTTCCCGTTATGAAAGTCAGACCATCCATCAAACGACTCTGCAGTGATTGCAGCATCGTCAAGCGTCAGGGAGTCCTCCGGGTGATCTGTAAGAATCCTCGGCACAAGCAGCGCCAAGGAAACTAACGAATATTGAATTATGGCACGTTTACTTGGAGTCGAAATCCCCAATGATAAAAGGATCGAAGCATCGCTTCCCTACATTTTTGGAGTTGGTCGCAATCTGGCACCCAAAATCCTCGATGAGGCGGGCATAGATCCAAACCTGCGGGCGGGTGAGCTGAGCGACGAGCAGCTTGGGCGTATCGCCAATGCGATCACTGGTGGTGGCATTTTGATCGAAGGCGACTTGCGCCGTGAGCTTCAAGGCCACCTCAAGCGCCTCACCTCGATCAACTGTTATCGTGGGATCCGCCATCGTCGCGGACTTCCGGTGCGTGGCCAGCGGACTTCGACCAACGCGAGGACGCGAAAGGGCAAGCGGAAGACCGTGGGCGTGATCCGCAAGTAAGGTTCCGCCTCCGATAACATCGAATTTACTACTGTGATGGCTGAAGAAACCGAATCGAGCGAAGAGCTCACCACACCTGTCGAAGGTGCCGCTGCGGGTGTGACTCCTGCGAGTGATGTAACTGCGGAGCCGACCAAGGCTGCCGCACCTGCTGCCGAACCGGCTCGCAAGGAGAAGGAGCGTCCCCGCACGGCGGAAGATATCTTCCTTGAGATGGAGAGCGCCGAGGGCGTCGAGAAGCCGAAGATTCTGAAAGCCAAGGGCAGTAAGAACGTGCTCGCAGGAGTGGTTCATGTCGCCGCGACTTTCAATAACACCATCGTTTCCGTCTCCGATCAGATGGGCAATGTGATCGGTTGGTCCAGTTCGGGCAAGATGGGTTTCCGCGGATCCCGGAAAAGCACCGCCTACGCCGCTCAGTTGGTTGCTCAGGATGCTTGCCGTCAAGCGATGGCGCACGGTCTCAAGCAGGCTGAGGTCCGGGTCAAAGGACCGGGGGCTGGTCGTGAATCCGCCGTTCGTGCCATCCAGGGTCTAGGCATTGATGTGATGCGGATCAAAGATGTGACCCCGGTTCCACACAACGGATGTCGTCCGAAAAAAGCCCGCCGCGTCTGACCTTTTTGTAATTTACCCATCTTTCTAATACCATGGCCAGACTTACCGGTCCCACCGACAGAATCAGCCGCCGTTTCGGCGTCGCCCTTTTTGGTCCCTCCAAGGCGCTGGAGCGCCGTCCGCATCCTCCCGGCCAGCACGGTGCCAAGGGTGCTCGTCGCAAGCAGAGTGACTATGCGATCGCGTTGAACGAAAAGCAAAAGCTCCGTTTCCAATATGGGGTGATGGAGAAGCAGTTCCGTCGCTACTATGCGGAAGCGTCCCGTCGTCGTGAGATTACCGGTGACGTGCTGGTGCAGCTTCTTGAGACTCGTCTCGACAACATTTGTTACCGTCTCGGGTTCGGCAACACCCGTCGGGCGGCCCGTCAGTTGGTCGGTCACGGTCACGTGAATGTGAATGGCCGTCGCGTGGATATTTCCTCCTTTTGCGTGAAGCCTGGTGATGTGATCTCGATCGGTGGCACGACCCGTTCCCAGCAACTGGGGATCCGTGCTCTTGAGTTGACGGCGGCTCGTCCGGTGATGGAGTGGCTCACTCTGGATCGCGACAAGATGAGCGGTTCCGTCAATCGCGTGCCTGAGGCCAGTGAGATCGACACCATGGTGAACGTCCAGTTGGTCGTCGAGCTCTACTCGCGCTAATCCTGCTTCCGAAGATTTCCGCGCCGCATTGGGCCGAATTGTCCCAATGCTCGGCATTTACTGGAACCTTGAGAGCATTCCGTCTCGGCACCTAGCGAATGTCACAGTTTTGTCGGATGGGAGAATAGGCTTTTGTTTTTCGACTGTCCTTGCTACAATCTGAGACTTTATGATCAGCCTTCTCTCCTCCTCTCGTTCCTCGTCCTTCGTATCCTTCATCGCCGCGATTTCTCTGGCCAGTTCTTTGTCTGCTCAGGAAACTGTGGAGCAGAAAGCGCGGGCCATCCTGGAGAAATACACCGGCGCTTTGGTAGTGGTCACTGCGACCGCCAAGCTGGAAGCGACGACTACGGGTGTACCGCTTCCGGCGCGGGATCAACAACGGCGCACGCTGGGAGTGACCATCGGCGACGATGGCTTGGTGGTGGTCTCGAATTCCGCGATTGACCCCAGTATCGGACTGGAAGGCCAGCAGGCGAAGATGGATGAGGATGTGGTCACGATCAAGTCGGCCAAAAGCACCTTCTCCGAAGTGGAAATCAGCTACGGTGACACGACTTTGCTTCACGGCAAAATAGTGCGTCAGGACATCGAAGCGGATGTGGCTTTTATCCTGCCCGACCCGGCGGAAGCCAAGGCGGTGAGCAAGGTATTCGAGAAGGTCGATATGGCCGACTTTGCGGCGACGGCGGATGCTGCGGACCAGGTGGTAGGTCTTTCGAGGGCCTCGGCGGTGTATGGTTATATGCCAACTCTGGTGATGGGACGAATCACCGGGGTGTTCAAAGGCGATCGGACATTTTTCGTGACTGATGCGGGCACAGCGCAGGGGATCCCGGTGTTTGCGCTCGATGGCAAAGTATTGGGCATCACCGTGGTCCGTATCCTAGAAGGCAAGCCATCTGGAGTGCTGGGAACTCTTTCGGCCGGCTCCATTCAAGTGATGGCGAATCTGGCGCGCGAGACCACGACGAACTGAGGCGGGCGATCTCCGGCCTTCGGGTTGATCGTTTTGCCGCAACCCGGGAGAGTTTGTTCTCCTGATCGATCTCATTCCCATGGAGACACCTGATGCAAGCCCCGCCTACCAGAAGCTGCTGACCTTGGGTCGGGAACTGCAACTCGCCGGGGATGTTTCCGCGCTGCTGGGTTGGGATCAGGAGGTTCTCTTGACCGGCAAAGGCGTGGCCTATCGGGGAGAGCAGATGGCCTGGCTAAGTGGTTGGATCCATGAACAATTCGTCGATCCCGAGGTGGGTGAGTGGATTGAGGCTGCCGCAGAAGAAGCTTCCGGCGACATCGAGCAGAGCAATGTTCGGCATTGGCATCGCAATTGGACGCACGCGACTTGCTTGTCGAAACAGTTGGTCAAGGATCTGACCGAGACCCGCGTGCTTGCGCAGGCGGCTTGGGCGGAGGCGCGGAAGAAGGCGGATTTCTCCATCTTTGCGCCACTTCTCACGAAGTCCATCGAGTTGACGCGGGAGAAAGCGGAGCGCTGGGGCTACGAGGAAGTGCTTTACGACGCCCTCGTCGATGAATTCGAGCGCGGAGCGACGACCAAAAAACTCACCGCGACCCTGGGTTCGCTGCGGACCGAATTGGTCCCGGTCGTGGCTGAGGCTTGCGGGCGGGAGTCGTTCGACCAAAGTCGGATCACTTCAGGTCATTATCCCGTTTCCGCCCAGGAGGCGTTTAACCGGGAGGTGGCGGAGGCGATCGGGTTCGATTTCGAGGCGGGTCGGATCGATACGGCGGTGCATCCGTTTTGCTCTGGCATGGGACCGGGCGATACCCGACTAACGACTCGATACAACGAGCACGATTTCAGGAGCTCCTTTTTCGGCGTGCTCCACGAGGCGGGTCATGGACTCTACGAGCAAGGTTTGCGAGCGGAACACCGGGGGCAACCCGTCGGCGAAGCCGCCTCGCTCGGCGTGCACGAGTCGCAGTCGCGTCTCTGGGAAAATCACGTCGGCCGGAGCCGGGCTTTCTGGGAGCGCTGGTGGCCGCGAGCCGTTCATTATTTCCCTCATCTGAAGTCGCTGACTTTGGAGGAGTGGATGCGCTCCATCAATGACGCTTCCCTCAGTCATATCCGGGTGGAGGCCGACGAGGTGACCTATGATCTGCACATCCTGCTCCGCTTCGAGTTGGAGAAGGCGATCTTTTCCGGGGAACTCGCGATCCAAGATATACCTGCCGTGTGGAACGAACGCTTCGAGTCGTATTTCGGTTTGCCGGTGCCTTCCGATGATCTCGGTTGTTTGCAGGATATCCACTGGAGCATGGGGATTTTCGGATACTTTCCGACCTATTCTTTGGGCAATATCAACGCCGCTCACCTGATGCGGGCCGTGTGCGGGCAAGATTCCGAGGTTGCCCGGGAGATGGATGGGGGAAACTATGGCGGATTGCTCTCCTGGTTGCGGCGGTCGGTGCATCAGGTGGGTAGTCAAATCCCTCCAGAAGAAGTGATCGCTCGGGCCGCGGGCAGCCCGGCTTCCAGTGCGGCGATGATCGCTCATTTGCGGGCGCGCTATCTGGGGTGAAAAGCGGGAAGCTGACCATTCCCGCATCGATTTCACTCTGCGTTTCCCGGCAAACTCTCCGCAAAGGGCCACCCGATCCATCGAAAGCGCACCGACCGCTGCGAACGAGAGGATGGAACTCCTTGGAATCCGAAAACGATGTTCGGGAACGTATCGATGCGACAACAACCCGGAATTCGGGAAAATTTTGATGGCACCCGTGCAAATCCCGCCTAGAGATAATGGCGGAGTGCGAACCTGCGGCCCTGACCTGTTTTTGCCTTCCATGTGACGGCGACACGATCCTGTGAGTGAATTTCCCCAAGCCACGACTGAAACGATCCTCGATCCGGCGGCCATCGAGGAAGCGATCGCCGTTTTGGCGGACAACATCGCAAAGCGCCATCCGAGCGATCTCGTGGCCTTGGTTGGCATTTTCACCCGTGGAGTGGTCTTCGCGCAACGCCTCGGACTGGCTCTCGCCGCACGCGGTCTCCACTTTCCCGTCGGCACGCTGGACACCTCGCTCTACCGAGACGATTTCGACCAGCACGCCAGCGAACTGCCCCGTCTCAACAGCTCGGACATCTCCTTCGTCCTCGACGACGCCACGGTGATCCTTTGCGACGAGGTCATCTACACCGGACGAACGATCCGCGCGGCCCTTGATGGACTGATGGACTACGGTCGGCCCGCCAAGATCGAGCTGGCCGTCCTCGTGGATCGCGGCCACCGCGAGTTGCCGATCCAGCCGGATTACACCGGGCACATCGTCCCGACCACGGCGACGCAATACGTGAAAGTCTATTTCCGCGAGACCGATACCCACGACGAAGGCGTTTTCCTCCTAACCCCCGCATGAAGGATCTGCTCCCCCGCAAAGATCTCCTCGACATCGAAGGCCTCACTCTGCCCGAGATCGAGCACGTCCTCGCCAACGCGGTGCCGTTTAAGCAGCTCTTCCAACGCTCCGTCAAGAAGGTCCCGACCCTCCGGGGAAAAACGGTCCTCAATTTGTTTTACGAGCCTTCCACCCGCACCAGCACTTCCTTCGAAGTCGCGGCGAACCGCCTCTCGGCTGACGTGACGAACTTCACCATCTCCAGCTCCTCAGTGGTGAAAGGCGAATCCCTCCTCGACACCATCGAGACGCTCCAGGCGATGCGGAGCGACTACGTGGTTATCCGTCACCAGGCGGCGGGTGTGCCCGGTATCGTCGCCCGCCACACCGGGGCCTCGGTCATCAATGCCGGGGACGGGTATCACGCCCACCCCACCCAGGCTCTGCTCGATGCGATGACCTTTCGCGAAGTCTATCCCGACTTTGCCGGGCGGAAATTGCTCATCGTTGGCGACGTGCTCCACTCCCGGGTGGCTCGCTCCACCAGCACGCTTTTTCACAAACTCGGGATCGAGGTGGCGGTGCTCGGGCCGGGCTCGCTCATTCCCGCCGGGCGACATGATTTCATGCAGCGGCTCCACACCTGGGACGAAGCCTTCGATTGGAAACCCGACGCAGTCTATCTCCTCCGGGTTCAGTTGGAGCGCCAGGAGGGTCAGTTTTTCCCCAGCATCGGCGAATACCACAAGATGTATGGAATGAATACCGACCGTCTCGTCCGCCTTCGCCAGCTGGGGGCTTATCTTATGCACCCCGGCCCGGTCAATCGCGGTGTCGAGATCACTGACGAGGCGATGCGTTACGAAAAAAGTCTCATCAGCACCCAGGTCGAGAATGGCATCGCCGTGCGCATGGCGGTGCTTCATTGGCTGCAACCCGACACCAGCAAGGACTGAAGGCCGCCATGAAATCCCCGCAGCGACTTTACAAAAACGGCCTCGTAGCCCGGAGCGACTCCCGCGAGTTGCTCAGCTCTGATGTGCTCGTCGATGGAGACGGGCGCATCGCTGCGGTCGGGCCCCACCTCAAGGCCGACCCGAACACGGAGGTGATCGACTGCACCGGCTGCGTGCTGGTACCGGGCATGTTCGACCTGCACGTCCACGCCCGCGAGCCCGGCGGCGAGCACAAGGAAACGCTAGCGACCTGCGCGGCGGCGGCGCTTCATGGGGGCGTCACCGGTCTGGTCCTGATGCCCGACACGACCCCGCCGATTGATACGGGGCACCTCGTCAAAAGTGTCCAGGATCTCGCCGATGACATCACAGGCATCACGATGCTCCCGGCCGGATGTCTGACCAAAGGTCGGGCCGGAACCGAACTGGCCAGCTTCTCCGGTATGGTCAGTCGCGGTGTTCCCCTCCTGACCGACGCCGACCGGACAGTTCCCTGTCCGGCGGTGATGCGTCGCTGCTTGGAATACGCCCGCGATTTCGATGTGTTGGTGGCGACCCATGGCGACACCCCCGCCCTTAGTCGCGGCGGAGCTATGAACGAGGGCCGCACCTCCTATAGTCTCGGGCTGCCCGGCAATCCTGCCATCAGTCAGGAAATCGCCATTGACCGCGATCTTCGTCTCGCCGCCCTCACCGGAGCCCGCCTCCACCTTCAGCAAATCTCGACCGCAGCGGGAGCTCGGGCCGTCTCCCGTGCCAAAGAGGATGGCCTGGCCATCAGCGCCGAGGTATCCGCCCACCATCTTGTCCTCGACGAGACCGATATCGGCGACTACCAAAGCCACGCCAAAACCGATCCGCCGCTCCGCCTCGCTGCCGACAAGAAAGCTCTCCTCGCGCGACTGCTCGACGGCACGATCGATCTTATCGCGAGTGATCACTCGCCCCACACCGAGTTTGAAAAATCGAGCGATTTCGCTTCGGCACCTGCTGGATTCAGTGGGCTGGAGACCACCGTGCTGGTGCTCTTCGATCAGTTCATCAAGTCCGGGCGTTTCGGATGGGATCTGCTCATTCAGAAATACGCGGATGCTCCCCGCGCACTGATCGGACTGCCAAAGGTTCCGATCAGCGTGGGCGCAAGAGCCGAGTTTTTCATCTTCGATCCCGCCGCGCGAACCGCGGTGGAAAAGTCCTGGTTCCGCTCCCGCAGTCCGGTGAATCCTCTCATCGGACGCGACTTTGCCGGGGCGGTGCGGGAGACGGTGGTGGGCTGAGTTGATCTGAAAATTCACTTTGGCTCGAGTGGCTCCCGCTTCGTCGAGACGGCTTCGGAATAAACCATTTCCCCGGATCGCCCGTCGAAGGATTGGAAGATCACTTAGAATATGTATCGTCAATGCCACCGGGGTGGAGTCCGGGAGAAGGGGGCTCGCTACCCTGGTTCAGTAGTGGTAGCGAAGTAATGCGGTCAGGAGATCATCGCACACCGCCTTGTCGATCATGCGATGCTCTTCGTTGATCTGTCTCGACCAGTAACCCGAAACTTCATGCTTGAGCGGCTCTGGCTTTCCGATCCCGGAAAGGGGATCGCGCTTCACTTCCT
>Ga0105044_10007124_pt1 | contig 15398 bp, 13 predicted proteins | sample MAT01_FD_78092 | JGI IMG/M metagenome (GOLD analysis project Ga0105044, IMG submission 78092) | Freshwater microbial communities from Lake Fryxell liftoff mats and glacier meltwater in Antarctica - MAT-01 | ecosystem: Environmental > Aquatic > Freshwater > Ice > Liftoff microbial mat | place... | reverse complement strand
TTGAAGGAACATTGACATAGCCATGAATCCGGGCAATCTCCTCGATAAAGTCTTCTTCAATATTCAAATCAAAGCGATACGGAGGCGGAACTACCGACAAGGCGTCGCCAGAAACTGTTACGTGACATTGCAAGCTGGTAAGGATGGACAGCATCTCATTCGTCTCGATAGGCATTCCAAGCAACTCCACTACTCTGGCTGGCCTCACTACCACTGACTTTCGTTCTGGTAAATCCCCAACCACGTCGACAATTGGTCCCGCTTTACCGGATGTGCCGCCACAAATGCTCAAAGCGAGCTGCGTCGCATACTCCAACGCGTTGAGTGCACCTTCAGGGCTTACGCCACGTTCGAAGCGGTAAGCCGCGTCAGAGCTAATGCCAAGGCCGCGCGCCTTGCCCCGAATCACGTGAGGTGAAAAATATGCAGACTCAAACATTACAGCCGTTGTGTTGTTGGTGACCATGCTATCCAGGCCTCCCATCACGCCAGCAATGGCTAGTGGACCGTTGTCGTCGGCGATCACCAACATATCTGACTGCAGTTGAACATGCTGCGAATTCAAAAGTTTTATCGACTCGCCAGCCTGTGCAAACCTTACGTCAATCGCGCCGTTGAGCTTGTGATAGTCGAACGCATGCATTGGCTGGCCGCGCTCAAGGTTGACATAGTTGGTAATGTCAACCAAAGGAGAAATTGAACGGAAGCCTGCACGCTCAAGTCGACGCTTCATCCACTCAGGTGACGACGCGTTCAAATTCATGCCGGTAATTACCCGCCCTGAATACCTTCCGCACGCACTCGGAGCAGAAATGGTGACGGCCATTGACGTCAATCCGTCAACGTGATTTTCAGGTACGACAGGAAGCGTCAATTTGCTTTGGCTAACGGCAGCGAGGTCGCGAGCGATTCCAATCATGGACAAACAATCACCACGATTGGGCGTCATTTTCAATGTCAAATATGTGTCGTCCAAGTCAAGGTATGCTCGAATGTCCTTGCCAACAGGCGCATCGTTGGGCAATACGAGCAGTCCAGCGTGATCATCAGACAGCCCTAATTCGCGGGCTGAACATAACATTCCGCTGGATTCGATACCGCGCAATTTCGCCGCTTTGATTTCCAGGCCAGGGAGTTTCGCGCCGACCAACGCGCACGGTACTCGCAAACCGGGCGCCACATTTGGTGCGCCGCAAACGATCTGCAGAATTGAACCAGTCCCCGCATCAACATCGCAAATCCGCAGTTTGTCAGCATTCGGATGTGGGGCCGTTGCCTTTACTTCAGCAACAACAATTTGGCTGAAAGGCGCCGCGACAGGGGAAATTTCTTCGACTTCCAAACCGGCCATGGTCAGTTTGTGCGCGAGTTCCTCGACCGTTACTCGGATATCGACCAGTTCTTTGAGCCAATTGAACGAAACCTTCATGTTTTTACCTCGTTAGCGAAACTGGCTGAGAAATTTGAGATCGTTCTCGAAGAAAAGGCGCAGGTCGTTGACACCATATTTCAGCATTGCCAGACGATCCAGCCCCATGCCAAATGCGAAGCCGGAATATGCTTCAGGATCGATCCCACCGTTACGCAGCACCTGTGGGTGAACAACCCCGGCACCGCCAATTTCAAGCCACTTGATCTTTCCACCTTTGTTTTCCCATTCCATATCGACCTCCACACCAGGTTCGACGAATGGAAAGAACGATGGCCGAAAACGAATCTGCAGATCGTCACGTTCAAAAAATGCGCGAAAAAACTGCGTAAGCGTTCCTTTCAGATCCGCCAAACTAATCCCCTTGTCGATCCACAGACCTTCTATCTGGTGGAACATTGGAGAATGGGTGGCATCGTGGTCGCATCGATATACGCGCCCAGGACAAATGATACGTATGGGAGGCTTGTTGGCTTCCATGTAGCGTATTTGCACGGGGGAGGTGTGAGGCCTTAAAACGTGCGTTGAGTCGGCGATATAGAACGTATCCTGCATCGAACGCGCAGGATGGTTGGGCGGTGTGTTCAACGCGGTAAAACAATGGTAATCAGTTTCGATTTCCGGGCCGTCTGCAACCGAAAAACCCATCGTGGCAAAGAGTGCTTCGACTCGCTCCAAACAGAGCGTTACCGGATGTAGCCCACCCAGGCCGGTCGATTTTCCCGGAAGCGTGACATCGATCGCTTCCGCGTTCAATTTTCTATCCAGTTCGGTCGTCGCAATGCGTGCTCTCGCGACGTTTATCAATAATTCAATCTGGGTTTTTGCGCGGTTTATGGACGCGCCAGCAGCTTTCTTCTCGTCGGTGCTCAACGATGAAAGTTTCTTTAAATGCTCCGTCAGCGACCCCGTTTTACCGAGGTATCTGGCTTTGACTTGCTCTAGCTCAGGCATGGACGTCACTGCACCTAAGGTCGATGTGGCATCGGTCAGAATAGCTTCAAGGGCACTCATCTAAGATCACTTTATCGGTATTGGTGCTGATTGGCACAAAAAACAAAAGGCCCGATTCACGGGCCTTTTGCGGTTCACCTGGGTCAGAGAGACTGGATTCCTACGCAGCTAGGCCTGCTTTAGCTTGCTCCACGAAACGTGCGAAGGCGGGCTTATCCATCACAGCCAGATCGGCCAGCACTTTGCGATCCACCTCAATAGATGCACGTTTCAGACCGTTAATGAATCTCGAATATGTCATCCCGCCCGCACGTACAGCGGCATTAATGCGAGCAATCCACAATGCTCTAAAGACGCGCTTCTTATTACGACGGTCACGATACGCGTACTGACCTGCTTTCATCACCGCTTCTTTTGCGATGCGGAAAACCTTACTGCGACGACCGCGATAACCCTTTGCGAGATCCAGTACTTTTTTGTGGCGCGCGCGTGCGGTTACACCACGTTTTACTCTTGGCATGGTGGCTCTCCTTACGCGTAGGGCAACATGCGATGCACGCTGACCAGATTGGTTGCATGAATCTCAGCCGTGCCACGCAACTGACGCTTATTCTTGGTGGTTTTTTTGGTGAGGATGTGGCGCTTGAACGCCATGGAGCGCTTGATCGATCCGCTACCGCGCGGCTTGAACCGCTTGGCAGCGCCGCTCTTGGTTTTCATCTTTGGCATGTTTCTACCTTTTGATTACATTGCCGCAGCAGGTGATGGAACCTTTCCACACTTTGAACCTGAAGTCGACTTGTCTGCGCCGTTGGCTTTTTTAAGGCCGGGGCGGCACGCCCCATGAAATCAATGTTTTTTTCTTGGACCGACCATCATCACCATCTGACGGCCCTCCATCTTTGGAAACTGTTCAACCTGCCCCAGTTCCGTCAAATCTGCCTCAACGCGCTTCAACAGCGCCATACCCAATTCCTGATGGGCCATTTCACGACCGCGAAACCGCAGCGTGATTTTCGTTTTGTCGCCCTCTTCCAAAAAACGCTTGAGATTGCGTACTTTGATGTTGTAATCGCCATCATCAGTACCAGGTCGAAATTTAACTTCTTTCACCTGAATCTGCTTTTGCTTTAACTTGGCCTCGTGCGCTTTTTTGGCTTCGCGGTACTTGAACTTACCAAAATCCATGATCCGGCAAACTGGTGGCTTTGCAGTCGGTGCGATTTCCACTAAATCCAACTGCGCCTCTTCCGCTTGCCGGTTGGCTTCAGCCAAGCTCACAATACCGATTGGCTCACTCTCAGGGCCAAGCAACCGAACCTCTGTCACATTTGTGATTTCAGCATTGATTCGGACGTCTTTTTCAGTAGCGATAAAACTCTCCCGGAAATTACTCTTAACCTTGGGTATTGATCAACAACACCTCAAGCACTTTATGTAAACAATCCTTGATTACGACCTATGCTTGGTCGCAATTTCGGTTTTCACAAATGAGATAAAGCCGTCAAGCGTCATGGCTGGAAGGTTTTCACCCCCACCTTTGCCATCTCTAACACGCGCTGTAACGGTATTTGCCTGCACTTCCTTGTCGCCAAGAACCAGCAGAAAAGGAACTTTTTGCACGCTATGTTCCCGAATTTTATAGGAAATCTTCTCATTACGCAAATCCGGGGCGACGCGAATTCCCGCCGCTTTCAGGCCCGCAACAACCATCTGAACATATGTGGTCTGATTCTCAGTGACATTCATCGCAACGACTTGAACGGGAGCCAGCCAGACCGGCATTGAACCTGCGTAATTTTCAATCAATATGCCGATGAAGCGCTCCAGGGAACCAACGATGGCCCGGTGCAACATGACTGGCGCCTGCCGAGAGCTGTGATCGTCAACATACTCAGCGCCTAATCGCAGAGGCATGTTGAAATCGACCTGCATCGTGCCGAGTTGCCAGACGCGACCAATTGCATCTTTCAAGGAATATTCGATCTTTGGACCATAGAACGCCCCCTCACCTTTAAGCTCCTCCCACGGCACACCGCAGGAATTGAGGGAATCAGAAAGTGCCTTTTCGGCCTTGTCCCATGACTCTTCAGATCCCACGCGCTTAGCCGGACGCGTTGAAAGCTTGTATATGATGTCCGTGAATCCGAAGTCGGCATATACCTTTTGCAAAAGCCGCGTGAAATCCAGGCACTCCTGCTGAATCTGATCTTCGGTGCAAAAAATATGGCCATCGTCCTGTACAAAGCCACGAACGCGCATGATTCCGTGCAGCGCGCCAGATGGCTCGTTGCGATGACAAGACCCAAATTCGCCATAACGAAGTGGCAGATCGCGGTACGAGCGAAGATCCGAATTGAACACCTGAATATGGCCTGGACAGTTCATTGGCTTGATCGCGTAATCATGTTTTTCGGACTCAGTCGTAAACATGTTCTCTTTGTAGTTCTCCCAATGGCCTGAGCGCTCCCAGAGAGACCGGGCAAGAATCTGTGGGCAGCGTATCTCTTGGTAACCGTTGTCCTCGTATACATGCCGCATGTATTGTTCGACCTGCTGCCATATGGTCCAGCCTTTCGGATGCCAAAAGATCATGCCCGGCGCTTCGTCCTGCATGTGGAAGAGATCAAGCTGTTTTCCTAGCTTGCGATGATCGCGCTTCTCGGCCTCTTCAAGCATCCTGACGTATTGCTCCTGATCCTCCTTCCTTGCCCAGGCCGTGCCGTAAATTCGTTGCAACATTTCGTTCTTCGAGTCGCCTCGCCAATATGCGCCGGCGAGTTTCATCAATTTGAAGACTTTTAATTTGCCTGTCGACGGAACATGTGGCCCACGGCATAAGTCGGTGAATGCTCCCTCGGCGTAAAGGGAAACATCTTCGCCCTCCGGGATTGATGAAATTATTTCGGCCTTGTATGCCTCGCCAATGCTCTTGAAATACGCGACAGCTTCATCACGAGGCAGGACTTTTCGTATTACAGGCTCGTCTTTCTTCGCCAGTTCCGCCATCTTTCGCTCAATGGCAACCAGATCGTCCGGTGTGAACGGACGCTTATATGAAAAGTCGTAGAAGAAGCCATTTTCGATTACCGGCCCAATCGTCACTTGCGCTTCCGGAAACAATTCCTTGACGGCGTGCGCCAGCAAGTGGGCAGTGGAATGTCGAATTATGTCCAGACCTTCGGGGTCCTTGTCCGTAATGATCGCGAGTTCACTATCACTTTCAATGCGATAACTAGTGTCGACCACTTTTCCGTTTATCTTTCCGGCAAGTGCGGCTTTCGCCAAGCCAGCGCCAATGCTGGCGGCTACTTCACCGACAGTGATGGACTTTTCAAATTGACGAACCGACCTGTCCGGCAGCGTAATTGCAATCATGCTCAACTCCTGAATCTGAAAATAAAAAAGCGCGGATTAACCGCGCTTCACAAAATCTATTGGACGTAACGAAACCGCGCGGCTAGCTAGAATTAATCTCCAATGTAGTCAGCGGTGTCATAACCATTTTGCTATCCGCGAGTTACGCGGCCCTTTCCGTGTTGCTGTATTGAAACGGTAGATACCAATGTTACTGACTCTGAGTATAGTGCAATTCATACCCGCCTTCAATCGACATATTGAAAAGCTCGTAGTATCCTGCGAACTTGATGTTTGAGGCAATTTCGCGGGCAGAAAAAGCGTCGGTAATCGCGTGCGAGCTATGGACAACACTCACATTTTGCGCCGACGCAGATTCTTCGCTTGCGATTATTTTTGACCAACCCAGGGAGACAACCAGTGAAAGTAGAACAAATCCTGCAACTGCCATCGATGCCGGCCGCAAGTCCGAGCTATCCGATGGGCCCGTACCGATTCATAAACCGTGAGTTTATGATCGTCACCTACGAAACCGACAAAGATTTGCTTCGCCAAGTCGTACCCGAACCACTTGAACCCAATCCGGACGGACATGTCCTTTATGAATGGATTCGAATGCCCGATAGTTCCGGATTTGGCGATTACACTGAGAGTGGCGTCGTTATACCCTGCTTTTACAAGGGCGAGCCCGTCAACTTCACCGCACAAATGTATCTCGACGATGAGCCACCCATTTCGGCCGGGCGCGAAATTTGGGGCTTCCCGAAAAAATATGCTTTGCCCAAGTTGGAAGTCTGCTCTGATACGCTAACCGGCACGCTCAGCTACGCAGGCCAAATGGTCGCGATGGGTACGATGGCTTACAAGCATCAAGAGGCGCCTGGCGGTGTTGAGGCGCAAGCCAAAGGCATGACCAGAACTTCGTGCAATTTGAAGATTATTCCGGATGTTGACGGTACACCAAAAATTTGCCAGTTGGTGGCCTATAACCTGACGGACATAACCGTCAAAGGCGTATGGCTCTCCCCAGCGCGCCTTCATCTGATTCCCCACGTAAATGCACCTGCCGCCGATCTGCCAATCAAGCGCATTGTTGGCGGGAAACACTTCATCAGCGATCTCACACTGCCGCACGGCCGCGTGTTGTTCGACTACCTCAAAGACGCATAACTGGATCGGGAGACATAAACCATGAACAAAAAAGATGTGATCGGTCTGGCATCAATGCCTTTGCAGAGCCCAACGTATCCGCGTGGGCCATACAAATTTTTTAATCGCCAGTACATGGTGATCCGCTATAAAACCGATGCAGACGCCATTCGCGCGCACCTGCCTGAGCCGCTCGAACCCGTTGGCGACACCGTGTCGGTCCAATGGCTTGATTTGCCCGATGGTGAAGGTTTCGGAGCTTATTCTGCTGCCGCCCAAATCATTCCCTGTACATTCAAAGGTGAGCAATGCAACTTTGTCAGCCAGATGTATGTTGACAATTCCCCTCCACTGGCCGGTGGCAGGGAAATTTGGGGCTACCCGATGAAATACGGTAAGGCGGTATTGAAGGTTGAGGGCGACACACTGAAGGGCAGCCTCACCTATGCGTCGCAGCAAGTGGCCACAGGAACCATGGTCTACAAGCACGACGCGTTTCGTAAGGATTACTCAGCAGAACAGGAACTGCTTGGTCGCACTCAGGTGACCCTGAAGTTGATACCGGACATCGACGGTAAACCTGCGATTGCTCAGCTAGTTGGCATCAATTTCACGGATGTCGTCATCAAGGGTGCATGGACCGGTGCGGCGCGCCTTGAGCTCGTGCCCGCTGTAAATTGTCCGCTGGCTGACCTACCGGTCAAACACGTCGTCGGTGGTTTACAGATGGTAACGGACATGACCCTGCCGTACGGTCGCGTCTTGCACGACTACCTCGCGAAGTAAATCCATCTAGAATTGAAAACGGCGAACCGGGTTAACCGGTTCGCCGTTTTTTATGCAAAAGCTCCAGCCAGGCGCTAGAGGAACTCTCGCTTCAAGTCAACTGTGGAACGAACACCGAGATCCTTGAATCGTTTTTCAATCCACTCCGCAGCGCACTCGCGACCCCGATCGCGCAGAGAAGTCAGGAAATCCCATTCGCAGGCCAACTTGCTGGAAATTGACAAATCCGACAGCGCAGTGTCCGCGCGAATCGAATGTATAAGGACGTACTTGAAGTCTTTGCGGTACTCTTCTTTGATCTTTCCCTGGTCCAATAGCTGCTGCAGAAAATAGACCGAGCGCAATTCTTTCATCAACGAGGAATTGAACGTGATTTCATTTACCCGATTGGCAATTTCGCTAGACTGAGTTGGCGGCCCATCGCGCTCGATAGGATTAATTTGAACGATAACGACGTCGCGGGCCTCCGTATGGTTGAACAAGGGATACAAAACCGGATTACCCATGTAACCGCCATCCCAGTAATGTTCTCCGTCTATCTCCACAGCCTGAAACAAAAATGGCAGGCATGCTGACGCAAGGACAACATCCGATGTAATTTCGGGTGTACGGAATACCCTGACTTTCCCCGTTCGAACGTTTGTGGCTGAAAGAAACAGCTTGGTTGACTTGCTGGCGGCAAGCTCTTCAAAATTTACGTGTTCTTCCAGAACCTCCCGTAGCGGATTGAAATTCATCGGATTCAACTGATAAGGCGAAAAAGTGCTGGTTAGCAGCTTGAATCCCTCCGAGGCTACCGACCTCTCCATATTCCAGCCGCCGAACATCTGCTCCCAAGGTGTTCGTTTGACCATGCTGTATTTCTGGCCCGCGTTGGATACCGCTTGCCAATAGTTTTGCAGGACCTCACGCGCGTTGTCCTTGCTCTTCAGAGCGCCAAAGGCATAGACCACTGCGTTCATGGAACCTGCACTTGTGCCGGACAGGCCCTCAATGTCCAGGCGGCCGTCTTCGAGGAATTTATCAAGCACGCCCCAAGCGAAAGCGCCATGCGCACCACCGCCTTGCAGCGCGATGTTGATGCGTTTGACGCCAGCTTGCCGCGACACCGACTTGCTGGTGAGCATGGCTGCAGGCTTACGGGCACTGCGCTTCGCGGTCGCCGCCCTACTGTTGGCTTTCATCGATCTCTCCTGATTACTTGTGTACGTTGCGGTCTTTCTTCTTGGACCACTCGGCCAATCGTACTCATAAAAAAGCGGCGAAAAGGCTGAACCAGTTCGCCGCTCTTTTGCTTGAGCCCAAGCACTACCATCGACGAGAATTACAGGAATTCGCGCTTCAAGTCTACAGTCGACCGCACACCCAGATGCTCAAAATTATGCTGCAACCATTCCGTTGCCAACGCGCGGCCTCGATCTCTGAGCATCGTAAGGAAGGGCCACTCGCTGGACATTTTGCTCGCAGATGACAGATCAGACATTGCGTTGTCCGCGCGCACAGAGTGGATCAACACGTACTTCAATTTAGCGCGATGCTCATCCTTAATCCAGCCATTGTCGAGAAGTTGCTGGACGAAATACACCGAGCGTAATTCTTTGATTAGCGAAGAGTTAAACGTGATTTCATTCAGGCGATTAGCGATATCAGCTGATGTCGTTGGCGGGCCCGGCCGCTCTATCGGATTGATGTGCAAAATCACGCAGTCGCGAGAGTCGGTGTGATAAAACAGCGGATACAGTACTGGATTGCCCATGTATCCGCCGTCCCAATAGTGCTCGCCATCGATTTCGACTGCCTGGAAAACCTGTGGGAGACAGGCCGATGCAAGCACCGTGGCAGACGTTACTTCATGGGTGTGAAAAATTTTCACCTTTCCAGTGCGAACGTTGGTTGCGCAGATAAACAATTTTGTGACCTTGCTACGCTCGAGTTCCTCGAAGTCCACCTGCTGCTCAAGCACTTCTTTCAGCGGGTTGTAATTCATTGGATTCATTTGATAAGGCGACAATGTGCTCATCATCGACTTCATCATGTCCTGCATCGGATTTTCCTTCGGCATCAACCCAAGGTCCCAAGGCATTTTCTTCGGAGCAAACTTTTGTCCCGCATCTGAAATAGCCTTCCAGAAATCGTGCATCGCCTGTCGCGCGCCATCGTTTCCCTTCAACATTCCGTAAGCATAGACCACCGCGTTCATGGAGCCGGCGCTGGTGCCTGAGAGGCCTTCAACCTTGACGCGACCATCTTCAAGAAACTTATCCATCACGCCCCATCCAAAAGCACCATGTGCACCGCCACCCTGCAGCGCCATATTGATAATTTTTGGCTCGTTCCTTTTAATGATTGTCGGTCCACTTATCGCGACGGGGCTTGTCGCAGCGGATTTGGTACCAGTTTTCTTTGCAACTGACTTGCTTGCAGCCTTCGTTGCGCTAGCCGGAGCGCTCTTCGTCGCGCTCGTTGCAGTCCTCGCTTTGGTCGTGGTTTTTGCGTTCATTCTCAAACCTTTCTTGCCCTTGGGCGGTTAGTGCATTGACGATCAGGAAGTCGACACGGCAGCGCTAATCGCGCCGCCGGAACGAAATTGCCAATACCCGATATCAGTGCGCGGTCCAGCCACCTTCAATCATGATGTTCGTGCCGGTAATGGAGGCCGCCGAGTCGCTGCACAGGAAAATCGCCGTGCCAGCAACCTGTTCGGTGGTAACGAACTGCTTGGTTGGCTGGGCGGCAAGCAAGACGTCTTTCTTAACCTGCTCTTCAGTCATGCCACGCGCTTTGGCCGTATCGGGAATTTGTTTTTCCACCAGCGGCGTCAACACATAGCCCGGACAAATAGCGTTACAGGTAACACCTTTTTCTGCAACTTCCAGCGCGACCGTCTTGGTGAACCCCATGATGCCGTGCTTGGATGCTACATATGCCGACTTGAACGGCGAGGCAACCATGGCATGTGCTGAGGCGACGTTAATAATTCGGCCCCAGCCCTTTGACTTCATGTAGGGAACTGCCATCTTTGTGGTGTGGAATGCAGATGACATATTGATTGCGATGATGGCATCCCATTTCGCCGTTGGAAAATCTTCGACCGGGCAGACATGCTGAATACCGGCATTGTTGACAAGAATATCGACGCCACCAAAATCAGCGGCCGCTTTTTTCATCATCGCCTCGATTTGGTCGGGCTTGCTCATGTCGGCACCGTCGTACGTTACTTTGATACCAAATTTCGAGGCCAGCCCCGCGCGAATCGCTTCGATTTCAGCGGCATCGCCAAAGCCATTCAAGACAAGATTGACCCCTTCTTTCGCGAACCCTTCAGCAATACCCAATCCAATGCCGCTCGTAGATCCCGTAACAACTGCTGTTTTTCCCTTTAGCATGGCCTACACTCCCGTTAGAATTTAACAAAAAAATTTCCTGCCGTTTGCTGCCGTTTGCTCCCGCAAGTACTACATCGATCATTGCAATTGCTGGCAGGCCTCCACATTGGGTGCAGCCCGCGCGAATCTCGGATTATGCACGCTTACAAATGTTTGCGGTTTTTTTTGTCAGCAATGTTACTTCCGCTGGCGAATACCGAAGCATCGCCACGCAACTCGCTACGCTTTGCGCGCGCGCGACTTGCGACTTGCAAGTCACCAATTACGGGTGCCGCCTACTATTGGATGATGGGAAATTTACATGCGGCGAATGCCGCGGTTTGAGACCTGCAGTGTCCGGAGCCGGACACTGCTGAGAAGATTATTGGTAGGCACGATTGGACTCGAACCAACGACCCCCACCATGTCAAGGTGGTGCTCTAACCAGCTGAGCTACGTGCCTGCCGCTTTGCAGCAAGGTCGCATTTTAGCCTATTGGCCACGCCTACCGCAACGTAATCATGCGAATGCGAAAACTGAAGCCTGATTACCTGCGCCTGATCGTTTCGACTCCCGGCACGTCACCGACCGCCCGCAACACGCGCTGCAGGTGTTCCGCAAGCCGCACTTCGACAGTGAATCGCATTGAGGCCCGATTACCCCGCGACTGTGTGTTGACGCCAACGACATTGACCCGTTCATGAGACAGTGCCTCTGATACGTCGCGCAGTAGTCCCTGACGGTCTTCGGCTTCCAGCTCGAAATCCGCAAGGAAAGGCTGGTCGCCAGTATTTCCCCACTCAGCAGGCATGAGGCGTTGCAACTGGTCGGGCTTTAAAGCCGTTATGTTTATGCAGTCGACGCGATGCACTGTCACGCCGCGCGCCTTGGTCACAAAGCCGATGATCTGGTCAGGTGGCACCGGCTTACAACATTTGGCCACCATTGTTGCGATATTGTTGACTCCCAACACGACCACGCCACCCGATGCTTTCGATGTCGCAGCCGAGGCAGTTACCGCCAGTACTGGCGGCTCTTCAGCCTCAACTGCTGCAAGTGCTTTTACAGAGGAAAGTTCGCGCGACTCACGTATCGCGACTTCGATCTGGTGTGCGGTTATTTCATTTCGCCCAATCGCCGCCAAACACTCGTCCAGTTCCTTGTGGCCCAGAGCTGCTGTTAGTTTGTCTAATGCCAATGATGTTGCACCGGCCCGTGCCAATTCGCGGTCCATGGTTTGGCGGCCGTGCGCAACGTCGACTTCAAAATACTCCTGCCTGAACCACGCGCGCACCTTGCCAAGCGCGCGATGGCTCGACAAGAAACCCAATTGCGGGTTGATCCAGTCGCGAGATGGGCCGCCAATCTTTGCGGCAAGAATCTCCACACGCTGGGCGTTTTGCAATTTCGTATTCAGCGCAACGATCTGACCGTCCAGCTTGGCACCGCGGCAGCGATGGCCTAAATCGGTATGCACGTGATAAGCAAAATCAACCGGCGTGGATCCGGTCGGCAAGTCCACAACTTTGCCTTGCGGGGTGAAGACGTAAATGGTGTCGTTGAATAGCCCTTGCTTGACTTGCTCCGAAAAGCCCACCTGATCGACGAGTTCACGCTTCCACTCCAGGACCTGCCGAAGCCAGGCAATTTTGCTGTCAAATTTCTTGTCGGCAGTGGTCTTGGGGCCAGCACCTTCTTTGTAACGCCAATGTGCGGCTACGCCGTGCTCGGAAGCGGCGTGCATTTCGCGCGTCCGAATCTGCACTTCAAGGGTCTTGCCCTCCGGCCCCACGACCGCCGTGTGCAGTGAGCGGTAATTATTCGCTTTAGGCTGCGCGATGTAATCGTCAAATTCGCCTTGAATGGGCTGCCACAAATCGTGGGCGAGTCCAAGCACGGCATAGCAATCTGCAACGCTATCCACCAGGACGCGAATGGCGCGAATGTCGTAGAGCCGCTCGAAGGGCACATTCTTCGACTGCATTTTCCGGTGAATGGAAAAAATATGCTTCGGCCGACCGGCAAGTTCGGCATCGATGCCGAGCGCTTTCATTTCGATTCGCAGCGCTTCGAGTACTCGTGCAATGTAGGCTTCACGTTCGTTGCGCTTTCCATCGAGTAGCAATGCGATGCGCTTATAGAGTTCCGGTTCAAGGAAACGGAAACTGAAATCTTCCAGTTCCCATTTCACTTGAAACACGCCCAGCCGGTTTGCAAGGGGAGCGAAAAGATCTTTGGTTTGTTGTGCTGCGATCCGTCTCGCGGCGTCATCGGCCTTCGTAATTGAGCGCATGAAGACGACGCGTTCAGCCAGCTTGATCAGAACCACGCGCACATCATCGGCAAGCGCAAGCAGCATTTTTCTTAGCGTCTCTAGCGCAAGATTACTTGCACCGGTCGCAGGCTGCGCGGACATGCTGTCAATCCGCCCCGCCCGCAGCACCCCGTTAACCAGCTCCCATACATCGCTGCCAAAAGCATCGGCAATGATTGCCGGGTCAATAGCGCTACGTGGCATGGCGATGACAAGCAATGCCGCCGCGCAAGTCTCGTCATCGCTGTCAATACTCACCAGTATCGAGACGATTTCGAGGGCTTTTTCAAGTAGTTTGCTGCGCGCCTCCAGCGCGCTGGCCTCCGCTGCCGCCGACACAAAATCGAGTGCGCGAACGGCTATTGACCGGTCGGAAAGCACTGTTCTTGTTGCCGAAATTGCATCGGCCAGATAAAAATCTTGTATCAACATGCCCCGTATTTTATGCGAAGCCTCGCATACCCCTTCGCGCGCGAACTTGAAATAAAGGTATATTCGGGCACGGGGGTTGCTTTGCACTTTTGCATCAACGCCGCGCGCTCGTAGGCTTGGCTCGCGTGCGGTCACCTAAAGCTACCAGTCCAACAAAATTCACCTATGGCGCTCAAACCCTTTTATGACGAGATGTACGCGGCCGACGGTAGTGTTCGACCGCAATATGCGGCTTTTGCAGACTGGCTGAAGAATACGCCCCCGGAGAAGATTGAACAGAATCGTGAGGCGGCCGATTTGATGTTCCATCGCGTCGGCATCACCTTCGCGGTTTACGGCGAAACCACGGGCACGGAGCGACTAATCCCATTTGACATCGTGCCACACGTAATACCCGGAAAAAAATGGGACGAAGTCGCGCGTGGATTGACGCAGCGCATTACCGCCTTGAACGCGTTTTTGCACGACGTGTATCACGAACAGACAATCCTCAAGGCTGGCAAGGTGCCGACGGCACTCGTGACGGGGAATAGCCAGTTTCGCCCCGAAATGATGCATGTAGACGTACCCGGAGGCATTTACGCACACGTCGCGGGCATCGACCTGGTAAAGGACGCTGACGGCGAGTACTACGTGCTGGAAGATAATCTGCGCACGCCCTCTGGTGTCTCCTACCTCCTCGAAAACCGCAAAATGATGATGCGGTTGTTTCCTGAGTTGTTCGCTGCGCAAACCATTCGACCGGTCGCGCACTACCCGGACATGCTTCTCGAAACATTGCGAAATGCCGCGCCTGCCGGCGTCGACAATCCCACCATCGTGCTGATGACACCCGGTAACTTCAACTCAGCCTATTTTGAGCACGCCTTCCTTGCGCAACAGATGGGCATCGAACTGGTCGAGGGTGTAGATCTGTTTGTCAACGACGATACCGTCTTCATGCGGACCACACAGGGACCGCAAAAAGTCGATGTGATCTATCGACGAATCGATGACGATTTCATTGACCCGCTCGCTTTCCGGTCGGATTCCATGCTCGGTGTACCGGGCCTCATGGCCGCTTATCGCGCGGGCCGGGTGACGTTGGCCAACGCCGTCGGAACTGGTGTGGCGGACGATAAGTCGCTGTATCCCTACGTCCCGGAAATGATCCGCTTCTATCTTGATGAAGAGCCGATTCTCAAGAACGTACACACATATATTTTGACCAACAAGGTTGATCTGGATTACGTCATCGCCCACATGGCTGATTTGGTCATCAAAGAGACACAGGGCTCGGGGGGGTATGGCATGCTCGTTGGCCCGACGTCGACAAAAGAGGAACGCGAGCGCTACAAGCGCCGGGTACTTGATGCGCCCGAGCGATTCATCGCCCAGCCGACCCTGTCGCTGTCAACCTGCCCCACGTTCGTCGGCAAAGACCTTGAGCCGCGACATATCGATCTGCGGCCTTACATCCTGTCAGGCAAATCCGTCCATTTTGTGCCCGGCGGCTTGACGCGGGTGGCGTTGCGCGAAGGTTCGCTGGTCGTCAATTCCTCGCAAGGTGGCGGCGTAAAAGATACCTGGGTGGTGGATTGAGATGCTGAGCCGAACCGCTTCTACTCTCTAT
>Ga0105044_10007122_pt1 | contig 15398 bp, 12 predicted proteins | sample MAT01_FD_78092 | JGI IMG/M metagenome (GOLD analysis project Ga0105044, IMG submission 78092) | Freshwater microbial communities from Lake Fryxell liftoff mats and glacier meltwater in Antarctica - MAT-01 | ecosystem: Environmental > Aquatic > Freshwater > Ice > Liftoff microbial mat | place... | reverse complement strand
CATGGGGGCACCTGCCTACGCAATCCTTGCGACCAGCGTGATGGCTGACCCGGCCGGGTTATACATTGCCAAGATTCTATACCCCGAAACCGGTACGCCGGAGACTCGCGGCTTCGTCAAAACTGCAGATGAGAAGGTTCACGTCAACATCCTTGATGCGGCAGCTGCCGGCACCGGCGACGGTCTGAAACTGGTACTCAACATTGCTGCCATGCTTATCGCCTTCATCGCGCTGATTGCAATGGTCAACTACCTGCTGGGGTTGATCGATCCGAAATTGTCGCTCGAACTGATCTTTTCGATTGTCTTCGCGCCGGTTGCAATGCTCCTTGGTGTGCCAATGCAGGATGTGCCTTCCGTCGCGGAGTTGCTTGGCAAAAAACTGGTACTCAACGAATTCGTCGCATTCATCTCGCTGACGAATGACTATAAGGGAATGGACCCGCGATCGATCGCGCTTGCTACTTTCGCATTGACCGGTTTCGCGAATTTCTCCTCGATCGGCATTCAGATCGGCGGCATCGGCTCGATGGCGGAGAATCGGCGAGGCGACCTGGCAAAACTCGGGATGCGTGCCTTGCTGGGCGGGTTCCTCGCAACGCTCATCAACTCGGCCATCGCGGGGATGCTGATCACCGAGGCGTCGTTAGTAAAGTAATCACGCCAACACGCCTTCCACCACTTCGCCATGCACGTCGGTCAGTCGGCGCTGGATGCCGTTGTGGTAGTAGGTGAGCTTCGTGTGATCGATGCCGAGCAGGTGCAGGATGGTGGCGTGGAAGTCGTAGATGGTCACTTCATTCTCGGCGATCTTGTAGCCGAACTCGTCCGATGAACCATAGGCGGTGCCGGGCTTCAACCCGGCACCGGCCATGAAGACCGTGAACGCATGCTGGTGATGGTCCCGACCGGGTCTGCCGACTCCCTGCGTGAACGGCGTCCGGCCGAACTCCGTGGTGAAAAGCACCAGGGTATCGTCGAGCAGGCCACGCTGTTTCAGGTCCTTGAGCAATCCGGCCAGCGGCTTATCAAGTGTTGCCGCCTGCTTCGTGTGATTGTCGTGCACGTCTTCATGGGCATCCCAATTGATGCGGGGCGAGCCGAACGCGCCGCCGTTCCAGAGTTGCACAAAGCGCACCCCGCGCTCGACCAGTCGGCGCGCCAGCAGGCAGTTGCGGCCGAACGCGGCACTGGCCGGGTTGTCCATGCCGTACAGCCGATGGGTCGCTTCGGTTTCGCCATCGACATTGACGGCCTCGGGCACGGTCAACTGCATCCGTGCCGCGAGTTCATAGGAGCGGATGCGGGCGGTCAGGCTGCCGTCGTCGGGGTGGGTTTCCTTGTAACCCTTGTTCATCTTCGCCAGCAACGAAGTCGCGGCTTCGCGTTCGGCCGCGCTGGTTTCCTTCGGCGTCTGCAAATCGGTGATCGGTTCTCCCGTCGCCCGGAACGCCACCCCCTGATGCGACGCGGGCAGGAAGCCGTTCGACCAGTTGATCGCTCCGCCGGCCGGCAGGCCGCGCGGATCGGGCAGTACGACGAACGCGGGCAGGTTATCGCTCTCGTTGCCCAGCCCGTAGGAGACCCACGACCCCATGGCCGGGTAGCCGTTCATGATGAAGCCACTGTTCATCTGGAACCCGGCCGGCGTGTGGTTGCTGCTCTTCGCCGACATCGAGTGGATGAACGTCAGGTCGTCAACGCATGTCGCCAACTGGGGAAAGATATTGCTGACCCAGCGCCCGCATTGGCCATGCTGCTTGAAGGTGAACGGACTCTTGGCCAGGTTGCCGGGCTGCGCGAAGAAAGTGTCGATCTTCCCTTTGCCCGTCAGCGGTTTGCCGTCCTGCGCGATCAGTTCGGGCTTGAAGTCGAACGTATCGACATGACTGACCCCGCCCGGGCAGAAGACCTGAATGACCCGCCGGACGCGCGGCCGCTGCGGCGCGATGCGCACGTCCGCCCGGGACGACAGGCTGGCGACGGCGATGCCGCCCAGGCCAAGTGACAGATCATGGAAGAAGGACCGTCGGTTCATGCTGCAATTATGCGGGATCCCAACTGGTTTCGTAAGATGATTTCGTCCCGATTTCAGATTGAGAGCGACATGACCAGCGATGACCTTCCGTATGGATTCGACGCGTTCGACCCCGACCCGTTGGAGTTCCCGGCCGCACGTTCGGTGGAACGCCGACCGCAGACAGTGGCCGAGTTCGTCCGCGACATGAAGGAAACGGCCGAGAAACTCGGCCGAGACGATTCGACTCGCGGCGACGTCAAGATGATGAGCGTCGCCTTCAAGGAACTGCGATACGCGCTGAAGGTGTTCAGCGCCTATCGGCTCAAGCGCAAAGTCACCGTCTTCGGTTCGGCGCGTACCAAGCCGGATGACCCGTCGTTCCAGCAGGCGGCCGACTTCGGCAAGCAGATCGCCGAGGCCGGGTACATGGTGATCACCGGTGCGGGCGGCGGCATCATGGAGGCTGCCCATGTCGGCTCCGGGCATGAGCACAGCCTGGGCCTGAACATCATGCTGCCATTCGAGCAGAGCGCCAACCCGGTGATGATGAAGGCGAACGAGCGTCTCGTCACGCTGAAATACTTCTTCACCCGCAAGCTGATGTTCGTGAAGGAAGCCGACGCCGTCATCCTCTTCCCCGGCGGCTTCGGCACGCTCGATGAAGGTTTTGAAGCTCTGACGCTGGTGCAGACCGGGAAAAGCCATCTCTTCCCGGTCGTCTGCGTTGATAGGCCGGGCGGCAACTACTGGAAAAGCTGGGACCAGTTCATCCGCGCTGAACTGCTGGAACGCAGGCTGATCTCCCCGGACGATACCGCGCTGTACCGCGTAACCGACTCAGTCGAGGAGGCTGTGAAGGAAGTGGTGAACTTCACCCGCGTCTACCACTCGATGCGCTACGTGAAGGGCGACTTGATTCTGCGCCTGCACCAAACAATCTCGCAGACGCTGCTGGAAGAAATCCGCAAGGAATTCGCCAGCTTCGTGGTGAAAGGCACCATCGAGCAGACCGCAGCCGACCCCAGTGAATCAAACGAACAGCATATCGTTCATCTGCCACGACTGCGGTTCCGCTTCGATCGGCGTCAGTTGGGAAGGCTGCGGTTGATGATTGATCGGATCAATCGGGAAGGTGCATAGCCGCTTGCGTAATGTCGGCGCATAAAAAAATCCGGGCTTCTTGCGAAGCCCGGATACCAGACGTACTTACGGGTCCCGTCCATCCCTTCGGTAGCCTGGCAGCCTTGTCCGTTCCCCCCTCGGAACGGTCAAAACCCAACGCTTTGCGCCCCGATCTTTCGACCGGTTTGCCTTTTCGAGGAAGACGTCGAGGGCGTTCGACTTGTCGGCCAAATGTGCTGAGCGAACCGGGCAAGCACCGCCGACACATTTATCTAGAACGCGTTTCGCGGCGTGCAAATCGAAGCGGCCGAATTTCCCTGTTATTTTCCTGCGGGAATCGGTGAACGGCGAGACAGGAAATTTTAGCCGTGTTGCCCTCGTTCAGCGGGCGTGATAGCTTGAATGAAAATGGAGAGCGTTGCGATGCAACAAGTCACTTTCGAGATTCCGGACCATCTTGCGGAGCCGCTGCATGGAGCCTTCGGCCCCGATCTGGCACGCGCCGCGATCGAGGCAATCGCCGAGGACGGCTACACTTCACGTAAGTTGAGCCGTTACGAAACGCAGCAGATGCTGGGGATCGACAACATATGGGATTTCGAAAAGTGGATGACTAAACGCGACATCTACATGCCGTACTCGATTGAAGATTTGGAGGTTGATCGCGCCAATCTGGATCGCATATTTCAGAAGTGAGCCCCTGTGTCCCTGATCGTCTCCGACAATTCACCCATCAATCTGCTTATTCGCCTGGGGTTGGAGGACATTCTGCCGGCCATTTACGGGCAGGTGGTCATTCCGACAGCCGTTGCGGCTGAAATGTCGCATCCGAACGCACCGCTGGAAGTGACGAACTTCATTGCATCCCCACCGTCTTGGGTCTCGATTCGTTCACCCGTCAATCCACTGCACTTGCCAAGCCTAGGTGCAGGAGAGGTTGCCGCGATCAGTCTTGCCGTGGAAATGAATGCCGAGTTGATGATCGACGAGTCGGCCGGCCGGCTTCAGGCAATGTCGCTCGGGTTGCTCTTCACCGGAGCCGTAGGAGTTCTGGAACGAGCAGCCAACGAAAACCTGCTGCCTGATCTGGCAACTGTGCATGCAGCAATTCGAACGATGAATTTTCGCGTTTCTGGTGCGGTACTCGATGACTCTCTTGCAAGGCATCTCAAACACCGTTCGACATCGCCGCCATAGAATGGCTTGAAACATCCAGTCCGCGAGAACCACCCATCATGACCGACACGCTCTCGTCCGCTGAAATCGCACGCTACAGCCGGCACCTGATCATGCCCGAAGTCGGCATGGAAGGGCAGTTGAAGCTGAAGGCCGCCAAGATCCTGCTGATCGGGGCCGGCGGCCTCGGCTCGCCTCTGGCGCTCTACCTGGCGGCCGCAGGCGTAGGTCGGATCGGCATCGTGGACTTCGACATCGTTGACTTCAGCAACCTGCAGCGGCAGATCGCCCACGGCACCGCCGATGTCGGTCGGCCCAAACTGCACTCGGCCCGCGACCGCATCCTGTCGATCAACCCCGAAACGAAGGTTGATCTCTATGAAGAGCACCTGACCTCGAAGAACGCGATGCGCATCTTCGAGCCGTACGACATCATCATCGACGGCACCGACAATTTCCCGACGCGTTACCTTGTGAACGATGCCTGCGTGCTGCTGAAAAAGCCGAACGTGTACGGCAGCATCTTCCGTTTCGATGGCCAGGCGTCGGTTTTCTATCCGTTCAAAGGGCCGTGCTACCGCTGCCTGTACCCGGAACCGCCGCCCCCGGGCGAGGTGCCGAGTTGCGCGGAAGGCGGCGTGCTGGGCATCCTGCCCGGCGTCATCGGCGTCATTCAGGCGACTGAAGCAGTGAAGCTGATCATCGGCAAGGGCGATCCGCTCATCGGCCGGTTGCTGCACTACGACGCGCTGGCCATGAAGTTCCGCGAGTTCAAGCTCCGCCGCAACCCGAAGTGTCCCATCTGCGGGGACAACCCGACGATTCATGCGCTGATCGATTACGAGCAGTTCTGCGGCGTCGTACCGCCGAAGAAAGGCGACGCCGCGAGCGGCGAGATGACTGTCGTCGAGTTGAAGAAGAAGCTCGATCGCAAGGACAACTTCCTGCTACTCGATGTGCGCAACCTGAACGAGTACCAGATCTGCCAGATCCCGGGCAACGTGCTGATCCCGCTGCCGGAACTGGGCAATCGCCTCGGGGAACTACCCCGGGACAAGGAAATCGTTGTCCACTGCAAGATGGGCGGCCGCAGCGCCAAGGCGGTCGAGTTGCTGAAACAACAGGGCTTCACGAACGTGGTGAATCTCCAGGGCGGCATCCTCGCCTGGGCGGAGAACGTGGACCCGACGATGCCGCGATACTAACATCAGGTTGCACATAGAGGGAGCCACCCATGCCGAAGAAAATTGACTGGATGTACAACCGCAAAGCCTGTGCGACGTGTACGAAGGCGCGCGGCCACCTGGAGACGGTTGGCTGCGGCGTCACCACCTGGGAAGATGCGACCAAGGTGAAGTACGACGAAAAGGGCGCTCTGGGCGTGCTCAAGGGGGCTGACAAACTGATCGCCATGCGCGGTGCGAATGTCGTCGAGTTCAACCTGAAGAAGGACCGCCCCGATGACGAAACGCTGCTGAAGTACCTGATGGGTCCGACCGGCAATCTGCGCGCTCCGACGGCCCGCGTCGGCAAAACCATCGTCGTCGGCTTCAACCCGGAGAAGTACGACGAGTTGTTCGCCTGATGTGCGGCGTCCCGTTGGGACGCCCGCTAAACTTGATATGTTTTCTGAATGTCGACACCCTCCTCCGAACGCCAGCGCCAGATCTTCGTGCTGTTCCTGCTCGCGCTGGTCACCGCGGGCAAGGTGATCCAGCCGTGTCTTGATTGGGATACCTGGTGGCACCTGCGCGTCGGGCAATACATCGTGCAGAACAACACGTTTCCCACGTCGGACCCGTTCTCGCAGATCGGCCAGCAGGAGCATGTGCCCTGGGTGGCCTACAGTTGGCTGTATGAATTGCTGCTGTACGGCAGCTTTCAGGCGGCCGGGGCCAGCGGCGTGCTGGCGCTGCGATACCTGCTGGTGATGCTCTCGTGGGGCGGAATCGCCTGGTTCCTGCTGCGGCATGCCCCGAGCGGTTGGCTCGCACTGGGGTTGCTCGCGCTCATCTCGATCTCGCTGCGGCCGTTCTCGCCCGAGAGGCCCTGGCACTTCACTATCCTCTTCACGACGCTGACACTGCATGCGGTCATCGAGACACGCAACGGGGCACCGTGGAGACGCTACTGGTGGCTGGCGATCTGCTATGTGCTGTGGGCGAACATTCACATCCAGTTCGTGATGGGCTTCGCCATCCTCGGCCTCGGCTGGCTGGCGACACTCGGCGAGCGCCGCTTCGCGGATGCCTGGCAGGTGTTCCGGCTCGGCGCGATCTGCTCGCTGGCGACGCTGGTCACGCCCTTTCACTACCGCCTCTACATTGTCATCTGGGAATACGCATCGCAGACGCAGGCACTGCAACTGGTGATGGAACTGCATCCGCCCAACTGGACAGCGTGGTACAACTGGCCGATGATCGCGCTGGGCGTTACCGCCATTGTCTGTGTCATCAAACGGCGATTCCCGCTGTGGGACGTGCTGCTGCTCGCCTGCGGGCTGTTCTTCGCGCTGCGGATGCAGCGCGATCTCTGGTTCGGCGTGCTCACGGCGAGTGCGGTGATCATCAACCGGCGTGGCGACGCCGGCGAATGGCGGATCGGACTGAAGCCGCTTGCCGGCGTCGCCCTGGCTGCCATCGCGCTCGTTTCATTCGCCTGGGAAGCCGGCCTGTCGCAGGGCAAAACCGTCACCATCGCCCATGCGGAAACGTACCCGGTCCGCGCTGTTGAGATCATCCGCGAGCGCAAGCTGCCCGGACCGATGTTCAACAACTTTGATTGGGGCGGCTACCTGATCTGGGAACTGCCCGAGTATCCCGTCAGCATCGACGGCCGAACCAATCTCTACGGCGAGGCCCGGCTTGTGCGCTCGATCGACACCTGGAGCGGCGACCCCGGCTGGGAGAAGAACCCTGAAATGAATGCGGCCGGGTTCGTGATCGCGCCGAAGCCCACCGACTGGGTCGAGTTCGGCAAGCTGCTCGATGAACATCCCGACGACTGGCGCGACCGCCGGGCAAACCGCACCGCGAAGGACCTGGGCGAACTGCTGCGCCGCCATCCCGGCTGGCGCATCGAGTACGAGGATGACACTGCCATCATCTTCGTCCCGGTCACGGGGCGGTGACCTTGAGCGGTGAATCGTAGATGGTCGTCTGGCCGCCTTCGAGATCGTCAACCTTCAACCGTAATGTGAAATTGCCCGGCCTGTTCAGGTAAAACATGCTGTTGAAGCTGACCTGCGTTGCCTTGGCGACATCTTCCGGGGAGTTCAGTTCCGCCTTGATCACCTTCGGCTTGTCGCCCACGGGCTGGCCGCGTTCATCGAGCAGGATCAGGGTCAGCGTCGTCTGTACCTTCTTCTTGCTGGTGTCGAAGCCGACGACCCGCAACTTCAGGTGAACCGATTCACCGATCTGGCCGCCCGCCGGGGCGGGGATCTTCCCTTCCGGGTCGCGCCAGAAACGCACACCCAACACCTGGAACTTGGCGGGGACGCAGGTCATTTCACGGTCTACATTCGCCGTGGTTCCGTTCAGGCGATCGTTCACACTGATGCGCAGCGTGTACTTGCCGGGCGGTGCCTTCTCGGCCGCGTTAACGACTGCATAGCCCGGGAACGACTTATCGCCCAGCGACAGTTGCCGGCGGACCGGGTACTTGTGCTCGAAGACCGTTTTGCCGTCGGCCGAGAGCATCTTCACCTGAACATCGACGTCGCACTTGTCGTCGGCATCGATCATTGCGCCGTTCACGCGGAAGCGGAAGAAGATCTCGTCGAGGGGGCAGAACTCCAGCGACTTGCGTTCCGGCCCGAACACACCGTGGGCAGCTTCCAGTTGGGCGATTTCGACGCCCGACGCAGCCGAGCTGATGAGTAGAAGGCCGACGACGCCGACGAGGGTGCGATTCATCCATGAACTCCTGAGGTGAGACTACTGGCAATCCGTTCGCCAGAGGGTAACGGAACGACAGTAGTCGATTCAAGTGGAGTCAGAACAAACTGAAGTTTTCGTGCCTAATGAATGCCGATGAGAACCTGAAGCCATGCGAACGACGAAATGCGCTTGCTTCCTCGCGCGATGTTCGTTTGAATAGTGTGATCCCACCTGCCCGCCTGCCGACGCCCTGCCTTCATGCTGGAACCTGCCATGCAACTGATCCGATCGCTAATGGCCGTGGCCTGCTGCTTTCCGTTGGCCGTTCACGCCGCCGAGCCGAAGGGTGTGCCGGCCGTGGTGCGCATCATCGATGGCGAGGTGGCCGAGAAGCTGAAGGCCGACGGGCTGAAAGCCGCTGACCCCAGCGACGACGCGGAGTTCATGCGCCGCGCATACCTCGATATCACCGGCCGGGTGCCGACCGCCAAGCAGGCGGCCGTGTTCCTGTCGAGTACGGAACCCGACCGTCGGCTGAAGCTGATCGACGAACTGCTGGCCAGTCCGAACTACGGCGAACAGTTTGGCCGAGTCTGGCGCGACTGGATCGCCCCGCCGGAACTGCCCTCGGAAGGCAATGGCGGCAATCAGCCGATCAAGGCGACGCAGGAGTTGGGCAAGTGGTTTGCCGAGCGATTCAATAAGGGCGATGGCTGGGACGAGATTGTCCGCAAGGTTTTGACCGTTGAAGGGACGCTGAAGGACAACCCGCAGGCGATCGCTTATTCATTGATCGGCGACGACCAGGGCCGACCGCAGCCTGCGGGAGCCGCCCGGGCGATCTCCTCGCTGTTCCTGGGCCAGCAGCTGCAATGCGCCGAGTGCCATGACGACCCCTTCAAGGAATGGAAGCAGGCCGACTTCTGGGGCACCGCGGCATTCTTCAAGAACATCACCTGGAAGTTCAACGGCCGCTACTTTGACGCGATCGCCGAGTTTGAACCGGCCGGCAGTCCCAACGACAAGAACACGAAAAAACTGACCGCGATCAGCGATAAGGCCCCGAACGGCCGAATCACGATCCCGAAGGAGTCGTTCAAAAACGTCGGCACCGTGCACCAGGCCAAGTTCGTCGGCGGCGATCCCGTGACCCCGAGTGACAAGCAACCGCTGCGGCCCGTGTTCACCGATTGGCTGACGGCGAAACAGAACCCGTATTTCGCCCGGGCATTCGTCAACCGCACCTGGGCCTACTTCTTCGCTCGTGGCCTCGTCACGCCGATCGACGACATGCGGCCCGACAACCCGGCCAGCCATCCCAAGGCGCTCGATGCCTTGACCGATGAGTTCATCGCTTCGAATCTTGATGTTCGCCATCTGGTGAAATGCATCGTCAGCACGCAGGCCTATCAGCGGTCGAGCAAACTTTCGAAGGACAAGAACAAAGAGACCGTGGCCAACTTCGGCCGGATGCCCGTCAAAGTGATGTCTGCCGATGTGCTGTACGACTCGCTGCGATTGGCGATGACCGACCCGCAACTCGACCTTCGTGGCTACGACGCGAAGGATGCAGGCCGCTTCGGCGAGAGCAGCCCCGTCGGCAGTGCCTACGAGGAGTTCGCCAAGCTGTTCAGCACCAACGAGGAAGACGCGACCGAGTTCACGCACGGCATCCCGCAGTTCCTCGCGCTGATCAACCACCCCAAGCTGCGCAGCGGTGGCAAGACCATTGATGAGCTGCTGAAAGCGAAGCTGGAAGCGCCTGCGATTGTCGAGTCGCTTTATCTATCGACGCTGTCGCGCAAGCCGACAGCCGACGAGTTGAACGATGCCACGACCTTCATCAGCAAGGCGAGCGAGCCCCGCAAGGGCTATAACGCCGTGCTGTGGATGCTGGTGAACCGGAGCGAGTTTCTGCTGGTGCGGTAAGAATGGCCCGTTGCTTTGCGGTGGTATGCGCCGCCGCCGCCTTTATCCCCTCTCCCCCGGCTTTGCGAGGGTTGGGGTTAGGGGGTTGGGTCTTGCGTAACGCGAGGTCCCGCCCCCTCACCCCGGCCCTCTCCCCCGAAGCGGGGGAGAGGGGGAAGAGTGGCCTTCTGTTTCTGACAGTTGGTGGCGAGTATCCCAACGGGATGCCGCTTTTTCCCGGGACGAATGACATGAACACACATGCAACACGCCGCGAACTGCTCCGCCTCGCTGCTGCCGGCGCGCTGACGACGGCGAACGTTCCGTGGTTCCGCGCGATGGCGGCCGATGCGGCCGTGAAGCAGACCAAGCCGAAGTCCTGCATCCTCCTGTGGATGGACGGCGGCCCCAGCCAGGCGCACACCTTCGACGCCAAGCCGCGCGGCGAGTACCCGACGATCTCCACGGCCGTACCCGGCACACAGTTGACCGACTGTCTGCCGAAGATGGCGACGGTGATGAAAGATGTCACCCTGCTGCGCGGCATGACCACCGGCGAAGGCGACCACTACCGCGCGAAGTACCTGCTGCACACCGGCTACCCGCGCCTGGGCGGCTTCGACTACCCGGCCCTCGGTTGCATCGCCGCGTCGGAAGTTGGCCCCGCCATCAACGACATGCCGAATTTCGTGACCATCGACGCCGGCTTCGACAAGAACAACGGCGGCCGTTTCTACCGCTCGGTGCCGTCGTATCTCGGCGTGAAGCATTCCCCGTTGGCAGTAGCCGACCCGGATAAGGGCCTCGAGAACCTGGCCGCGACCGGCGACGACGCGGAGTTCGCCCAGCAACTTGAACTGCTGATGAAGGCCGAGAAACGCATCGGCGGCGACTTCGGTGCCCCGGCCGTCCTCGCCAAGCAGGATGCGTTCCAACGGGCACTGACGTTGATGAAATCGAAGAAAGCCAGCGCCTTTGATCTGAAGAACGAACCGGAGAAGCTGAAGGCCGCTTACGGCAGCCACAAGTTCGGCAAATCGTGCCTGATGGCACGCCGGCTCGTGGAAGCGGGGACAACGTTCGTCGAAGTCTTCCACCGCGGCTGGGACGATCATGAAGGGGCCGGCAAACGCATCCGCACCCGCTGCGAGTGGATGGACCCGGCCATCGCGACGCTGATCTCCGACCTGAAGGATCGCGGACTGCTCGACAGCACGTTGATCGTCTGGATGGGCGAGTTCGGCCGGTCGCCCGTGAACGGCAGCGGACATTACGCCCGCGCCTGGACGACGTTCCTTGCCGGTGGCGGCCTGAAAAATGGTCAGATCGTTGGCAAAACGGACGATAAGGAAAAGAACCCCGGCAGCACGGTCGTCGATCGGCCGACCACCGTCCCCGATTTCTTCGCCACGATTTGTCAGATCATGGGAATTGACGCTAAGAAGGAAGTACTCGCCCCGGGCGATCGGCCGATGCGGCTGGTCGAAAAGACCGGCAAACCGATCGAAGGGCTGATTTGAACACTGTCCCGTAGCGTTCGCCAGAACAAGGTAGCCCCGTAGCCGCGTTCGCCAGAACGCGGGTACGGAACTTGTATGCTTGCACCGTGTTTAATCTGCTGTTACGCTGTTGATCCTGCCGAAGCGCCCGCCCGCCTCCCACCCTGGGTAGACTGATGCTCACTATTTGTGAACCGGGTCTGAATCGCCGTTCGTTTCTCACGGTCGGCAGCCTTGCCCTCGGCGGCCTGTCGCTGACATCGCTGATGGCCAACCGCGCCCGCGCGGCCGAGACGCTGAGCCTGGCGACCGGTAAATCGGTCATCTTCCTGTTCCAGCAGGGCGGGCCCAGTCAGTTCGAGACATTCGATCCCAAGCCCGAAGCCCCGGACGGCATCAAGACTGTCGGCAGCACCATCTCGACATCGCTGACAGGCGTGCAGTTCGGCGAGCATATGTCGCGCCTGGCCAAGCTGGCCAACAAGCTGACCATCGTCCGTAACTTCCAGACGAACAATGGCGGGCACAACATCCAGCCGATCGTCAGCCCCGATTCACTGAATGCCAACATCGGCTCGCTGTACGCGAAGGTGGCCGGGGCCACGCGTGCCTCTTCCGGTATGCCGACCAATGTTGTTATCTTCCCCGAAGCGGTCTGCAATGATGTGCTGAAGGGCAAGGCCCGCGGCGACATTCTGGCGACCGGCACGCTGGGCACCGGCACCGCGCCGTTCATCCCCGGCGGCGGTGGCCAACTGCAGAAAGACATGCGGCTGACTCTGACGAAGGACCGCCTGACTGACCGGCAGCAGTTGGTCAGCGATCTCGACAAGTTGAACCAGCGCGTGGCGGTCGCCGCGGAACAGAAGCAGATCAACGACCTGCAGCAGCAGGCGTACGAAGTGCTGTTGAGCGGCGGTGTGGCCGAGGCACTTGATCTCACGAAAGAGAGCAAGGCAACGCTGGCCGCTTACGAAACCAGGCAGTACGCCAAGTCTGACGGCTGGAGCAAAGTGAAGCGCGGCAAGGAAGGCATGTACACCGGCCATGCCCGTGCGCTGGGACGGCAATTGCTGATGGCCCGTCGGCTCTGCGAGGCCGGCTGCGGCTACGTGACCGTCCACGACGGCTACGACGGCGTGTGGGACATGCATGCCGACGGCAACAACTTGAACATCAAGGACGGCATGGAAGCGTGCGGCCCGGCGTTCGACCATGCCGTCGCCGCGTTCATCGAAGACCTGGAAGCACGCGGTCTGTCGGACAAGATCATGCTCGTCTGCTGTGGCGAGATGGGCCGGACGCCGAAGTTGAACAAGAACGGTGGCCGCGACCACTGGGCCAAGCTGGCGCCGCTGCTGCTCTACGGCGGCGGCATCCCGCAGGGCCAGGTGCTGGGTCATTCAACGCGCGACGGCGGCGAACCGGCCGCCAACCCGACGACACCGAAGCATCTGATTTCAACCATTCTGCATGCGTTGTTCGACGTCGGCCGTCTGCGCGTCGCACCCAGCATGACCCAGGTGGCCAAGCTCGCCGAACACGCGACGATCCCGGGGACGTTTTGAGACTTTCCAACGAGCCCCGACCGTAAGGGAGGGGTGAAAGCGGCCCCCTTCCTTACGGTCGGGGCTCGTAAGCAACACAACAACTACCGTAACTCCGGAAACACATCCACCGACAGCCCCGCTCCGGCGATCAACTCGCCGATCTTCTTCACTGCCGCGAAGCGGTAGTTGGCGACCTGCTGCTCGCTGACGCCCGTATGTTTCGCAGCATCCTTGTTCTGCCAGCCTTTCACGAGCAACAACTCAAGCACCTGCAGGCGCTGCCATTCCTCGCGATCGCGCATTCCGTCAACGACCTGCCGCAAGGCACGGGCCAGGGCGGCGTTCTCCAGTTCCCGCTTCTCCGCACTGCGGGCCAGGCTGGAGGCCATCCGTTGCTTGTCGTCCGACTGCTCGCCCATCCGTTCCTCGGCCGAATCGCCGGTCTGAACGGGGCGTCGGCCGCTGCGCCGCAAGTGGTCGGTGATCTTGTAGGACGCGATGGTGAACAGCCAGGTCTGCAGTTCCCGCCGTTCGTCGAAGTTCGCCAGGCTCGTCAGGAAGCCGACGAAGGTCTCTTGGACAACATCTTCAGCGGTCGTGCGGTTGCGGAGTTTGTGCAGTGCGAACGCCAGCAGCCGCCCCTCGAACTGCTCAACCAGTTGCTCCCACGCGCGCGCATCTCCCGCGCGGATTTGCCGCACCAGTAATCGATCGGATTCAGAGGCCATGTGTGAGTGGTCCCGTTCAATTTCCTGCGACCGCTCTTTCTCCTCCTCCCCCGCTTCGGGGGAGAGGGCCGGGGTGAGGGGGCGGAACCTCGCGACCTTCCAGTCCCAAAGCCCCTGACCCTAACCCTCTCCCCCGCAGAGCCGGGGGAGAGGGGATCAGTGCTTACCCCGCTGCGCGCCATACCGCGGCCAGCAGCAGCACCAGCGCCCCGATGCTGACCATCAGCCAGCGGCCGCGCCGCCCGGGTTGCCATTCGTCCAATCGGCAAACGACCCAAACGATGCCGAGGATACTCAACAGTCCCGCGAGGATACCCAAACCGACCTGCACGCGGTCGCGTTCGCGCAGGTCGCGCAGCAGCTTCGGCGTCAGCGTGACTTCCATCGTCACTTTATACATCTTGTCGTTCTGGTTCAGGATCGCTTCTTCTTCCGGCGCGTACGGCCGCGGGTTCATCTCCCGGCGGATCGTCTCGATGCTCGGCACATGCCGCACGGGCGGTTGCTGCTTGTCGAGCCACTCGCGGATGCGGTCCTGCGCGTTGCGCAATGCGCTTTCCGTGGCGGAGTCGACATTCGGCCGAAACTCACCCGGAACGACGAAGACGACGTTGCCGCCACGTTCAACGGCCGGCGTCTGCGCCCAGGCGTGCGAGGCCGACAACATCAGGATCAACAGGCAGAGACGGTTCATGCCCACCTCCGTTCGCCGAGACGTTGCCGGGTCCGCTGCCGCGGTGGCTGCGGCGGGATAAACGGACTGACAATCTGAATCACCGCCGCGGCACCGGCCACGGCCAGCACCAGATAGTTCGGCGGCGACAGATGATGCGCCGCCATCCAGTTCTTCCAGATACCGAGCAGAATCAACGAACAGATGCCCGTGGCGAACAATGGAAACAGCGTGAAGTGTTCCTTGCGGCGTGGCTCGGCTGACAGCCACCAGCGCGGAATGAACAGCGCCGCCGCGAAGAAGGCCATGTACCCCGCGAGCATCTCCAGGCTGCCCGGCTCACCGCGCAGGGTGTTGCCCCACCACGAGACCATGCCTTCGGGCAACGGTTCATCCTTCAGCCAGAGTTCGGGCGTCGCCCAGCCGTCGAGCCAGAAGCCGATCGCGCCGACCACCGCGCCGCTGCACGCCAGCAGCAACCGCCTGCTCTGGCTGGTTGACTGCCCCTGGTACAGCCGGGTTGCGATCAGCACGGCCCATGAAGTGGCGATCATCAGCAACATCAGGACGCCAAGCTGGCCCCAATGCACATAGCCGGTGACGACCGCCCAGATCGCCGTCGTCGGTACCGCGACCAGCGGTGCCGCCAGCAGCGACCCGGCCAGCGTACTCCACAACCGATGCCGGCCTTCGCCCGGCGGCGACAACGACTCCAGCGTCCGGCGCTCGTCGCGGACACGCACCGGCATCGGTGTCGGCGTGGGTCGCGCGCCAGGCTGGTCGATCGCCTGAACGGCGTCGATCATCGCATTCATGTCGGCGAAGCGGCGCTCGGCTCGTT
>Ga0105044_10007121_pt1 | contig 15400 bp, 9 predicted proteins | sample MAT01_FD_78092 | JGI IMG/M metagenome (GOLD analysis project Ga0105044, IMG submission 78092) | Freshwater microbial communities from Lake Fryxell liftoff mats and glacier meltwater in Antarctica - MAT-01 | ecosystem: Environmental > Aquatic > Freshwater > Ice > Liftoff microbial mat | place... | reverse complement strand
TACAAAGTAGGCCTTGAAGCCAACACGGTACCGCTTGATTTCACCATCCTTTACAAGAAAGCCTACGAGCACGACTTTGACGCCATGTTCGGGGTGTGGGGGGGAAGCGGTTCCTACTCCGATCCCGTGCAGTTGTGGCACACCAGTTCCTGGGTGAATAAGGGCTCCAACTTTGTGGGCTTTGGCGACGCAGCCAGCGATGCCCTCATCGACCTTTGCAACAGCAAGGTAGACAAGGATGAGCGTGCCATTGTAGAGAAAGCGTTGCAGAAGCGCATCTACGATGATCAACCCTATGTTTTTATGTACAGTCGGGTCCGTCCTACGGTCATCCACAAGCGCTTTGCCAATCGGCAGATGTACAGCGAAAAGCCCGGACTGTTTACCAATAACCTCAAGCTAAGACCGGAGTTTGCCACTGGGAGTGCCACACTGACGCCGGAGCAACTATAAGCCAGGCCTAACCATGTTCAAATACATCCTCAAACGCATCGTGGCCTTTATCCCCACGCTGCTGATCATTTCGCTTTTGGCCTTCGTCATCAGCATCAATGCGCCCGGCGATCCGGTAGAGCGCTTGCTGCGCGCAGCAGATTCGGAGGGGGGCACGAGCGAACAAAGCAGTGCAGCCTCCCAACAGCGCCAGGAACTGCGAAAGGAATTGGGTCTGGACCGCCCGGTGTTTTACATGACCCTGGGCACCCTCGCTCAGCCAGATACCCTCTACCGCATTCCCGAGCAGAGCGAGCGCAAAGCGCTGACCAAATTGGTAAACCGCACTGGCAATTGGGAATCGGTGAGCCGCTATTACCTGGCCCTGCAGAAAGCCAAAATGGCGCACAATGGGATCAACCCCGACGAATTGCTGCTGGCTGAAATGCCGATGGATACGGCCAACATCGATTCGGTGGCTAGGGCAGACGAACTTGCCCTGTTTCAGGACAAGAAGAACCAGATGCAGGAAAAGATCAACCGCAGTAAAATTTCTTATGGTATGTTAATGCGCACCGATGATCCAACGGTCATTGAAACCAAAATGGACTCGCTGCAAAGTCTCTATTTTGGCGCTACCTACCTGCAGGGACCCGCTACAGCGTATGCCGAAGTGCGCGAAGCTTACCAGGCCATGAGCACGGGAATTACTCGGTGGAAATCGTTTATTCCTACGCTCCAATGGCACGGTTACTTTAACCAGTATCACTTGTGGCTGTTCGGGGATGTTCCGTTTATCCGCAAGAATCCGGGCAACCGAACCCGCTACGGCATGATCCGCGGCGACTTCGGAAAATCCTTTCACGATGGGCAGCCTATCCGCGATAAGATTGGTCAGCGGGTGATGTGGTCTTTGCTGCTGGCTGGTCTGGGTATTTTCCTGGCCTACCTGATCTCGGTGCCGATCGGCATTTTGTCGGCTTACAAGCGCAACGGCGCTTTTGACCGAATTTCTTCTATCATCTTGTTTATCCTTTACTCGCTTCCAGTCTTTTTTGTTGGCACCTGGCTCCTGTACATGTTTGCCAACCCGGACAACCTGGTTTGGTTTCCCGAATCGGGCATCATGGACCCGGCCCGGTACAACCCCGACGAAATGAACATTTGGCAAAAGATTGAGCACCGCGCTCCCTTCTTTATCCTGCCGCTCATCGCTTACACCTACGGATCTTTCGCCTTTTTGAGCCGCATCATGCGGGTGGGCATGATTGAAGTATTTGGCCAGGACTATATCCGTACAGCACGGGCCAAAGGCCTGCCCGAAAAATCGGTGGTGCTCAAACACGCCCTTCGAAATTCATTGATCCCGATCATTACGGTGTTTGCGGACATTTTTCCGGTGGCCATTGGCGGCTCCATCATCATTGAAATGATTTTCTCCTACCCGGGCATGGGGGTGATGATTTACGAAGCAGTCATCAACCAGGACTACCCGGTCATCGTCAGCATCTTCACCATTTTGGGTTTCTTCACCATGATCGGATACCTCGTCTCCGACGTGTTGTACGGCATCGTCGACCCGCGCATTTCTTACAAGTAACCCGAATTCCCCTTACGTCCACGTTCACAACAGATCGACCAGCCCATGGGACCTTTCCTTCTGCATCTCTTTATTGAACTGGCCAAAATCGCAGCGGCTTCGGCAGTTTTTGGTTTGGCTTTGTACCCCAACTTTAAGAAGTGCGGACTGGATCCGTGGAAGGCCTTTGTGCCCTTCTACAACCTATGGGTTTGGACTACCCTAACCCGCAGCGGTGCCTTTGTATTCGTGCTGTTGCTTTGGGCCTTTCCGCTGCCGGAGCGCTGGATGATGCTGGTCAGTTTGGGTGCACTCACGCTGCTGACGCTGGAGACCTATCGGTTGTACCACAACCAGTTGCCAGGAAAGTGGCTGTTGGCGTTGCTACCGGTGGCCATTACTGCCGGTGCGGGATTGCTTTTTCCAACCATAGGTTTTTATGTAGCCTTGGGAGCCATGGTGCTCGTTTTGGGAGTATTGTTGTTCTACTGGGGCCAGTCTTCTATGCCATTTGACCGGGATGCCTACAACGCCGAAGAATTCTCGTTTCAGCGCTATGCGATCAAACAGTTTACGCGCAACGTTCCGGCCATGGTGTCGGTCTATGTGTTGGGTGCCCTCATTCTAATTGCGGTTTATGCTCCTTACCTGGCAAACGATCAGCCTATTTATGCGCAGTACCGGGGCAAGACTTATTTCCCCGCCTGGACCTCTGTGTTTGCCCCCACTACAGTGGATACTGTGTACAACGAGGCCGGCAATCCCGAGCGGCTGCAATTTGACATTACCAACTGGAAGGCGCTGGCCTTAGATGAAGTGGTGTGGGCTCCCGTGCCCTATTCGCCCGGAAAATCAGACCGCTACAACCGCGACTATGCCTCTCCCGGTGGTGTACAGAAATTCAAGACCGTAGAAGGCGAAATCATCGATGCGCCTAAGCGCTTTCGCCACCACCTGGGCACGGATCAGGTTGGTGCAGATGTGCTCAGCGGCCTGATTCACGGGTCGCGCATCTCGCTCACCATTGGCCTGGTCTCGATGGGCATTGCCACCTTTATTGGCATTGTGCTGGGTGCGCTGGCCGGATATTTTGGAGACACCGGATTGCGCACAGCGCGAATTCGCTATTGGCTGGTGCTGATCGGCTTTGGATTGCTCTTCTTTTACGGGGGTAAACTCGGACTCTGGGGCGTGGGCATCGCGTTTTTAGCGGTATGCCTCGTGGCAGGTGCGCTGCTCAACCGCGCCAAGCTCGGTTGGTTCACCGACGAGGTGCACGTGCCTGTAGACACTTTTGTCAGCCGGGGCATTGAGATCCTCAACTCCCTGCCACGCCTGCTCATCATCATTACCATCACGGCAATTTTGGACCGGTCTATGACCCTGCTGATGATTATCATCGGGGCTACTTCCTGGACGGGTATTGCCCGTTTTACCCGCGCAGAATTGCTGCGGACGCGCAGCCTTGAGTTCATTGACGCCGCGCGCAGCCTGGGATTCAGCGAATTCCGCGTCATTTTCCGCCACGCCCTTCCCAACTCATTGGCTCCTGTTTTTGTAGCCATTGCCTTCGGCATTGCCTCAGCCATTTTGGTCGAAAGTGGTTTGTCGTTCCTGGGCATCGGCGTCCCGGACGACGTGGTTACCTGGGGCCAAATGCTGAGCAAGGGCCGGCAGGAATTCGAAGCATCCTGGCTGGTGTACTTCCCAGGTCTGGCCATCTTCCTGACAGTGACGGCTTACAACCTGATCGGAGAAGCGCTGCGAGATGCACTGGATCCCAAGCTCAAGCAGTAGTGGGGGTGCTTCCAAGAATCCTGGATACTGTGCCCTCGCCTAATTTTCTAGCCACGCCCAAAGTGCCCCTTCGCCCGAAATCCGGGCTATTGATGCCGGAGTGTATCTTTACGAGACATGGTTCGCTACCGATTTTATCTAGGGCTGCTTTTGTTGCTCAGCGCAGTGCTTTCGCAGGCGCAATCGCTGTCTGTTTCAGAGGCTGAAAAGATCAGTTCAGCCTTTTTGAACTACAGGATTCTGGGCAAAAACAACACTGGTGTGCTGGTGTACAAGCACCGCAAGGACCGGGAGCTGATTGAAACCTACGATGACAACATGGCGCTGGTGCGCCGCAAAACGCTGGATTTGCAACATCAGCCGGCCGAGTCGGTCAATGTGCTCCTGATGGCCGATGGCAGCCTGGTTCATTTTTACGTATACAAAAGCAATAAGGTCCACTATTTGGAGGCGCAGCTCATGGATGAGCGCCTGGTGGATGTCGGAACCCCGGTGGTCTTGGATTCTGTCAACCCCCGCGAAGACGGTAATTGGGATGAATTTATGCTTCGCAACAGCGAAGACCGGAGCAAAGTCATGGTTTTTCGACAGTCGTTCCGGCTCGGACAAGTCAGCGGCATCCAAATGCGCTTGTTTGATGCAGCCCTGCAGCCTTTGTGGGCTGATGAAATGGTTGTGGACGGCAAGGACAAAGACATGACGCTTCAGGACGCTTTTTTGTCCAACAGGGGCGATGTAGCCTTTGTTCAGGTGCGCGATAAAACCCGCTTGCGAGCTGAAACCTATCCACACGCCACGCTGCACTTCCGTCCGGCAGATTTCGGCGATTTTCGCCGACAAGAAGTTTCTGCAAACCTGGACGTCAGGATTGGAGAATTGGCCTTTGCCTGGGACGTGCGCAACAACCGCCTGGTCGGCGCAGGGTTTTACTCCGAAGCAGGCAGGGCATATGCCGCAGGCGTCTTGTACGTGGCCACCGCAGCCTCCGGCGAAGCCCCAACTGAAACCTACAACGCCTTCAGTCCCGAGTTAGTCAAGAATTTGACGGGTCGCACCAGCAAGCGCCGGGAGGAAATTCCGCTGTACGACATTCAAGAGATCATCGTTCGCAGCGATGGAGGGCTCATCCTCATCTCCGAATACATCACCGAGACTTCTGAAGCCTACGAATTCACCGATTACGATCCCTACTACGGCGGTTACCGAACCTCCACGCGCTACATCAATTACCACGAATACGAAGACATTCTGCTGCTCATGATGGAACCCAATGGCACCCTGAGTTGGGAGGACGTCATCCGCAAAAAGCAGGTTTCGCGCGAAGACCACGGCCGCAACTCTTCTTTTGCCCTGTTGAACACGCACAACAATCTTTTCTTTATTTTCAACGAGGATATCAGCTACAACACCAATGTTTTGCAATACGTTATGGACACCAAAGGAGCGCTAAACCGAACGTCCATGTTCAACGCAAACACCAACGAAGTCATGCTGGTACCTCGCAAAGCGCGCCAGGTGTCGGGCAACGAGATCGTGATCCCGAGCATTTACAAGAACAGTCTGGCCTTCGTCAAGCTCACTTACTGATCCGGTGCTCTTCTTCTTTCGCCAAAGCCAGCCGCTGGCGCTCCCTTTCCTGCTGCTTTACGCCTTGGTGGTCTACGCCGTGCCTTTGTGGCAAAGCGCGCAGGGGCCTTCCATGGGTTTGTTAGAAAGCCTTGCCGCGGGGCACGCCGGAGTTTCCATGACTTGGGCCTTTCTTTTCGGTGGAATGGCCCTGGAGCCCACTGCAACAGACGCGCGGTTGCACCCCATTGTGGTGCTGGCGGGTGCGCTGTTGGTGCTGGGCCAGGCCGTGTTGGTGAACCGCAGCCTGCGCACCATCAAAGGACTCGCCGCCCCAGGCTACCTGCCGGCCTTGTTTTTCCTGCTTTTTGCAGCGGCCCTTGGGGCGGGCTTCAATGCGCCTACCGTAGGAGCGGGTTTCTTGCTGCTGGCCTTCAATCGGCTCATCCGGGCCTATGGACCCGAGCCCGCCGATGCGCTCCTGTTTGAAGCAGGTTTTTGGGTAGGGCTGGCCGCCATTACGGTCAGCGCTTATTTGGCCTTTCTTCCCTTTGCGCTTTTTATGGCTTCCAACTTGCGGCCGGTGAACTTCCGGGAGTTCGGGGTGCTGCTGGCGGGCTTTTTGGCCGTTTTCATCCTTTTGCTTTCGGGCATTTACCTTGGCGATGGCTGGTCCAACTTTAGTGCTGCCGGTTGGACGTTTGCCCCGACCTTTCCGCAACCGGCCACATGGACGGCATCGGGCTGGTTTAAAATACTCCCTGCGGTAGGGGTCGCCCTGGCCAGCGTAGTTACCGCAGGGCAGCGAAACCGCAAAAGCCTGATCCAGGTTCGAAAACTCAGCACCTGGACAGCCGTCTTTGGCCTTTTCGCAGTGTTGGTTTGGCTGGCGGCAGGCTCTGTGGCGGCTGCCGCGGTTTTCCCCATGGCCTTCTTCACGGCTTATTGGATCCACTCCGGCGGTTGGCCGCGCTCCTGGGAACTGGCCCATTTCGGGCTGCTCGCCCTGCTCGTCATCGGGCAGTTGCTCGAAGCACCTTAATCCTTTCGAACTAAAAGGCACCTATTGCTGCCAGTCTTGCGGGGTTGGACGGTTATCTTTGCCGGACATTGCTTCAACAGGCAATCTCAGGTATGAAATTCGGCGTTGTTCTGTTTCCCGGTTCCAATTGCGAACGCGATATGTTTCACGTGCTCAGCCAAGTGATGGACTGTGAAGTGCGCGAAATCTGGCACAAAGAGACCTCGCTGGACGGCTTCCAGGAGAGCGACTGCATCGTGTTGCCCGGCGGTTTTTCTTACGGCGACTACCTTAGAACGGGTGCCATTGCCCGTTTTTCGCCCATAATGGAGGCCATTATTCGCTTTGCCGGTAACGGGGGAAGGGTGTTCGGGGTCTGCAACGGCTTCCAGATTCTCTGCGAGGCCCATTTGCTGCCCGGCGCGCTGCTGCGCAACACCAACCAGCAGTACGTTTGCCGCAATGTTTACCTCCGCGCCGACGCCCCCGACAGCCTGCTGAGCCGGCATCTACCAGCCGGGCAGGTGCTTAAAATCCCGATTGCGCACGGCGAAGGCCGTTATTTTGCCCCGCCAGCGGTACTGGAGGAGTTGGAGGCCAACAAACAGGTGCTTTTTCGCTACTGCAACCTCCAAGGCCAGGTGGTCCCTGAGGCCAATCCGAATGGGTCCTTGAACAGCATTGCCGGGGTCAGAAACCTCGCGGGCAATGTGATGGGCATGATGCCCCACCCGGAGCGGGCGGCGGAGCCCGTGCTGGGCAATACCGACGGTCGCCTCATTTTTGAGTCGCTGTTGGGGGCGCTTGAAGTTGCCCAGGCAGGTGCCGGGGCGCTGGCCGGGTAACAACGCCCGCCTATTCCGTCCAGCCTGCGGAATGTGTAAATTTGAGAAGTGCTTTGTTCCAGCCTTCCCGGCTGGACAGTACTTTTTTTGGGCGCTACCTTCTTATTGTTCAAGTCACCTCGCCATGGCGGTATCCCTGTTTTCGCGGTTCATTCGAGTTCTGTTTGCCCTGTTGCTCAGCGCTTCCGGGCTTTTCGCCCAGGAAAAACTGGATCCTGTGAAGTGGAGCGCCAGCGCCACTCCCAATGAAGATGGCACTTACGAGCTTGTTTTTAGCGCCGAGATCCAGGAGAAATGGAAGCTCTACGACAACAATGTGCCCGATGGCGGACCCATTCCTACTTCCGTGCATTTTGAAGACTCAGCCAAATTCAGCTTTGTGGGCGAATGGAAGTCGCTGGGGCGCAAGAAGACGACTTATGATGCCATGTTTGACATGGAGATCTCGGCCTTCAGCAGCAAAGCTATTTTCCGGACTACGGTCAAGGCAGAACCGGGAACTCGCCTCAAGGGCTACGTCGAGTACATGACTTGCGATGACGCACAGTGCATTTTCCCGGAGCCTTTTGCCTTTTCACTGGTCCTGACCGGCACCAGTGCGCCTATTCAGGCTAACGGCAAACTGACCGATTTGGTGCGCTGGACCATGGAGTCTGAATCGCTGGGCAATGGCGAATACATGCTCCGTTTTAAAGCGGCCATTGCCGAAGGCTGGAAACTGTACAGCCAGAACATTCCCGAGGCCAAGGTTCGCCCCATTCCAACCTCCATTCAATTCAAGGCAGAAGACAACCCCGGCGTCACCTTCCTGGGCAGTCCAACAGAGTCCGGGCAGAGCGCGCAGGCCTCCGAGCCGCTGTTTGACAACCTGGTGATCAAGTGGTTTAAGAACGAGGCCGTTTTTGAGCAGCGCATCCGCGTGGATAACCCTACGGGACCCGTTAAGGGTCAAATTGAGTACATGACCTGCGACGCGATCCAATGCACCTTCCCCGATCCCGTCGTTTTTGAACTGGACCTGGAGAAAGGCGAGAACGTTTTTCAGGGCGAAGGGGGACCGGTCCAGAACATCTGGGGAGACTTTGAATGGATGGATGCCTCCGCTTGTGCGGTCGCTGCGCAAGAGTCCACCAGTTGGTGGGGCGTGTTTCTGCGCGGTATGATTGGCGGCCTTATTGCCTTGTTCACACCCTGTGTGTTCCCGATGATTCCGATGACTGTGACTTTTTTCACCAAAAAGTCTAACCAGAGCCGGGCCAAGGGAGTGTTTGACGCAAGTTTTTACGGATTGAGTATTCTGGGCGTGTACCTGGCCTGTACCATACCTTTTGTTGTGTACCAGCTCCCGCCTGACACGCTCAACGTCATTTCCACACATCCGCTGCTGAACCTGGGCTTCTTTGCCATTTTCATCTTTTTTGCGTTCAGTTTTTTTGGGTACTACGAGCTCACGCTGCCCAGTTCCTGGGTATCGAAAACCGACAACGCCTCGCAGGTCGGTGGTTTGCTGGGCATCTTTTTCATGGCCGTAACCCTGGCTATTGTTTCGTTCTCCTGCACCGGTCCACTGCTGGGGGTTTTGCTGGTGCAAACGTTGAGTTCCACGGCCAGCCAGTCGGCTATTGTGGCCGGCTTCGCCGGCTTTGGGGTAGCGTTGGGCTTGCCCTTTGCGCTCTTTGCCGCTTTTCCCAGGGCTTTGAAAGCCTTGCCCAAATCGGGCGGCTGGTTGAACAGCGTCAAGGTGGTGCTGGGCTTTGTGGAGATTGCGCTGGCCCTCAAATTTCTCTCCAATGCCGATCTGGTGGCACACTGGGGTTTTCTCAAGCGCGATCTGTTTTTGCTACTCTGGATCCTGACGGGGGTAGCCACGGTGGCCTATCTCCTGGGATGGATTCGCTTTCCGCATGACTCGCCGATCCAACGCCGAGGTCCACTTCGCCTGGGGTTCGCCGCCCTTTTTGCGGCCTTTACCATTTACCTGGTGCCCGGACTTTTCGGCAGCAACCTCAAAATGATTTCCGGTTTCCCGCCCCCAATGTTCTACAGCTACGGTTGGTTCTACCAAACGGAATCCGAATGTCCACTGGACATTCCCTGCTTTAAAGACTATGAAGAAGGGCTCGCTTTTGCCCGGCAAACCAATCGCCCCATTATGCTGGACTTTACCGGCTGGGCGTGCGTCAATTGCCGCAAAATGGAGGAAGGCGTTTGGGTGGACCAGGAAGTGTACAAACGCTTAAGCGAAGAATACGTGTTGATTTCGCTTTACGTGGACGATACCAAGCCCCTTGCGGAAGACGAACGCTATGTGTCAGCCGCTTCCGGGCGAAGTGTCAAAACGGTGGGCAACAAGTGGAGCGATCTTCAACTGACCAATTTTAAAGGGGTTTCTCAACCCTGGTATGTGCTCTTGACCCCGGACGGAAAAACGGTGCTCAACCAGCCGGTGGGCTATACCCCGGACAAACAGACCTATATTGAGTTCCTGGACTGCGGGTTGTCCAATTTTCAGACGTTGCAAGCCAAAAATCCGGCCGGCTCGTCGGAGTTGGTCGGCGAGTTGCGCTGAGCAGTGGCTCAGAACCGAAGTTCGGACAGCAGTGGTGAGCCGCAAGACGGAACAAGGCAACGCCGGGCTTTTGCTGAAAGCAGCGTCTCTGCACTACCCGTCTGCAGTATCCGGTTTAACTGCCGGGCGCGGTGTAGCTGTTGCTAAAAGGACGGTGGCCATTCCCACGAAAAACATACCATTAAAAATCTTGTGTTGATGAAAATCATCAAGCGCGTTTTCCTCGGATTTGCTATTTTCCTGGTCGTGGTTTTAGCCGCGGCCATCGTCCTGCCCATTATTTTTCGCGATCAGATCGAAGCGGCCATCAAAGAGGAGGTTAGCAAGAACTTGCTCGCCGATGTGGATTGGGGCAAATGGAGTTTTAGCGTACTGCGCAGTTTCCCCAACTTGAGTGCGCGGGTTGACGATGTGCGCGTTATCAACCGCGCGCCGTTCGAAGGCGTGGAGCTGGCCAATATTGGCCGGTTTTCTGTAACACTTGCTATCAAAAGCCTATGGAGCGAACAGATGGAGGTGCTCAAGGTGCGCTTGGACGAGCCCGTCGTTTCTGTGTTGGTGCTCAAAGACGGCACGGCCAACTACAACATAACTAAACCTTCGGAGACAGAAACAGAAACCAGTCCTTTTCACCTGGCGCTCAAAGAGTACCAGATCAGCAAAGGGCAGATTTTTTACGAAGACCGCAAGCAGGATATCCGTGCCGAGCTGTACAACCTGGAGCACACTGGCTCTGGTGATTTTACGCAGGATCTGTTCACGCTCAAAACCAAAACGGGTGTCGGTACGTTGGATGTGGCGTATGGCGGTATTTCATATCTGAGAAAGGCAAATTTAGAGCTTGCGGCTATAATTGAAGTGGATGTGCCCAACCATACCTACCGCTTCAGCGAAAATGAGCTGAGCATTAACCAACTGGTTTTGGGCTTTGAAGGCTGGCTCTCCATGCCTGGCAAAGGCTATGATATGGACATTACCTGGCGTTCAAAGCGCAGCGACCTGGCCATGTTGCTTTCGCTCATTCCGGCCGAGTTTGCCTCTGATTTGAAAGGGGTAGACATGAGCGGCAGCGCCGCGTTCAACGGGCAGGTCAAAGGCATTTATCAGGGCGAAACGCTCCCGTCCATTTCGCTGCTGGCCAACGTCAAGGACGGCCGTTTTCGCTATCCCGATCTTCCCCAAAGCGCGGAGAACATCCAATTGGACTTGTCGGTGAACTACCCGGGCGGCAGCAACCTGGACAAAATGGTTATCGACCTTAAGCAGTTGTCGTTGACCATGGCCGGCAACCCGATCAACGCCCGCATGCGCCTGAGCAACACCATGAGCGATCCGCTCATCGACGCAGCGTGCCAGGCAAAACTGGACTTAGCCACTATCAGCCAGGTGGTGCCCATGGAGCAAACGCTCAAAGGGCGGCTCGACGCCGACATCAAGCTCAAAGGCGCTCTTAGTGCCATTGAAAACCAGCGTTACGAGCAATTTAGTGCCGATGGGCAGCTTACACTCAAGGACATGACCTACCAGGACGAGTCGCTGGGTTCTCCGCTGGGCATTCGGGCGCTGCTTTTGACGTTCAGTCCGCAGTTCCTGAGCCTGGATCAGTTTGACGGCAGCCTGGGTTCCAGCGCCATCAAGGCGAGCGGTCGAATGGACAACTACCTCCAATACTGGCTGCGAGACGAAAAACTTCGCGGGCAATTCACGCTGTCTGCCAATAAAATTGACCTCAACGAGCTGGCCCCGGCCAGCACTGACGCCACTGACGAAAAAGCCCCGACCTCCACCAAAGGTCAAGCCCCCTCTTCAATGGCAGTGATTACCGTGCCCGATAACGTGGATTTCTCGCTGACGGCCACCGTGGCGGAGGTGCTGTACCAGAACCTTTCGCTCACTAATGTGCGCGGGAACATGCGCATCAGCGACCAGCGCCTGGACCTGCAGGAGTTGTTTTTTAATCTTTTCGGGGGAAGTGTGCTCGTCTCCGGAGGCTACGACACTAAAGATCCTAAGGCTCCGCGCGTTGATCTGACCTATGCTATCACCAATCTGGATATTGCCCGCACCGCCGAGGCCATGAACACGGTTGAAAAGCTCGCCCCCATTGCCCGCTATTGCCAGGGCAAGTTCAGCACTAACTTAGGCATGCAGGCCGTGTTAGACGAGCACATGGAGCCTGTGATGAGCAGCATCACGGGAAGGGGAACGCTGAACACGAGCCAGGTGAGCATCAGCGGTTTTGAGCCCATGACAAAGCTGGCTTCCACACTCAAAATCAAGGAGCTGGCCAACGCCACCCTGCAGAACATTAACCTGACTTATGAAATTGAGGACGGTAAAATGATCACCGAGCCCTTTGATGTAAAAATTGGGGCTATGCAAGCCAAAGTAGGAGGAGCCATGGGCATCGCGGATCAAAGCCTGGATTACTCCATGACCAGCAAAATTCCGACGTCGCTTTTTGGAGCGGCGGCTGGCCAAACGGTCGGTGGTTTGCTGGGGCTCAATCAGCAGGCCCTTGCCGGTTTTGCCGTTCCCGAGACGCTGGATGCCACCATCGCATTTACAGGGACGGTGCTTAAGCCGATCATTCGGCCGGTTTTTGCCGGCGGCGCAGCCAACCTGGTGGAGTCCGTGGTGGAAGAGGCCAAAGAGCAACTTAACGAGGCCATCGACAACACCAAGGCTGAGGCGATTGCCAAAGCCAAACAAGAGCGCGACCGCCTGATTGCCGAGGCCCGGAAACAAGCGGACAAGCTCAAAGCGGATGCCCGCACAGAGTCTGCCCGAATCAAGGAAACGGCCTACAAAGCTGCTGATGCCGAACTGGCCAAGGTTAAAAACCCCGTAGCCAAAGCTGGTGCAAAACTGGTGGCTGACAAGGCCAAGGCTGAAGCAGATAAAAAGGAAGCCCAGGCCTTAGCCGAAACGGACAAACGCGCAGATGGCCTTGTGGACGCCGCCCGCCGCAAGGGCGACGATCTGGTCCGCAAAGCAGAGGGCACCAACACCACGGTCAACTAGGGTTGTTTCCCGACAGCAGGTCGGCTGTTGAAGTGCGGTTGTGGCCGACACGATAGCCATTCGCCCGAAAAATTGCGCCAATTTGGCAGCAAAACCGGGCATTTTTGCGCCGTTTAGGGCATGGCACAGCATTTGCCTCCGGCCAGACAGAACGTTAAAAGCACTCCAGCATGGCAACCGTTGAAAAAGGCACGATCTCCGTACAGACGGAGAACATTTTCCCGATTATTAAGAAATTTCTGTACTCGGACCACGAGATTTTTCTGCGGGAATTGGTCTCTAATGCAGTTGATGCCACTCAAAAGCTGCGCAAACTGGCGGCAATTGGCGATGTGAAAGGCGAAATTGGCGACACCACCATCGAGGTTCGCCTGGACAAGGAGGCCAGAACGCTGACCATCAGCGACAAAGGGATCGGGATGAGTGCCGATGAGGTCAAGCGCTACATCAATCAGGTGGCTTTTTCGAGCGCAACCGAGTTTTTGGACAAGTTTAAGGGCCAGGATCCGGCCTCGATTATCGGGCATTTTGGCCTTGGGTTTTACTCCTCGTTCATGGTGGCCAGCCAGGTGGAGATTCTGACCCGCAGCTACCAGGGTACGCCAGCCGTCCGCTGGACCTGCGACGGCAGCCCGGAGTTTACGCTCGAAGAATCGGACCGCGAGGAGCGGGGCACCGACATCGTCTTGCACATCACCGACGAGGAGAACAAGGAATTCCTGGAGGAGCACCGCATTCGCGCGCTGCTCAACAAGTACGCCAAGTTCATGCCTGTGTCCATTCAGTTCGGCACGCGCACGGAAAAAGAAGGCGAAGGGGATAACGCGATAGAAACCGAAGTCCCGGATCTGATCAACAACACCGCACCAGCCTGGACCAAAGCTCCTGCCGACCTCACGGACGAAGACTACCTTAGTTTTTACCGCGAATTGTATCCGTTCGCGGAGCCGCCGCTGTTTTGGATTCACCTGAACGTGGACTACCCCTTCAATCTGACCGGGATTTTGTACTTCCCCCGGATCAAAAAAGGGTTGGAGGTGCAGAAAAACAAAATTCAGCTCTACAGCAACCAGGTTTTCGTCACCGATGAAGTGGGCGACATTGTGCCGGAATGGCTAACGCTCCTGCACGGGGTCATTGACTCCCCGGATATTCCTTTGAACGTTTCCCGCAGCTATTTGCAAAGCGATGGCAACGTCAAGAAGATTGCCGGTTACATCACCCGCAAAGTGGCTGACCGCCTGGATGATTTGTTCCGCAAAGACCGCGCAGATTTTGAAGCCAAATGGGAGAATTTCTCGGTCATTGTCAAGTACGGCATGCTCACGGACGAGAAATTTGAAGAGCGCGCCCGCAAGTTCTGCCTGCTCAAAAGCGTTGGCGGCCAGTTTGCAACGCTTGAAGAATACAAGGATAAGATTGCTCCGGAACAGACCGACAAGAACAGCAAGGTTGTAGCCTTGTACGCCAACGATCGCGAGTTGCAGGACCCCTACATTAAAGCTGCACAGCGCAAGGGCTACGATGTATTGGAAGTGGATAATGTCATTGACAACCACTTTTTGAGCTTCGCGGAGTCGAAAGTTGAAAACATAAGCTTTGTTAGGGTAGATGCTGAAACGGCCGATAAGCTCATTGACAAGGACGAGACGGTTGAGTCCGTATTAGACGAGAAAGACCAGGACAGAGTTCGCGAGGTATTCACCGAGGTGATTGCCGATGGAAAAGTGTTCGTGCAGATGCAGCCGATGGGTCCGCAAGACGGTGCCGTGACCATCATCAAACCAGAAATGATGCGCCGTATGCGCGACATGGCGGCCTTCAATGGCATGAGCTTTTTGGCGGAACAACCCGAGCATTACAACGTGGTAGTTAATACCAACCACCCGGTCACTGCCAAGTTGCTTCGCGCGCGGGGCGAAAACCGCACGCGCATGGCCCGACAACTTTACGACCTGGCCCTCCTGGCGCAGGGCATGCTCAAAGGCAGCCGCCTGACCGACTTCGTAGACCGCAGCGTAGAGCTCCTGGCACCGAAAGCTGAGTCAGCAGAGGCTGGGGTGAACAGTTGAGCGTTCGGCGGAGCCCCCCCCTTGGCGCAACGCTTACACTTCTGATTTGGGGGCCTCGGCTTGGCGAGCTTCCGCTCGGCGAGCTTCTGCTTCTTGTTGGGCCAGGTGAATCGTGGTAGTTGGGAAAGCAAAATCGCCCCCATTCCGCAACACGATTTGCATAATCTCCAGCGAGACTTCCTCGCGCATTCTCAAATACATATTGTATTCGATTACCTTGATGAAGTAGATCACCTGGATATCGAGAGAACTGGGTCCGTAGTTGTAGAAGGAAGCAATGCCGTCTTCGGTGGTTTTTTCGTGGCTGTCCAAGTAGGCTTGAATTTCGCCAACAATCTTGCGGATGGTCTCTACAGGAGTGCCGTAAAGCAGGCCAACGTTGTACTGCACCCGTCTGAAGGTGCGCTCGCTCAGGTTGTTGATGGGGTTTTCCATCACCTTGCGGTTTGGCAGGGTAACAAATGTTTTGTCAAGCGTTCGAATTCTTGTGGAGCG
>Ga0105044_10007120_pt1 | contig 15401 bp, 15 predicted proteins | sample MAT01_FD_78092 | JGI IMG/M metagenome (GOLD analysis project Ga0105044, IMG submission 78092) | Freshwater microbial communities from Lake Fryxell liftoff mats and glacier meltwater in Antarctica - MAT-01 | ecosystem: Environmental > Aquatic > Freshwater > Ice > Liftoff microbial mat | place... | reverse complement strand
GTGCGCGACGAAGGCGGCTTTGCCAAGGTGTGGAAGCAGAGCGATCTGTTCACGTCGTTGCGCGAGCCGCAGTCAGCCGGTGCCTGCGCCAGCTGCGGGGCGTTCGATGCCTGCCAGGGCGGCTGCATGGCCGCCAAGTTCTTCACCGGGCTGCCGCTCGACGGCCCGGACCCTGAGTGCGTCCGCGGCGAGGGCGAAGTTGCGCTGGCCGAGCTGGCCTCCCAGCCAGTTGCCCTGTCGTTGAAGCCCCGCCCGGCCATGGACCACACCAAACCACCCCGCGTCCCAGTCCTGAACTAGCCCGGCAGGTCGGCCGGGTACACGACGTCGATTTCGCCGATCGACGTCGGGAAGTCCTTCGAGTTGTTCGTGAGAAATCGCGTTGCGCCGGCGTTGACCGCGGTGGCCAGGTGGATTGCGTCCGCTGCACGCAGTCGATAGGACGAGGCGAGTGCGGTCGCGAGGCGAGCCGTATGAGCGTCCGTGGGCCGCAAGTCGAGTCGTGCGAGCAACGCGCCGAGTGCCTCCAGTTCGTCGTCAGCCTGATCGCGCATCGGCTTGGAGAGCAGCTCGGGAATCAGCAGCACCGAGCCAATTCCGGCCAGCGCGTCTCGCTCGGTAGTACACAGAAACAGTGCTCGGACTCGATGACCGAGCGGGTGGTCCGCGACGGCGGCGTACACCAACACATCGGCGTCGAATGCGTCCAACGTGGGCGCCCTAGCGCGCGGACCGCGAGGCGCTGACGTCGGCAAGGAGCGCCTCTGCCCGATCTGCGGACATGGTGGGGATGGTCGCGAGCGGCATGGAGCCGCCACGGTCGATCAGCTCCTGCAACCGGGTGGCGGCAGCCAGGATGCCGCCAGCGCGCCGCACCCGCAGCACGTCGGGGCGCACGATCACCGCGATGGCCTGCCCGTGACGGGTGAGCGTCACCTCCTCGCCAGCAAGTACGCGGTCCAAGAGATCCGGAAGTATGGCCCTCGCTGCGCTCACCGAAACTGTCGACATGGATAAAATGTACATGCTTGTACATAACTGTTTACATCATTCGCGTTCTCATCGTGGGCCGCTACGGCACGTAACGTGGGGGCGAAAGGGGAGATGTCACATGGACGAGCAGACGATGGTTGATTCGTATGGAGTCGAGGTGTTCAGTCGGTCGTGGCCGGTCGACTCTCCCACGGGCCTTGTGGTCATCGCCCACGGAGCATCCGAGCACTCGGGGCGCTACGACCGATTCGCCACCGCGCTCAATGAGGCCGGGTTCGCTGCAGTCGCGATCGACCATCGCGGCCATGGTCGCACCGGGAAGGCAACTGGCCCAGGGTTGGTGGGTCCCGGCGGCGGGCAGGCGGTCATCGACGACCTGCACCAGCTGCGCGCCGACGCGGTGGCGAAGCTCGCCGACGGCACGCCGGTGTTTCTCTTCGGCCACTCGCTGGGTGCACTGATCGGGCTTGCCTACCTCACGCAACACTCCGATGGTCTCGCCGGTGGCGTGCTGTGCGGCATGGCCGCTGACGTCAAGGAGGTCGCCGGAACGGGTGCGCTGCTGCAGAGTTTCGCCGACGCGGGCATGCGCGATCTCTCCGCTGGCGATCTACTTGCAGCGAACAACGCAGCATTCGAGCCGGCCCGGACACCGTTCGACTGGCTCAGCCGAGACAACGCCGAGGTCGACCGCTACATCGCCGACCCGCTCTGCGGTGACGGCAACCCGCTGACCTTCGGGTACCTCATCGACCTGTTCGACGTCGTCGGTCCAGCCGCCGCCAACCTGGGCGCCATCTCCTGCCCTGTGTTCGTCATCGCTGGCGACCAAGATCCCGCGGCAGTGATGGGCGCGCACGCAACCGCACTCGCAACAGCGCTCGCAGCCCACGCCGTCCCGGTCGAGTGCCAGCTGTACGCAGGCGCTCGGCACGAACTGCTGAACGAAACCAATCGCGAAGAGGTCACTGCCGACATCGTGACCTGGCTCCAGTCACACCTCTGAACCTCGGGAGTGTGTGCGTACAGTTACTGCGGCCGTTGGGGCGCTGAGTGGAGGAGGGGGTGGTGATGGTCTGGTTGCTGATCGTCCCCGCATACCTGCTGGGCACCTTCCCGAGTGCCGTGATGGTGGCTCGCAGTAAGGGCATCGACATTCACGAGGTCGGCTCTGGTAACCCTGGCGCCTCCAACATCGCTCGCACGATGGGCACCAAGTGGGGCGTTGTCGTGTTCATCCTCGACGGTCTCAAGGGCGCCATCCCCGCCGTGGTCGCATTGCTCCTCACGCACCGGCCGTCAGCGCTGGCATACGCGATGGTCGCCGCCGCCACCGTCGGCCATATGTACCCAGTCACTCGGCGGTTCAAGGGTGGCAAGGGTGTTGCCACACTCGGTGGCGCCACCCTGGTACTGCAGCCGTTGCTCTTCGCCATCCTCTCCGTCAGCTGGGTGGCCGTTCGTACGGCCACCGGCAAGGCCTCACTGGCGTCCCTGATGCTCACCGTCGGCTTCCCCATGGGCGTTGCTGTGATGGGCGGGCCGGTTTGGGAAGTCGCCACCGCGGCCGCTCTTGGCGCGCTGGTGCTGCTGCGTCACCTCGGCAACATCAAGCGGTTGCTGGGCGGCCGCGAACTGTCGGCATCTCAGAGCGAATGAGTGGCCGGTAGTGTCGTCGAGATGACCGACATGATTGACTTCGACCAGGGTGTCATCGCCGAGTTCCGGGCCAACGGCGGCACGGTCGGCGGCCATTTCGAGCACATGCCGATGGGACTGACGGCCGGCTGCCGTGTCATCCCGGCGCTGCCGTTGGTCCGCAACTGACCATGCAGCTGCTGCAGCCGATCGCGCTGGGCGCCGCAACAGCCCGCAACCGAGTGATGTTCGGGCCGCACGTCACCAATCTGGCCGACGAACACCGCTCCTTCACAGCGCGCCACACCGCGTACTACCAGCGGCGCGCGCAGGGTGGGTGCGGCGTGATCGTGACCGAGGGCGCCAGTGTGCACGACAGCGATTGGCCCTACGAACGCGCTCCATTGGCGGCTTCCTGCGCAACCGGGTGGGCCGCGATCGCAACTGCCTGTCACGCGCACGGCGCGCTGGTCGTCGCCGGCCTCGACCATGCCGGTGGCCAGGGCAGCAGCGCGTACAACCAGCGCGAGCTGTGGGCACCGTCGCGCGTGCCAGAGGTGAACTCGCGCGAGGTTCCCAAGTGGATGGAGGCCGCGGACATCGCGGCGGTAGTCGCCGGGTTCGGCGCGGCGGCAGCGACCGCTGTGTCGGCCGGATGCGACGGCGTGGAAATCAACGCCGGCCAGCACAGCCTGGTACGCCAGTTCATGTCGGGCCTCACCAATCAACGCGATGACGTGTGGGGCCACGACCGGTTGCTGTTCACACGCGAGGTGATCGCAGCGGTTCGCGCCGCTGCCGGCACAACCATGTTGGGTCTCCGATTGTCGTGCGACGAGCTGGCCCCATGGGCAGGCATCACGCCCGAGGCCGCCGTCGAGATTGCCGCAGCACTCAGTGACAGCCTCGACTACCTCGTCGTCGTGCGCGGCTCCATCTATTCGGCGGAAAAGACTCGGCCCGACTTTCACGAACCGACTGGTTTCAACATCGGTGTGTGCCGCGACGTGCGCGCTGCTGTGGGCGACACACCTGTCTTTCTGCAGGGTTCGGTTGTCGAGTGGGGCCAAGCGGAATGGGCCATCGACGACGGGGCGTGCGATGGCGTGGAGATGACACGTGCGCAGATCGCCGACCCAGACCTGGTGGCCAAGCTGACGGCCGACGTCGCCGACACGGTGCGCCCATGCATCCGTTGCAATCAGACCTGTCAGGTGCGCGACGCGCGCGGCCCGATCGTCACGTGTGTCGCCGAACCCAGCAGCGGACGCGAAACGCAAGATCCGGACTGGTACGTACCGACTTCACGGCCACGCGACGTGGTCGTGGTCGGAGGCGGGGTGGCTGGCCTGGAGACTGCTCGAGTTGCCGCCCTGCGGGGCCATCGTGTGCGACTGATCGAGCAGGCCGACCACCTCGGTGGCGTTGCCGCCGCGGCTGGCCCCGGTGGCCCGCTGGTCCAGTGGTTGGTCAACCAGTGCGCGACCGCAGGCGTGCAGATCGAACTCGGCGCCACCGACCTCGTCACGACGGCCGGTGAAGTGGTCGTGCAGTGCACCGGCGCAATACCCGGAACCCGGTCGTACGAGATCGCGGATGGCGCAGTCGTGTTCGATGTCCTGGACGTCGCTCGCGGCGCAGAACTTCCGGACGGTCAGATTGCACTCTTCGACCCCATTGGCGGCCCGATTGCCATCGCCCTCGCGGAAACCCTGGGCACTCGCGCGATTCTGATCACGCAGGACCAGATAGCCGGCAACGAACTCTCCCGCACCGGCGACCTGGCCCCCGCCAATGTGCGCCTCCAGCAGCAGGGCGCCACCATCGAGCGCCGCAGTCTGCTGCGCGCCATCCGCGCCGGGGAGATCGAGTTGGAGGACCGCTTCAGTGGCATCCGCCGAATCGTGGAGTGCTCGGCGCTGGTCGATTGCGGCTTCCGTCTGCCCACCGAACCAATCGCCGGTGCCACGGCGCAGGCCGGTGACTGCGTTGCCCCACGCACGATCCACGAGGCGATTCTCGAGGCACGCCGAGTCGCGCTGGCTCTGTAGCGTCCCGACGGCTGCCGTCGGCCGCCTTATCTGGGTGTGGTGCGTCCCGGGCTCCGGAATGTCTCTTCTCGGGATCCGGAACTGACAACACCCAGAACCAGCGATGGGACCATCGCTGCCCAGAAATTCCTTGCGCACACAAATGGGTGCATTCCATCTCGGTTGGCGGACTCGGGTATTCGCCAGCTCAGACATAGCGCCAGAACGTGGGTCGCGCTTGCTCTCTGACAGCACTGCCCACTCCTCGAAGGGGCCGCCAACTAAGGTCGTTGTCGAGATGAGTGCTGCCACGAAGAGACCCCGCGCCGTGGCGCGCCCGGCGGCCGTGCTGTGGGACATGGACGGCACCATTGTCGACACCGAGCCGTATTGGATCGAGTGCGAGTACGAGTTGGTCGCCGAATTCGGCGGCCACTGGGACCAGGCGAAGGCGCACTCGATGGTCGGCAACGACCTGCGTGTGTCGGCCGCCATCCTGCGTGACGAGGGCGGCGTCGACCTTCCCATCGACGACATCGTCAACCGGCTGCTCGACGGCGTGATCGCCCGCGTGCGTCGTAAGGTGCCGTGGCGGCCTGGTGCCCGCGACACGCTGATCGCCCTCCGCAAGGCGGGTATTCCGTGCGCGCTGGTCACGATGAGCTGGGCACGCTTCGCCGACGCCGTCGTGAAGGCACTTCCACCCGGCACCTTCGATGTCGTCATCACCGGCGACGAAGTGACGAACGGAAAGCCGCATCCAGAGCCGTACCGCACCGCCGCCAATCGATTGGGCGTCCGCGCCAAGGACTGCGTTGCCATCGAGGACTCGCCCACCGGTGTCGCCAGTGCGGTGGCCGCCGGGTGCCGAACGTTCGCAATCCCCAATGTGGTCGACATTCCCGATGGCCGCGGCTACACCGTTGTCCGATCGTTGCGGGAGTTGGATGGCACCGAGCTTGGTCTCGGCTCCCACGCCACCAACGTACGGCGCCGCAAATCGCGCCTGCGGCCGTTGGTCGCCCTGGTGGCGGTCGCCGGTCTCGGCATTGCCGTCGCCACGGCAGTGCGCGGTGGCACCCCGGCAGCGCCCTTGAAAGACATTCCGATGAGCGGTTGGGCGCCCTACTGGGTGTCGCAAGAGGCCTCTGCCACGATCGGCACCTACGGCGGGGCACTGCACGAAGTCTCACCGTTCGGGTACTCCTCCACGGGTGCCACCGACATCACCTTTCCCGGCAGCGCCGAAGAGTTGACCGTCCTCGTCGACACCATTCGTGGGCAGGGCGCCCAGGTCATCCCGGCCATCACCGACGGTATGCCGGCGGGCGGGATGGCCGCCGTCCTGGCCGACCCCGCACTGCGCGCACAGCACGTGATGGCCATCGCCGCGATCGCACAACAGAACGACTTCGATGGCATCGACATCGACTACGAGAAATTCGCGTTTGCCGATGGCCGCGAAACGTGGGAAGCGACGCGGCCGAACTGGGTTGCTTTCATCGAGGAGCTTGCCACCGCCCTGCACTTCAGTGGCAGGCTCCTCACGGTCAGCATCCCGCCGATCTACGACTCCGAGCGCACCGGCGACAGCGGCTATTGGGTCTACGACTACGCGGCAATCGGTGAGCACGTCGACCGCATTCGCATCATGGCCTACGACTACTCCACCGAGCGCCCTGGCCCGATCGCCCCGCTCGCGTGGGTACGCAGCACCGTGAAGGCGGCGAAGAAGGCCGTCGACGACGACAGCAAGATCGTCCTCGGCGTGCCGATGTACGGTCGCAACTGGGTGGTGGGCACAACCGGCAATTGCCCGGCCGACACACCGGGCAAAGTCGACCCCAACTTACGTGAAGTTGCAGCGCTGCTGGTGCAGTACGGCGCGACTGTCGTCCGCGACGAAGCCACGCAAGAAGCCACCTTCACCTACCAGCGCGAGAGCAGTGACGGCACGAACAGTTGCGTGCAGACCCGTCTGGTGCACTTCATCGACCCTGCTGGGGTGCGTGCACGTGTCGACGTGGCTCGCGAGCAACGCATCGGCGGTGTCGTCTTCTGGGCGCTGGGCTACGACACAGCTGCCGAATGGGCCGCCATCGCCGACGTCGCCCGTCCGCGTGGCATCGTCGTGCCAACCGGCTGAACCGCGCCGGCCCAACGGCACCGACCCGACGAACCGGTGACGTTGCGCTATCAACGCGGAATAGTTGCGGATGCAACTATGTTCTATCGGTCATGGCAACACTCACCGTCCAGCGAGCCGCCGATCGCTTCCTGACCGATGCCGGTTGGCTGCACTCGCGGCACTCGTTCAACTTCGGCCCGCACTCTTCCGCTGACCACGAAGGCCACGGCCTGCTGCTGGTCAACAACGACGATGTGGTCGCGGCTGGCCAGGGGTTTGGTACCCACGGCCACCGCGACATGGAGATCGTCACGTGGGTGCTCTCCGGACGCCTCGAGCACAGGGACAGTGCAGGGAACCACGGCATTCTCTATCCCGGGCTCGCGCAGCGGATGAGCGCCGGCTCGGGCATTCGCCACAGCGAGTTCAACGCCAGCGCGGACGAGCCGGTGCACTTCCTGCAAATGTGGGTTCCACCGGACACCGCTGGTATCGAACCCGGCTACGAGCAACTCGATCTCAACGAGGCCCTCACCGCCGGCGGACTGGTGCCGATCGCCAGCGGCCAGGGGCACGAGGGTGCCATCAAGGTACACCAGCGCGATGCAGTGCTGTGGGGTGGCCGCCTGCAACCGGGCGAAGCCGTCTCCATTCCTCTCGCGCCACACGTCCACCTCTTCGTTGCTGTCGGCAGCGGCTCGGCGGAGCGCGCGGGTGAGCTTGCCACGGGCGACGCGGTCCGCCTGACAGATTCCGAGGCGCTGGTGTTCACTGCCGGCGCAGAAGGTGCGGAACTGTCGGTATGGGCCACGGCATGACGAGCGAAGAGCGAGACGCACTGACGGCGCGGCGCGCCGAGTTGACCGCGCTGCACCTCAAGCCGCCGTCAGAACGACCAGCCTCGACCGCTCGCGGCGTGCACCACCTCGCGCTGCTCAGCAGCGACGTGGAGCACACCATCGAGTTCTACGACGGTCTGCTCGGCTTCCCGCTGATCGAGATGTTCGAGAACCGCGACTACGAGGGCAGCACGCACTTCTTCTTCGACATCGGCCATGGCAATGCGCTCGCGTTCTTCGATCTGCCCGGGCTGGACCTTGGCCCATACGCCGAGGTACTGGGCGGGCACCACCACCTGGCCATTTCCATCGACCGCCCGCAGTGGGAGGCGGCCAAGCAGCGGTTGGAAGCGGCTGGCGTGGAGTGCGCCCATGTGGACGGCTCCTCGCTGTACTTCCGTGGTCCGGATGGCGAACGGCTGGAACTGATCAGCGATCCGCTGGGTGTGATGTACGGCCACGACCTCGGTTAGCTACTATCGGCGAATGGAGTTCCACTTCGCCACCGTATGGGAAACACTCGCCGACACTCTTGGTGACCGGGCCGCCGTCATCCACGGCGAGAAACGATTCACCTGGGCGCAGTACGACGAACGCGCCGCTCGTATGGCTGCGGCCTTCAGCGCCGCAGGACTGGGCCCAGACTCGAAGATCGGCCTCTTCCTCTACAACGGCAACGAATACCTCGAGGCGCACTACGCAGCCTTCAAGATGCGCGGCGTACCCATCAACATCAACTACCGCTACATGGACGAAGAGCTGTGGTATCTGCTCGACAACGCCGACGCAGAGGCCATCGTCTTCCACTCGTCGCTGGGCGACCGAGTCGAGCGAGTCCGCGAGCGGCTTCCCAAGCTGAAGCTGCTGATCGAGGTCGACGACGGTGGTGCCGGCCAGGTGCCCGTCGCTCGCCGCTACGAGGAGGCCATCGCCAGCCACGCCCCGATGCCACGCATCACGCGCAGCGAAGACGACATCTACATGCTGTACACCGGTGGCACCACCGGAATGCCCAAGGGCGTGATGTACGACATGGGTGGCATGACTCGCGCGTTCGTCACAATGGGCTTTCCGCTGATCGGATTGGCTGCCCCTCTCGACGCAGCCGGTGTCGCACCGCTGGTCAAGGATGTCATCGAGGCTGGCGCAGGGCTCATCTCAATGCCATGCGCGCCGCTGATGCACGGCACCGGCATGTGGTTGGGCGCGATGATTCCGCAGCTCGGCGGCGCCACCGTCGTCACCCTGCAGAGCCGGTCGCTCGACGCCGACGAACTGTTGCGAACTGTCGTGGCCGAAGATGTCACCAATCTCACGATCGTGGGCGACGCGTTTACCAAGCCGATCATCCGCGCCATCGACGCTGCGGGGGCCGCCGGCACGCCGTACGACCTGTCCGAGCTGAAAATGATCATCTCGTCCGGCGTGATGTGGACGGCAGAGGTGAAGGAGCAGCTGCTCGACCGCATCGAGCATGTCGTTCTTCTCGACGCCATCGGCTCCTCCGAAGGCTCTATGGGCAGCAGCATCTCAATGAAGGGTGTGCCACCATCCACTGCCAGATTCACGCAGAGCCCGACGACCAAAGTGTTCAAGGACGATGGCAGCGAGGTCACGCCCGGCAGCGATGAAATCGGCATGGTCGCGGCAGGCGGACTGGTGCCCATCGGCTACTTCAAAGATGAAGAGAAGTCGGGGCGCACCTTCCGCACCATCAACGGCGTGCGCTACTCGTTCCCCGGCGACATGGCAATGGTCGCCGCCGACGGGTCGCTGATCCTTCTCGGTCGCGGCAGCCAGGTCATCAACTCCGGTGGCGAGAAGATCTTCCCCGAGGAAGTCGAAGAGTCGGTCAAGCGTGTCGAGGGCATTGTCGACTGCTTGGTCGTCGGTATCGACGACGAAAAGTTCGGCCAGTCCGTCACCGCGGTCGCATCGATTGTCGAGGGCGCCGTGGTCACCGAAGCGGAAGTGATTGCGGGCGTCAAGCGAGACTTGGCTGCGTTCAAGGCACCCAAGCGCGTCGTCTTCGTCGCCCAGGTACCGCGTGCACCCAACGGCAAAGCCGACTACACGACCACCAAGCAATTGGCCAACGACGCGCTCGGCCTCGGCAACTAGCCCCAATCCCGTTCTACGTAAACGTTCTGGGCGCACTGCCCCAGGTCACAGCCCGACAGCCTTTTCGTGAACGAAATGTTCAGGGGATGAGGAGCTTCTCTTTGAAGAACTCCACGACGCGTTGCACGCTTGCTTCGTCGCGCTGTTCGGTGAGCACCGAGTGGTCGCGCTTGGTGGCGCTGGGCAGCTCGACGGCGATGAAGGCGTCGCCCAGCATGGTGCGCAGTGTCTCGAAGCGGTTGCCCACCAACGCGTCGCCGGCATAACGCAGGCCCAGCACCTGGCAGCCTTCCGCTGCCCTGCGGGCGACCGTGAGTGCGTCGTCGGGCGACAGGTTGACGTCGGCAGCGCGGGCGGCCTTCTTCTTGCCGACGCCCAACACGAATGGCATGGACGGTTGGCTCAGCACGGGAGCGACCATGATGTCGTCGACCATCATCCCCAGCGCAAAGCCACCGCTGAAGCACATGCCCAACGCGCCGACGCCCGGGCCACCCACCTCGATGTGCAAATTTCGCGCGAGGGCACGTAGGAAGGCGATGATCGGCGACGTCTGATCGAGCGCCATGGTGCTGAACTCACGAGCAACACAGACCTTCGCCATCGACTGGAACATGTAGCCGTTCGAGATGTCGCGACCAGGCTCGCCGACCAGCGATGGCATGACAACGGTGAAGCCGGCGGCCACGACCTCATCGGCAAACGCGGTGACCTTCGGCGTGATTCCGGGAATCTCGTGAATGATGACAACGCCCGGGCCGGTGCCGCGGCGGTACACGTCGCGCTCGAAACCGGCTGCGGCGAACGTTGACTTCTTCCACCCTTCCAGGATGGCGGCGTTAGCCTTGTCCTTGGCCTTGGCCTTGTCCTTGGCGGTCATGGCAGGTTCCTCATTGCTTCCAGGGCGCGAACGGCAAGGCCTTCGGTACCGAGCTTGAACGTCTCGAAGTCGACACCCTCTTGCGCGCCCATCGCGCCGTGAAGGTAACGGGCGTACACACCCTCGCTGATCACGGCGAGGCGCCAACAGCTGAATGCCACGTAGTAGCCAATGCCACTGAGGTCGCGACCGGTGCGCAGTGCGTAGCGGTGCAGCAGATCTTCGTAGGTGAGAAAGCCACCCGCGGGAGTGGGGTCGTTGGCTCGGGAGTTCGCGACATCGCCGTTGAACCAGTACACACCCAGGTAGCCAACGTCGGCCAGCGGGTCGCCCAGTGTGCACAGCTCCCAATCGAGCACCGCCGCAATTCGCCCAGCAGAGAGGTCGGTGAGGCAGTTTCCGAAGCGATAGTCGCCGTGCGCAATCGAGACACCACGCTGCTCGGGCAACCGCTGGCCCAGCAGGCGAGCGACCTCATCGATCGCCGGCAACTCGCGCGTCTTGGACTGCGCCCACTGTGTGCTCCACCGCTTGACCTGACGTGCCACGTACCCCTCGCGCTTCGCAAGGTCCCCTAGGCCCACTTCGTCGACGTCGACCGCATGCAGGTCGGCAAGGACGTCGATCAGGTGCTGGCTGGCGCTCACTCGCAACTCGGTACTGAGCGAAGCAGCGCGCTCGGGACTGTCCAAGACGGTGCCTTCGACGAAGCCCATGACATAGAACGGCTCGCCGTTGACAGTCTCATCGGTGCACAGCCCAAGTGCCGGCGGCACTGGAACATTGGTCGTTCCAACGGCCGCGATGATGCGAAACTCGCGTGCCATGTCGTGCGCGGTCGCGAGCACGTGGCCCAGCGGCGGGCGACGCAGCACGAACTGTGCGCCATCGCTGCCGGCCACCAAGAAGGTCAGATTCGAGCGACCACCAGCGATCAGGTCGAAGGTGAACGGTGCAACAGCACCTGGAATGTTGGCGACCAGCCACTTGCCGACCGCTTCGATGTCGATGCCCTGCACGGGGGAGACCGTAGTGCGCCGAAGTGCTGTGTCGTCACGTCGGGGGGTCACGTCGGGGGGGTCACGTCGGAGGGTCAGCCCGGGCGGGCGACGCCGACGACCTTGTTCCAGCGCACGTTGGCGATGGCCACCGTCGTGCCCGTGTTGGGCGCGTGAATCATCTGACCACCACCGATGTAAATGCCGACGTGCCCGATGGGCGAGTAATAGAAGATCAGGTCGCCAGGCTGCGCTTCGTCGTTGGAGACATGCGGAAAGCTTGCGTATTGGGCGCCGCTCTGGTGCGGCATCCCAACGCCAGCACGACCCCAGGCCCACTTGGTGAGACCGCTGCAGTCGAACGCAACACCGGGTGACTCGGAGGCGAACCTGTAGGGAACGCCCAACTGGCTGTACGCCGCCGAGACGGCGATGCCGGCCTTGCCGGAGACGGGCGGCGCGTTGTTGACAGGCTCGGCGACGCTTCCGGTGTCGGCGGCCGGATCAGCTGCGACGCCGGTGTCACCGCCGGTATTGCCACCCCCACCCCGCGGGGCTGCAGTAGCGCCGCCGGAGTTGTTCGACTGGCTGGCCCTGGCCCTCGCCACCGCCGCAGCGGCACGCGCCTCCTCGGCCGCCTGCAGCGCATCACCGAGGCTCGCCTTGGCCGCAGCTTCCTTGGCAATGTACGTCTGCTCCAGCGCGTCGTAGTCCAGTTGCTTCTGCGCCAGCGTCGCGATCAGCGATGCCTGCTCGTCCTGCTTGCGTTGCAGCGTTGCCCGCTCGGCAGCAAGGTCGTCGACCAGCGACTGCAAGCCGTCGATATCACCCTCGCCGGCGTCAGTGGCGATGGCGCCAAGTGCAGCACGCTGTGCGGCGGCGCTGTAAGTGGCCGCGTCGGAGAAGATGGGGCTGAGGGTCAGTGGATCGCCACCGGTGAATCTGTCGACCGCAATCTGTTGCAGTACCGACTCGACATCGCCGAGCTCGGCAGTCAGTTCGTCGATACGTGTTTGTGAGGCAGCGATCTCCACCGCAAGAGCGTCTTGGCGATCGAGCGCTCCCGAGTAGTCCTCGTCGATCTGGCCCATCTGATCGCGCAGGTTGTCCAGCTCGTCGAGTATCTGGTCGACTTGCTGCTGAGCATCACTGACACCATCGGCGTTGGCCTTGACATTGACGACCAGCGGGCCAGCGAGCAGGCCGAGCGCCACAGCTGCAGCGCCCATGAGCGAGCGGAACAAGGGGCGACATGTCATGACGAGCGACAGGCTAGCGATGTTACGAATGCATTGCGAACCGACGATTGACGCAACACTCGCCAGGTGTCACACCCACCGTCGGCGTCACTCCCACTCGATCGTTCCCGGCGGCTTGGAGGTCACGTCGTAGACCACCCGATTGACGCCCGCGACCTCGTTGATGATGCGACTCGACATCGTTTCCAGCAGGTCGTAGGGCAGGCGAGCCCAGTCGGCAGTCATCGCATCATCGCTGGTCACAGCTCTGATGATGATGGGATTGGCGTAGGTGCGCTCATCGCCCATCACCCCCACGGAGTGCACATCGGCAGCCAGCACCGCAAAGCTCTGCCAGAGCTCACGCTCCAGGCCGGCACGGAAGATCTCCTCACGCACGATGGCATCAGCATGTTGCAAAGTGGCGACGCGTTCGGGCGTGACCTCACCCAGAATGCGCACGCCGAGGCCCGGGCCGGGGAACGGCTGGCGCAGCACGATCTCGTCGGGTAGGCCCAGTTCCTTGCCCAGCTTGCGCACCTCGTCCTTGAACAGGTCGCGCAGTGGCTCGACCAACTTCAGGGTCATGTCCTCCGGCAGGCCGCCCACGTTGTGGTGGCTCTTGATCACCGATGCGGTGCCGTCGGCGCCACCGCTCTCGATCACGTCGGGGTACAGCGTGCCCTGCACCAGATACTCGGCGTCGCTGAGGCCGCCGGTGTGTTCCTCGAAGATTCGAACGAACAGTTCGCCAATGATCTTGCGCTTCGCTTCCGGCTCGACGACACCGGCCAGCTTCTCGAAGTAGCGCGGCCCAGCCGTGACGTGGATGAGCTCGATACCCATGTTGCGTTTGAACGTCTCGACCACCTGATCGCTCTCGTTCAGCCGCATCAAGCCCGTGTCGACATAGATGCACACCAACTGGTGGCCTATTGCCCGGTGAACCAACGCTGCCGCAACGGCGGAATCCACGCCACCGCTGAGCGCGCAGATGACCTTGCCGGTCCCGACCTGTGCACGCACGGCGGCGACCTGCTCGTCGATGATGGAGCCCATCGTCCAGTTCGGCTCACAGCCCGCCAGGTCGTGCAGAAAGCGCTGCAGCAGCGCCATGCCGTGCGGGGTGTGCCCCACCTCTGGGTGCCACTGCACGCCCCAAATCTTGCGTGCGGTCGACTCCATCGCCGCCACCGGCGCGTCGGGTGACGTCGCCGTCGCAATGAACCCTTCGGGCACGACGGTGACTGCGTCGAAATGGCTCATCCACACGTCTTGCTCGGTGGGCAGCCCGTCGAGCAGAGTTCCGACGCTGTCGCCGACCAGCGTTGCCCTGGCGCGGCCGTACTCGCCGCGCAGACCCCGACCCACCGTGCCACCCAACTGCTGTGCAATCAATTGCACGCCGTAGCAGATGCCCAAGATGGGAATGCCCAGGTCGTAGATGGCCGGGTCCAGCGAGGGGGCACCCTCGACGTGCACACTCTTGGGGCCACCGGAGAGGATGATGGCCACCGGACGTTTCGCCGCCATCTCCGCCGCCGTGATGCGATGCGGCACGATTTCGGAATACACGTTGAGTTCACGCACCCTGCGTGCAATGAGCTGCGCATACTGCGCACCGAAATCGACCACCAGAACCGTCTGCGTGCGTTGCACCATCTCAGCGATGGTAGGGCTTGCACACCCACCGCACCCACATTCCTGCCGGCTATTCGAGTGACGTCGGCGGCTCGCGGTGCGAAATCGATCGACGAGTGCGACGATGGTGTCATGACTCGGTTGCCCCGCCCAATTGCAGTGTTGGCTGTTGCCCTCTTCGGCGGGCTTGCCGCCCTCACGGGCTGCGCTGACCAGAATCCCTACCAGGCGGCAGAGCCGGCCAACAGCGTGTCGGTCGACGCCGCTGAGGCACCGGCTGTCGGTTCCGAAGTCAACGTGTTCACCCCGGACAACGTCAACGTCAGCTCGTGCATCGGCACCTTGGAGCGCGGCAACTGCGGCAGCAAGAGCAAGGGCGGCTGGCGTATGTACCTCACCTTTGCTGTACTGATGAGCGGCATGGGCTTCATCGGCTGGCGAATTGTCCGCAGTATCAGGGCACGCGACGCCGTCGTCAACGCGGGCACCGAGGACGACGCCCCACGACAGCAGGCGTCCGACCCGACCAGTAGGTAGTTGAGTACTGCCGCTCGGCATTTGAGTGAGAAGTACTCGTGCGCCGGGTACCTCCGAGGTGTTTGACTGGCACCATGACTCAACCGTGTACTTTGCTCTCCCTGGTACTGCTGCTCACCGCCACGGCCTGCAGCAGCGACACCAGCCGCGGTGCCGGCGGCGCGAGCACCACCACAGCTGCGACAGCCGACGCGACCACGACGACCGGCGCCGACGCTGTGACGACCACCGCCGCTGCCACCACCACTGCTGTCGCCGCCGATCCGGGTACACCCAGTACACCGGCTCCGACCACGCCACCGGCGACAACACCGGCCGCTACCACCCCTGCCACCCCCGCGCCGACTCTCGCACCGCC
>Ga0105044_10007116_pt1 | contig 15409 bp, 7 predicted proteins | sample MAT01_FD_78092 | JGI IMG/M metagenome (GOLD analysis project Ga0105044, IMG submission 78092) | Freshwater microbial communities from Lake Fryxell liftoff mats and glacier meltwater in Antarctica - MAT-01 | ecosystem: Environmental > Aquatic > Freshwater > Ice > Liftoff microbial mat | place... | reverse complement strand
CAGGCGCTTCTGAACGACCTGCGCACGCTGCGGCTCGAGCAGCGCGCGTCGCGGCCGTGAACGCGCGGCGCTGTCTTGCCGCGTGGCTGCAGATAGCCGCGCTGGTGTGCCTGTTGATGCCGGGTGGCACGGTCACGGCAGCGGAACCTGCGGCCTCCTTGGGGCTACCGCCGCTTCCGGCGGCGCTGGCCGGGCCCCCCGCGGCGCAGGTGGCGCAGGTGGCGCAGGTGGCACAGGTGGCACAGGTGGCACAGGTGGCGCAGGTGGCGCAGTTGGCGCAGGTACGGGCGGCACTGGCGCAGGCGGGGCTGGTACCGGCGGATCTGGCACAGGTGGCAACGGGCCTGGTCTCGGCGGCAATCCAACTGTCGGCAAGCCTGCCGTGACCCAACACCCTGGAACCTCCGTCAAGACAGGCGGCGAGAGCAGCTTCAGCGGCCAAGGCAACATCGTGCTGGATTCACTCGACAACGACTTTGGCGGCCGCGTCAACCTGCAAGGCAAAGACGCCGTGGTTGCAGACAGCAACGGGCTCAGGCTGGGTGAGGTGGCACTCAGCGGCGACCTGCTGCTGCGCGTGCCTGGCACGCTGGATCTGGGCCAGGGCCAGGTGGGCGGCCGTTTGGTGGCCCCGGGTCAACAGCAGGCATTGCTGGAGCAAACGGGCTTGATCGCAGCTGGCGGCAGGTTCAAACAAGTGCCTACCGAGTCAGCAGCAGCAGCCGCGCAAGCGCAGGCCGTCCGCGCGGCATCCAGCGGCAGCACGCAGGGGCTGTCCGGCGCCAACCCGCGCCTGATGGCGGCTGTGCTGCCCGTGTCTGGCTCGGCTGGCTCGGCGGGTTCGGCTTCAGGGTCTGCAGTGCTCAAAGTCAATCTGCCCGAGGCGTGGCTGCCCACGCGCCAGACGGGCCAGGCGGGCCAGGCGGGCCAAGGCGCAGGTGTGGCGCGTGTCGCCAGATTCACCCTCAACAACGCAGAAGGCGAAGCCATGCAATTCGAAGCCGAACTGGTGGGCGACCAATTGCTCGTGCGCCGCATGCGCCCAGCCGGCGCTGCCAATCCAGGCGGAACAAGCAGCGCTGCGGGGTCAGGCAGCGCTGCGCAGCCGGATCTGAATGGCTTGAACGAAGCCGCCTTGCAGGCGGTGGAGCGTCAGCTGGGTGTCTCGAAGGAGCAGATCACGTTGACTTACCTGGTGCCCTGACATGCTGTGAGACGCCCTGAAGGGCGTCTCAAGCTGTTCGACAGTGCGGTGCCAAGCGGTCAACTGCGGTTTCTAGGTTGAACCTCGATCAGCTCGTCAACTCGAACGCAGCGGCCTCAACGCACCCAAATCCAATGCGCTCTTGCTCCAGCCGCAGCGGCTGGTCGCGCAGCCTGCACCAGCGCAGGTCATCAAACAGCCGGCGCTCATCCTCGGTCAGCCGCAGCAGATCACGCTGGGTGGGTTTGGGCTCGATGCCCCAGTGCTCGCGGTGTGACAGCAGGGTGGGATGGTCCATCAGAAAAGACCTGGCATGCGCAAACGACGCGCGCAACTGGTCGAGGATCGCGAAGCCGTGGGTGTCGATGTCGCCCCAGTAGTGCAGCTTGCGCTGCTGCAGCCACTGTGCCGGCGCCAGCGCCTCGAAACCGTAGCCGGCACCAAAGACCACCAGGCTGTTGGGTAGACGCGGGAAGGCCAGGAAGTTGATCTCGTTCTCGGTCACGAAGACGTGTTCGACGTCGGCGTCCAGCGCAGCAAAAGCCCTTTGCGACAAACCGTAGTCGGCATCTGCCCCTGCCACCCAGCCCCGATGCGCGGGGTCCAGAAAGCGCAGGCGCACCCGCAGCGGCTTGTCCAGAAAACCGTAGCGCTGCGCAAATTGAGCGCTGCCGCGGGCATCGAGCGCAATCGCCTGCGCCGGCAGAGCCAGGTCCAGCAACTCGCTCAGCACAGCACGCTGCGCCTCGATGAACTTGCTGTGCACGCCGGGCAGATCGACCTGTCGCAGATAGATTTGCGGCCGCGGATGGGCTTGCAACCAACCCACGATGGCCAGCAAACGGGGCCAGTCGGCCGCCGTGGCCAGCGCGCGCTGCGGCTGCGCCTGCAGCCAGGGCAGCAAGGCGGGCTGCTGGTGTTGGGTGGCCGCCAGCAGCGCATCGAAAGCCCTGCCCTCTCTTTGCTTGCCGATCAGGCGCAGCGCCTCGTTCAGCGTATCGATCCAGATTTCGCCCGGCAGGCTGTTGTGGCCAATCACGCGGTGATGGATCTCGCGCAGCGCCACCCGGTAGCCACCACGGGCACCCTGCTGCACATCCGCCGCCCAGACCCGTGCTGCATCGAAGTGCTGAGACAGATCGTGTGAGACCGGCGCACGCAAGCTCAGACGCAGCGGGTAGCTGGCGTTGAGCAGTGCGTCGCGCTGCCACAGCCGCAGCACCTGGGCGCGCAGGTCGGCTGCCGTGGTCCAGGCCTTGCCGGCAGGGCCGGATGGGCTCACGGATCGACCAGCGTGCTGCGCACTGCGGGCATCGCGCTGCGGTCTTGGCCCTTGGGCCGGCGCCGCTGGCTCATGGCCCGATCGCGTCGCGCTGGGCCCGGTACTCGGCGATGCTGAGGTTGCGCAACTTCGACGCGCTGCCGTCTTCGTTGTGCACGAACCCCACGCTCGCCACAAAGGGCTCGATGATGTGGATCTTCTGCAGCGGCGTGACGATCAGCAACTGCAGCCCGAGTTGCCTGAACAAGCGCAAGCCGTACTCGGCCGAGTCGTCAGAGCCACGACCAAAAGCCTCGTCGATGACCACGAAGCGGAAGGACCGCGAGCGCGCTGCGCCCCACTCCAGGCCGAACTGGTAAGCCAGGCTGGCGGCCAGGATGGTGTAGGCCAATTTTTCTTTCTGGCCGCCGCTCTTGCCGCCTGAATCGGAATAGTGCTCATGTTCGCGGCCGTCCTCGCGCCAACGCTCGCTGGCAGCAAACATCGTCCACTGGCGCACGTCGGTGACCTTGGCGGCCCAGCGACGGTCGGCTTCGGCCGTGCCTTCGCGGCCGCGAAAGCGCTCGATGATGTGTTTGACTTGCAAGAACTTGGCTTCGGAGTACTGCGCGTCGTCCGAGCCTGTCAGTGCGCCTTCGGTGCAGGCGCGCAGTTCGGTCTGGAAGTCACGCACCTCGGCGTCGGTGCTGGGGTCGGGCACCAGTTCGATGTAGCGGCCGGGGTTGTAGTCGATCTGCGTCAGCGACTGGTTGATCTGCGTGATGCGCTCCTTGATCTCTTCACGCTCGCGATGCAGTTGCGACTGGAACTGCGCCACCTCGCGGATCGTGTTTTCGTTCAGCAATTCCTTGAAACGAGCGACGAAACGCGGCAGATCGTCGGCCTGCAACTGCGCCAGCATCGCGCGGTACTCCGGCCCTGCGGCCACGCTGGCATCCACTTCTTGCGTATCGAGCTTGAAACGGTCGTTGTACTCGGCCATTGCGCGCACGATCTTCTCGCTCAGGCGGGCCAGTTTTCTGTCGTCGCCGTCGATGCGCTCCTGCAGCCAGCGACGCAAGTCCTGCTCGCGGGCGTCGCAGGATTCGACGGTGAGGCTGTGCTGAGCTGGCACTTCTTTACGCCAGCCTTCGATTTGCGCGAAAGACGCCGACAAGGCCACAAAATCCGGCGCTTCCAGCCGCTGCTGGGCCTGTGCACGCAGATCGGTGGCCTGGCCATGCCGCAGTTGGCTCTGTGCCTGTTCAGCCTCCCGCTTCTTGAGTTTCTCGCCAGTGTCATGGAGCGCAGCCTCTGCGGCTTGCAACTGCGCCGTCAGCGTCTTCAAAATGTCGCTGGCCGTTTCCAGGCGCCTTTTTTCATCCTGCAGCAGCGCCAGCTCGCTGGCACTGCTGCGCCAATCCAGCTCGGCGTAGTCGCGGTACTCTTCCAGCTTGTCCAGAGCCTGCAGGCGCTCGCGCTCGGCTTGCTGCTGCTTTTGCAAACTGGCCATGCGCTGGCCGATTTCAGCCAGGCTGGCCTGCAGCACGCGAGACTTCTTGTCCAATGCCTCGATCTTGGCCTGGTTGCTCCAGCCCAGCACATAGCGGCTGCGGTCGTCGATGCGGTGGCGGTCGTCTTTTTCGTGGCGCTCGCCCGGAGCCTTGATCTGGCCGGCGCGGGTGATGGCGCGCAGCTCGCGGCGAAACTGGTCCTGGCTGGTGCAGCAAGCCAGATCGAAGCGGTGTGTCAGTTCGCGTTCCAGCCAGGCATAAAAAGGCGAATCGGGCTTGATGGCCAACTTGCGCGCCAACGAGTCGGGGTGCAGCGATGGCGGCTCGGCGCGCCCGTCCTTGCGCTGGGCTCGGATGCGGAAGTACACCAGCCGCCCTTTGAGTTGCGTGCGATCGACCCAGTCGCTGACCGCTGCATAGTGCGCCTCGGGTACCAACAGCGACAAGCCAAAACTGCGCAACAGCCTCTCAGCCGCGCCTTCCCAGTCGCGTTCGTCGTCGCGCACCTGGATCAACTCACCGGCGTAGGGCATCTCGGCTTCGATCTGCTTTTCATCCAGATTCAGCGCCCTGCACAAGGCCGCGCGCAATGCCACCTGCTGGGCGTCGATGTTGCTGCGTCTGGCGCGCAGGCTGGCCAGTTCGGCCTCCAGTTGCTGGTGTTCCTGGCGGCCTTGCGCGAAGGCCACGCCGAGCTCATTGAGCTGGTTCTGGAGCCCGGTCTCGCGCTCGGCGCACTGCTCGCGCAGGCGCTGGCACATCGCACGGTGGGCCAAAAAGTCTTCGGCGTCGTTGACCGCCAGCAAGCCCAGCGCGCTGCGCAGCGCGTCGTAGCGCTCGGCCTTGTCGATGCGGCGCTGCTTCTCTGCTTCTTTGTTGACGATGTCCAGCGCCAGGCGCTCGATGCGGTCACCGCCGTTGTCGGCCACAGCGCGGCGCAGCTCGCGCTCTTGCGCCTGCTGCTCACGCTGCTGCACGCCGAGGCGCTCGATGCTGCTGCTTTGGCGTTGCAGCTCCTCCGTCAAATTCAGCAAGCGCTGGTCCAACAGGCCAGCCTTGAGCCTGGCAAAGAAGGCCTGCAATGCTTCGCGCGCCGCGCGCTGCGAATCAACGCTGGCCGCCAGCTCGACATGACGATCGCAATCGGCCACCAGCGGCTGCAGCAGCGCCACCTGGGCTTGCGCTTTGAGCACAGCAGCGTGGGCGCGGCTGAGGTCATCGAAGTGGTTGATCAGCGCCGCCAGCCGGGGTGCCACATCAAAAGGCTCCAGCATGTGGCTGCGCACGAAGTCGGTCAGGTTGCCCACCGATTTCAGTGACACGGTCTGGTGAAACAGCTCCAGCGCTTGCTCGTTCTGGATGCCCAGGTGGCGGCGCAACAGTGCACCGTAGGGCGGGAAAGTGTCTTCCACCACCACCTTGGCCGCGCGCAGCCGCTTGCGCAGCTTGATGATGTCGGTGCCGAAGTTGGCAAAGTCATCCGCGATGGACAAAGCGCGCTCGGCCACCGCATACAAGCGTTGTGGCTGGCCCTGCGGGTCTTTGAGCCAGAACACCTGCGCCAGCGTCAGCGATTGGTCGAAACCGGCGTTGTGGAACACCGCCAGGATCACCGAATAACTGTCCGGCCCGCGCAGCGCCACCGGCCGCCCTGATCCGCCCAGGTCGCTGCGCGCCGCCTTGTAGTGGCCCAGCACGTAGCTGCGCAGGCTGCGCTCGCGCGCTTCAGCGCCTGCGGCCTTGTTGTAGGCCACGCGGTGGGCCGGCACCAAGAGTGTGGTCACCGCATCGACCAAGGTGGATTTGCCCGAGCCGATGTCGCCGGTCAGCAGCGTGTTGCGGCCGTCAGTGCGCAGCGTCCAGACGTGGCTGTCGAAGGTGCCCCAGTTGAAGACCTCCAGGCGCTGCAGCCTGAAGCCCGACAGGTTGTTGTCCTCGCTGCCTGCAGCCTCGCCTGCGCTGTCAGCGGCCGCCGCCTCTTCGGTGCCAAAGTCCAACTGCGGGGTTTCATGCTTCATCGTCGTCGCCCTTGCCTTCGTCAGGCACTGCCAGCTGGGCGCGGTATGCCGCCAGTCGGGCATCAAGTTCGGCCAGCCACTGCGCGTCCACAAAGGCCTTCAGGATGCGCTGCACTTCGAACATCTGCTCCTGCCCACGCAGGCGCCGCACGAAGCCCAGGTCGATGACGCGGTTCAGATGGGTATCGACCTGGTCGATCAGCCTGGCTTCGTTGCTGCCCTCGGGCATGAAGACACGCAGCATTTCAACCACCTGATCGCGCGACAGGATCAGCCGCGTCTCACCGCCTGCAGCGTCGAACTCGGCCAGCTTCTTGCGCAGCAAAGCCAGCAGCAGGCTGACCGCAAAGGACAGCGGCCGCCGGGCCACCAGACGCGGCAGCTTGGGTGCAGCTTCGTCCTCGGGCTCGGGGCGCGAGCGCAAGAAGGCATAGCCCTCGGCTTCGTCCAGCATCAGCTCCAGGCCCAGCACCGCCACATGGTCACGCACGCGCGCTTGCAGCGTCAGCAACGCGTTCCAGTGTGCCGCGTCATCGTCGCGGTAGGTGACCCGTTTGAGCAGCGGGATCAACACCATCGGCAAGTCTGCGGCCTCGTTGGTTTCCATCACTGCACTTTCACAGAGTCGCTTTCACAGATTCGCTTTCACAGACTCGCTTTCACAGAGTCGCTTTCACAGATTCGCTTTCACTACTGCGCAGCCCACAATCTGAAGTCGACATGCTTGGCGGCTGCGCGGAAGTCCTGATCCGTGGACAACAGCACCAGATCGTGCTTGCGGCAGAGCTGGATGAGCAGTGCATCGATGGTCCCGACTTGCACCCCTCGGCGCCGGCATGAATTTTTCAGCTCTGCGCCTTCGATGTGATCTTCTCGGTTGGGCTGAATCAAGGCCAAAGCCGACAGACGCTCAATCAGCTGCGTGCGTGCTTTGGGCGCGGCGAAACCTTGCAGCAACTCTTGAAGAATCAGACCGGTGGTGAAGACCTGGTCGGCTCCCAGGAGCGCGTGGCGCAGCGCTGCCACCTCGGGCTGGGCCCCGCGCTCGGTCAGCGGTGCATCCCGGCGCAGAGCGAGCGACCAGACGCTGGTGTCAACCAGCAGGCTCATCGCTTGCGGGCCCGTTCTGCCTTGTAGTCGAAAGATGCGTCCCACTCCAGCTTGCCGAACAATTCAGCGATGCGTCGCTGTTCTCTGCGGGCAATGAACTCTTGCAAGGCCCGTGTGACAGCGGCCTTCTTGGTCGGCTCCCCGCTGACGCGGAACGCATGATCCAACAGTTCTTGATCGAGGGCGAGATTGGTGGCCATGTGTGACTCCTTACGTCGCAGTCTACACACTCACCTGGAGAACACCACCCGCGGCAGGCGCGCGGTTCTCTGCTGGCCGCTGCGCGACAGCCAAAACACCTCGTCTTGTTGTGATTCGTCGATCAGCGCGCGGCCCGGCTCGGTCGCCAGCGCCAGGTAGGCGACCAGCTCGGCCAGGCCCTGTTGCAGCGGGCGGGTGGCCAGCAGCTCGGCCAGCGTGACCTGGCTGCTGCTTTGCAAGGATTGCCGGATGTGCATCGCCAGCGCGGCCTTGTCCACCACAAACTGCGAGAACAGCGCTGCAGCGTCCAGGTCTTCGTCACCGGCGGCAATCGCGGCGGTACTCAAGCGCACCTTGACGGCGGGCGCGTGCAGCGGGCGCTCCATCGCCAGCTCGATACTGGGTGCGGTCTCGTCGATGTGCATGAACTCGCCCACAGGGGCCTGCGCGCGCACCGCCAGTGAACCGGCCTCGATGCCGCGCAGGATGTCCATGATGCGGCGGTTCTCCAGATAAGCCTGGTCATCCAGAAAACGACGCAGTTGCTGAGACAGCAAAGCCACCGTGCGCTGCGCTTGCTCGCCGGCCTCCAGCCAGTCGTAGTGCACACGCTTCATGCGCGGGTCGGGCGCCATCGCGGCCACCGGCTCCAGCTGCAACACGCGGGCCAGCAGATCGCTCAACTCATCCTGGCGCGTGCGCGACATCAAGAAATCCCAGAAAGCACGAAAGCTTCTTCCCTGGTCAGACTCGGCGATCAAGTCGCGCTCACCCAGGATGTCTTGCAGCAACGCGCCCCTGCCCTGGTCTTTGCCGTCCCACAGCGTGATGCGCTCGCGCACCCGCCGGTCCAGGCCACGAAAATTGTGTTCGACCTCGCGAAAGTCGGCCAGCAACTCACGCGCCAACGTGGTGAACTGCGTGAATCGCTCTTTGAGTGCCGTGTCGCCCAGCAGCGTCAAATCACCCGCTTTGGCGCGTTCGATCTCGGCGTCGATCGCGTCGCGGCGGCGCTGCAGCTCTTGCACGCGCAACTCCACATCGGTCTGGCTGCCCTCATCCATCTGGCGCAGCAGATCAAACAGCGTCAGCAGGCGCGACTCGGTGCCCACGAAGCTGCGCTCGCTCAAGGACAGCAACCAGGCCACCACACGCTCAGTGGCAGGCATCAGGTCAAAGTAAGCTTCGTCGGTGCCCGGCGGATAGAACTTGCGCAGCCAGGCCCGGTCATTGCCGGCCCAGTCGTTGAGGTACTCCCCAGCACTCTTGGGGTAAGCCAAGGGGCCACGCTGCTGGCGCACGGCAAACAGCGTGTCTTCCAGCATCTCGGCAAGATCAGCCTCGCTGATCAGGCGCCGGTTAGGCAGCACAAAAACCCGGTGCACGAAACTCGCCACCAGCGCCGCCGAATCAGCCACCAGCAGCCGCCACGCCGGGTGCTGCCGGCGCATGGCTTCGAGGGTGTCGATGTCCAGGACGGTGACCATGAAACTGATTGTCGGTCAGGGATCGCCGGAACAACGCGCGCTTGAACCCGAGCTTGCTCCATCTACCGGGCTGATGGCGCCCCCTGGTGTCTGCGCTTTGTGTCTGCGCTTTGTGTTTGCGCTTTGTGCCTGCGCTTGGGTGCCCGTGCTTCTTAAGCAGAGTATTCTCAGTCACTTGCCTCTGACTGCGACTCTTCGCTGCCCGGATGGCGAGGCAAGTCGTCCCCAAGAGCCAGCTCTATCCCTGGAGGCCTACCCACCCGATGTTGCACAGCACGAGTTCTGTGCGTACCAAGACCCGAGCCGCCCTCGCCTGGTGGAATCAACTGCGAGCCTCAACGACGCTGGCAGCCCAGGCGAGTGGAGATGAACCACTGCGTGGCGAACTCTTCAGTGCCGACCAGTTGGCGGCGTATGGCAAGCGGTTGGCTGCAGCGCATGTCGTGGCCGATGCCAGGCTGCCCGATCAGTTGCTGGCCAGGCTGGCCTCCAACGAGCAGGTGTTGGTCGATCTGGGCAAACGCCTGGCTGCGGCTGCCAGTCCCGAGCGCCGCTTCACGCCGGCAGCAGAGTGGCTGCTCGACAATTTCTACCTGATCGAGGAACAAATCCGCACCGCGCGCCGGCACCTGCCGCGCGGCTACAGCTACGAGCTGCCCCGGCTCACGCTGGAGGTGGCCAACGGCATGGCGGCTGGCCAACCGCGCGTCTACGCGTTGGCATTGCAAGCCGTCTCGCATGGCGATGGGCAGATCGGCCGCGGCTCCTTCAGTCGCTTCGTCGCGGCTTATCAGTCGGTTCAGCCGCTGCTGCTGGGCGAGCTGTGGGCTTGCCCGATCATGCTGCGGCTGGCGCTGATCGAGAACCTGCGCCGCGTGGCCGCGCGCGTCGGCATCGCCTACACCGACCGTCAGACGGCCAGCCTGTGGGCCGAGCGCATGCTGGCGGTGGCGGACAAGACCCCGAGCGACTTGATCCTGGTGGTGGCCGACATGGCGCGCTCCAAGTCGCCTCAGAGCAGCGCCTTCGTCGCCGAGTTCGCACGCCGCCTGCAAGGGCGTGGCGCAGGGCTGGCGCTGCCGTTGACCTGGATGGAGCAGCGCCTGGCCGAGACCGAACAGACGATCGAACAACTGGTGCATGCAGAAGGCCAGACGCAGGCGGCCAACCAGGTGACGGTGAGCAACAGCATCGGCAGCTTGCGCCTGCTGAGTGCGATCGATTGGCGCGAGTTTGTCGAGATGCTCAGCGGCGTCGAGCAAACGCTGCGTGACGATCCCAGCGGCGCCTATGCACAGATGGATTTCGCCACCCGAGACAACTACCGCCACGCGGTCGAGGCGATCGCGCGGCTGTCCCCTTGCTCCGAGACCGATGTGGCGCGCCAGGCGGTCAAGCTGTGCAGTGCGCCTGTGCTCACTGCTGCGTCACGGCAAAGCACAGAGGCATACGGCAAGTCGGAGCGTCGGCAAGGCGTCAGGCAAACGCATGTGGGCTTTTATCTGATCGGCGCCGGCCGTGGCGCGCTCGAGCAGGCGGTGGGCGCACGCCTGCCGTTGTGGCTGCGGGTGGCGCGCAGCGCACGTGCGCAAGCCTTGCCCTTGTACGCCGGAAGCATTGTGCTCGGGTCGCTGGCATTCACTGTGATGGCGCTGCTTGGCGTGCATGCACAGTTGCAATGGCCTGGGTGGGGCTTGGCTTTGCTGGCCCTGGTGCTGCTGGTCGCCAGCAGCCAGCTGGTGGTTTCGCTCGTCAACTGGGTTGCGACCTTGATCGTGTCGCCGCAACCGCTGCCGCGCATGAACTACACCTTCGGCATCCCACTGGAGGCGCGCACGCTGGTGGTGGTGCCAACGATGCTGGGCAGCGTTGCAGGTGTCGAGGAACTGGTCGACGCGCTGGAGGTGAGGTTTCTCGCCAACCGCGATGCACGGCTGCATTTTGGTCTGCTGACCGATCTGCACGACGCGGCACATGAGCACCTGCCTGCCGATGCGGCGCTGGTCGAACTGGCCGCCATGCGCATCGCTGCGCTGAACGCGAAGTACAGGGTGACTGCCTCTACCCAAAACAAGCAGGATCAGCTGGATGAGCAGGATACACAGCCCGGAGACGACTTCTTTCTGTTCCACCGCCCGCGCCGCTGGAATGAGCGCGAACGCGTCTGGATGGGCAAGGAGCGCAAACGAGGCAAGCTCTCAGACCTGAATGCACTGCTGCGTGGCAGTGTCAGCACGGCAGAGGGCGAGCGCTTCGAGCGCATCGTCGGCGACACGCGGGTGCTGTCTGCGGTGCGCTATGTGATCACGCTGGATACCGACACGCAGCTGCCGCGCGACGCGGCCGCGCAGTTTGTCGCTGCGATGGCGCACCCGCTGAACCGGCCGCACTTTGGCACCGGCGCACAGCGCGACATCGTGGTCGAGGGTTACGGCATGCTGCAACCCCGCGTGGCGCTCAGTCTGACCAGCGCCAACAGCAGCGGCTACGCCAGGCTGTACGCGGGCCAGACCGGCATCGACCCTTACACGCGGGCCGTCTCCGATGTCTACCAGGACCTGTTTGGCGAAGGTTCGTTTGTGGGCAAGGGCATTTATGACGTCGACGTCTTCGAGCGTGCCCTGGGCCACAGCATGCCTGAGAACCGCATCCTGAGTCACGACCTGCTCGAAGGCTGCCACGCCCGTTGTGGTCTGCTCAGCGAGCTGCAACTGCTGGAGGACGCACCGCTGCGCTACAGCGCCGACGTGGCGCGCCGCTACCGCTGGATCCGCGGTGATTGGCAATTGCTCGGCTGGTTGCGCAGTCGTCTGTACGCCATGCGGCACGCGCTGCCTGACTCGAAGTCGCCAGCGCCACCCAATCCGCTGTCCTGGCTGTCGCGCGCCAAGATCTTCGACAACCTGCGGCGCAGCCTGGCCCCTGCTGCGCTGTTGCTGATGCTGCTGGCAGCATGGGCGTGGATGCCGCAACCCGGGCGTTGGACGCTGTATGTACTGGCCATCGTCGCAGGGGTGCCATTGGCCACCCATCTGACCGGCTGGTTGCGGCGCCCCTTGCAGCTCTGGCGCGCCGAGGAGCCGTCGAGCGCCGATGCGCCGATCGGCCGCCAGGCGCTGGACCTGTTGCTGCAGACCTCGCAGACCTTGGCCTGCCTGCCTTACGAGGTGGCTTACAGCCTGGGGGCCGTGGCGCGCACGCTGTGGCGCGTGCTGCTGTCCAAGCGCCGGCTGCTCGAGTGGCGTCCCTCGGCCGATGTACGCGCCCAAACGGTGGCCGGCAGCCTGCAGGATCTGTTGCATGGCGCGCGCAGGATGGCGGTCGGCCCGCTGCTCGCCGTCGCCTGTGCCGTTGCGCTGGCGCTGCTGCGGCCGCAAGTGCTGGCGATTGCCGCACCGGTGTTGCTGCTGTGGCTCCTGTCGCCGCTGCTGGTGTGGTGGATCGACCTCCCGCTGCAGCGTCACTTGCCTGCACTGAGCTTGCGGCAAACCGCTGTCTTGCGCCGGCTTGCGCGCCGCACCTGGTCCTTTTTCGAGACCTACGTCGGCGAGGCCGACCACCACCTGCCACCCGACAACGTGCAAGAGCATCCGGTGCCGCGTATCGCGCACCGCACCTCGCCCACCAACATGGGATTCGCGCTGCTGGCCGGGCTGGCAGCGCGAGACTTCGGCTATCTGGGCACACGACAACTGCTGGCGCGCACGGACGCTGCGTTGCAGACGATGCAGGGCCTGCAGCGCTATCGCGGCCACTTCTTCAACTGGTACGACACCCAGACGCTGCAGCCGTTGCGGCCACATTACGTCTCCACGGTGGACAGCGGCAACCTGGCCGGGCACCTGCTGGTCTTGCGTTCAGGCCTGCTGGCGCTGGCCGACGAGCCCGCATTGGCACCGGGCTGGTGCGCTGGCGTGCGAGACAGCTTTGGCGTACTCAAAGAGTCACTCGCTGAGGACTTGCGGACAAGGCACGCGGGGTTGCCAGCTGCACTCGATGATTTCGAGGCCTTGCTGCAGCGGCATGGCCAGACACCACCGATCACCCCGCAGTCCTGGCTGGCGATGCTGGAAGAGTTGGACAGTGGCGCTGTGGTCATCCTCGGCCTTGTTGCGGACGGTGTCGCAGCCGGTCTCGCCACCGGTGTCGCCGCAGCGCCGGTTGACAACACGTCAACCCAGGCCGCACCGGGTGACATGGACGCCAGCAGCCCCAACGGTGCGAATGGTACGAAAGGTGCGAACGGTGCGAACGGTGTTGAAGGCACCAACGGCACCAACGGCACCAACGGTACGTTAGGCACGTACGGCACCAACGGCACCAACCGCACCAACCGCACCAACCGCACGAACGGCAACAAGGACGACGACACGCTGGATGGCCACGACGACGAAGGCTTCTACTGGGCGCGCTTGTTGTCTCAGCAGTGTCGCAACGGACACGAAGAGTTGCGCGCATTGGCTCCGCTGGTGATGCCCACGCCTCTCCCGGGCACGCCGCCACACCAGAGTTGGGCTGCCGGCCTGCCGACGCTGCGCCAGCTCGCAACGCTGCAGCTCTCAACCCTGCAGCTCGCAACCCTCGACCCGGCCGGCACGCTGGCCTGCCAGGCAAGCATCGACCATGCGCGCGAGCAGTTGCAAATCATCGACGATCTGGCCAAGCGCGCGGGCGAGCTCGCCCGCATGGAGCAAGGTTTCCTGTACGACGACGCCCGGCACTTGATGGCCATCGGCTACAACGTCGACGAGCAGCGTCTCGACACGGGCTTTTACGACCTGCTGGCTTCCGAGGCACGGTTGGGTGTCTTTGTGGCGATTGCGCTGGGGCAGATCAAACAGGAGAGCTGGTTCGCGTTGGGACGCCTGCTGACCTCTGCTGCCGGGGCGCCGGTGCTGCTGTCCTGGAGTGGCTCGATGTTCGAGTACCTGATGCCAGCGCTGGTGATGCCCAGCTTTGAGAACACCCTGCTCGACCAGACCTGCCACGGCGCAGTGCAGCGGCAGATCGAGTACGGCGCACAGCGGGGCGTGCCTTGGGGAGTTTCAGAGTCAGGCTACAACGCCACCGACTCCGATTTGAACTACCAGTACCGCGCATTCGGCGTGCCCGGCTTGGGCTTGAAGCGTGGGCTGGCCGACGATCTGGTCGTCGCGCCTTATGCCTCGATGATGGCGCTGATGATCGCGCCAGTTGCGGCTTTCGACAACTTGCAGCGGCTGGCTGCAGCAGGTGCGGCTGGTCGCCACGGCCTGTACGAGGCAATCGACTACACCGCTGCCAGATTGCCACGCGGGCAGCCCTTCGCCGTGGTGCGCTCTTTCATGGCCCACCACCAGGGCATGGGCTTGCTGGCGCTGACCCATTCGTTGCTTGAGCGCCCGATGCAGCGCCATTTCGAGGCCGATCCACGCCTGAAGGCGACCTTGCTGCTGCTGCAGGAGCGCGCGCCCCGCAGCGCCCTTCTTCAGCCCGACATCGACGCCCGTGCTGGCGGGCATGACCGGATATTGGCCGACAAGACGCCGATCCGGGTCATCGACACCATCGACACCCCTGCGCCAGAAGTGCAACTGCTGTCCAATGGCCGCTACCACGTGATGGTGACCCACACAGGGGGTGGCTACAGCCGCTGGAAAGACCTCGACGTGACGCGCTGGCGCGAAGACACGACTTGCGACGCCTGGGGCAGCTTCTGCTACCTGCGCGACCTGACCAGCGGCGAATTCTGGTCTGCAGCCCACCAACCCACGCGCAGTGGCGGCCAGAAATACGAGGCCATCTTCACCGAGGGCCGAGCCGAGTTCCGCCGTCACGACAACGGCATCGACGCCCACACCGAGATTGCAGTCTCACCAGAAGATGACATCGAACTGCGGCGCGTACGCATCACCAATCAAAGCCCGTTGCGGCGCACCATCGAACTGACGACCTGTACCGAGGTGGTTCTCGCGCCGGCGGCCGCGGACGTTCAGCATCCGGCATTCAGCAAGCTGTTTGTGCAGACCGAAATCAACGAGCGGCCTGCTGCCGTGCTGTGCACGCGGCGCCCGCGCTCGCCGGACGAGGTGTCGCCCTGGATGTTCCAGCTCATGGCCGTGCACGGGCTGCGCGCGTCACCGCAGGGTCCGACAGGTGTCGGCGCCATCTCGCACGAGACTGATCGGGCGCGCTTTCTCGGCCGTGGCAATGACATGCAGTCGCCGCAGGCGCTGCGCGAGCCCGGCCCGCTGTCCAACAGCGTCGGCTCGGTGCTCGACCCGGTGGCAGCCAGCCGTTGTGTCATCACACTGGCGCCAGGTCAGGCCGTCACGGTCGACATCGTGATCGGCGCCGGCAACAGCCGCAGCGCATGCTTGTCGCTGGCCGAGAAATACCAGGACCGGCGCCTGGCCGACCGCGTCTTCGAGTTGGCCTGGACCCACGCGCAAGTGGTCTTGCGCCAGCTCAACGCCAGCGAAGCCGATGCGCAGCTGTACGCACGACTGGCCAGCGCCGTGATCTACACGCAGGCGAGCTTGCGCGCAGAAGCCGCCGTGCTGCTGCGCAACCGCAGGGGCCAGTCGGGCCTTTGGGGCTATGCGATCTCGGGCGACCTGCCCATCGTGCTGCTG